>JGI10211J14876_10001309_pt1 | contig 10970 bp, 17 predicted proteins | sample Etolagsediment_FD_14876 | JGI IMG/M metagenome (IMG submission 14876)
GCCATTTTTAGTATATATGGCTAAAAGAAAAAACGTCTAAATACTTTCCGCAAAATATAATTTTTATAGTTCAGTAACACTTTTTATTTTTCATTTTTTAAAATAAGAGCATTATAGTCTAAACTCATTTTTTTTTATTTTTTTGTCAATTCTCAAATCGAAAAATGAAAATTGGACATTTTTTTATGTCCATTTTTGAAAAATGAAAATTAGAATTAACAAAAAAATAAAAAAAAAATATTAGTTGTTACTGACCAAACCATAATTTTATAAAAAAATGTATAATTATTTATTTTATAAAGCATTATTAATCTATTAACAATGCATCCTTACATTTTTCATTTAAAAACACATTAATATTAAATTTCTGTTTTAAAGTATTATTATTATTTCCTATACGAGGTATCATTTCAGTTATCTGTTTATGTTGTCTATTTAACTGATTTCTTAATTCTAAATTTTCTTTAAGCAAATTTGCACGTATATCATTATTATCTTGAATTAATTTAACAATCATATCACTTGATAATTTTGGAACTTTTAGTTCCGTATTTAGTTCTGCTCGATAAGAGCACCGCTTTTGATGATTGTATAGAGACGCTCTATGGTTATATTCTTTACCACATTCACATATATTGGAACTTTTTTTGTTGTATTCTACTCTATTTTTATGTTTCAATGTCGTTAAATGTCTATTGTATTGACTTTGTCTACTTGTATTATAGTCACAATATTCACAAATAAATTTTTTATCATTTTTTGGAACTTTTTGGTTGTCCATTTGTTGTAATTTTACAACAAAAAAGTTCCTAAATAATTTTTATTTTTATTATTAAAAATTTCTTTAAGTTCAAAAATTATTATATATATTTATATTTATTTATTATGTTTTCTAAATGTAAATGAGATACGTTCATCTAATACTTTTTTTTGTACTGGTAGTTCGTGTGTAAATTCTTTTTGAAAATCACCACCCATTTGAATTATACTATATGATTCAAGAGGTATGTCTTTTACTATTTTTTTTGTCATTTTATCTCTAATTCTAAATATACGTTTTGCGCCATAAGATATGGCAATTACCCCATTATTATCTAATCCCGTTTCATCATCACTATGGGCTGATATATAGTCAGATCCATTTTTGTATCTATTTACTAATATACCATTAAAATCACTACTATACATTTTATTAACTACATTAACTAATGTAGTTAATTGATCAGTCATTGGTCTTGCTATTGAGATTTGATTTGAATAATTATATCCTTTACTTTTATCACTGAAAAATCCAACACAACGTCTTTGATGACATATCTTACCAAATATTTTGATTTCTGGATACTCTTGTAAATTATCTATTACATCCTTAACACAATTTTTTATAAGTTCTATATCTTCAAATTGCTCTAGCTTAAGAAATGATTTATCCGTAACAATTTCCATAATTATTATATTTATAATAATTGAAAATTATTTTCAATTTATTTACCAGTAACATCCAGCTTCTACACCCTTATAACCAATTGGACATTCTTCCTCTATAGGTCTGGTCCAGTGTTTATTCATAAATAGTCTTAATATATCTGGCCGTTCTTTTAACCAACGATTACCATATATACCAAAATACATTTGAAGAACACCACCTACATAAATTGCCGATTTACCTAATTTATATATTTCAGCACAAACTAAATTTCCATATCCACCACATGAACATAATGCAATGTCAAAATCATCTTTTATTGCTTTTACTTTTTTCATAAATTTTTCTAATTCAATATCAAATTCTTCTGATTTGCATTCTCCTTGTGTTTGCGGTGGTTTTATAAATATAAATTGACAATCCGGGAATAAGTCGATACCATATATTTCTGGTAAAATATCTAATTTTTCTTTCATACTTTTAATAAAAGGTGACACTATTAATAGTCTTTTACCTTTTAAAGCTAGAGTCCAAGGATTATTATATATATTATGAAAAATATCTAATGTAAATGCCCAAAATTGTTGTTTGTGACCAAAATTCATATTAATAAAATTATGAGAAGTAGCAATATACTTATATACATCTCCCCAAGGCTCCCATTCAAAATAAGCATCACAATATTCAAATGCTTGTAAATACATTTTTGCATATTTGATAATACTTAAAGAGTTTACTAATTTAATTCCTGCATTATTTTTCATAGTTATAGTAGCATCTTGTAAATATTTTACTTTATCTTTTGTTATATTATTTTGTAATAATGATATTCCTAGTTCTGCTACATTATTTTCAATACCTGCTATTCGTGGTAATATAAATATATTATTATTTGTTATTTTATCTGTTATATATTTATATAATTGATCATTTTCTTCACTTATATTAAATCTCCACCAATTATTATTTGGCTTAACCCAATCTTCATGATATTTGTGTACTACAGGTTGGACTCTTAACCATGGTTTTATAGTTTTTTTACTATCTTTATTATATGTTCTAAAACCACTTTTATGATTATGATAACTTTTAATATAATATGGTTCATTNTGTATTTTGTAACCTAAAATAGCAAATACATAATTAATATGATTATCACATCCAGGAATACCTAATTTAAACTTAAATACTGAACGTTGTTGTCGAGATATATTAAAATTACTATGATAAATCCAAGTATCTTGACTATCTCCTCTTGGTCCAAATATTTTACAATTACTAAGATCATTATCTGTATACTCAAATCGTAATTGACTATAAACCATTTTTTTTTGAGATAGTCCACTTGTATACAAGTTTGATAATGTATTATCAAAAAATATATCCGAATTTGATATAATAATATATCCATTTAAATTATATTGTTCTACAATATCAAAAGCATCACTATAATTCATTCTTTTACCAATATTTATTTGAATTATTTTATTTTTATTAATATGATTAGATATTTCTAATATTTCTTCGCTATATTCACATTCAGTAACTAGATAAATTTTAAATATTAAGCTATTATCTAAATTTTTATGTAAACATTCTATTATTTCACTATGTCTTAATTTATTATCGCTAATATAAAATTGTGTTATTAATATAATAGGATCTTCTAATGATTCACATTCTTTAGTAAATTGAGAATGCATAATTAAACTATTTGTATCAATTGCTGATTGTAACTCTTTATTATTTTTCATTAATGCATTTAATATTTCATACTCCATTTCACTATCTTTTAAACTTATATTATCAAGTAGACTAGTCATTATTAAATATATAAGTGGTTACTCTTATATATTTAAATTATTTATTTAGTTAGATATGCCAATAATCTATTTTTACCATCTTTAATTAATTTACCTAAATAATCTTTTTTAGGAAATACTGGGGGATATCTAGGTTTTCCACCATTATTATAGCAATAATGATTTACTAATGGAAAATAGAATCTTGAATAATATACACAGTTTATCCAATCATCACAAAACCAGTTTTTTATATTTGGTGGAAAATAAAAACCAAATATTTGCATATGTTTGTAAGAGACAAAAGTTTGAGTTAAAACATAACAATTCATTTTATCTACCATTCCAGTTACCCCTATATCACCATGTAATTTTTGACTACGTATACAATCATCTAACCACCCTTTTGTACTAAATAAAATATCATCACCACATTGTAAATAATAATGACACTTATCTTGATATGCATAATTAAATAATCGATTCCACATTTGTGTAACGTGTCCTTTTTCAATATTATTCATTTTATAAAATTTAAAATATACATTTTTTCTATTCTCTCTTAATTTCATAATTGTATCTATATTCTCTCGTTTCAACCAGATTTTATCATCTATATCTATGCCAATATAAAAAATGATAGTATATGCTTCATTAGTAGTCGCTAGTAAAGTTTTTATAGTATAATTATATAGATAAGTATCTTCGGCTTTATTCCAAGATTTACCATTATTTGAAGTCGGAATAAGTATAGCTACTTTGTGATTATAATTAATTGGTATTGTTTTAATTATATCTTGAATTTTTTTACTTTTGTTTGCAATAAGATCTTTATTCATTACTTTTAAATGTTTAAAAAGGTCATCTGGTTTTTTTAAATTAGGAAATCCATTAGAAATATTATTGTTTCTAGAAATTTGTGAATAATTTATATGATTATTTATTTTATGATTTCTTGTTGTATAATTTAAGTTCATTTATATAATAGTGATAAAAAATTGATAATTATTAATTACTCTAATAATTACTAAATACTAATGAATACCAAATGTGCAATTTGCAGCAATGAGATTAGTAATAGCCATAATATTTATAGAGGTTTTGATTGTAGTTTTTGTTCTACATATTGTCGAACAAAAATGTGGACTCAAATTTATCAAGTAGATAGTAGTTTTAATAATCCAAATTTATGGTCAAACAAAAGTAATAAATTTAAAAAACTTATTAAATTGGATGAAAAGATCCCAAAAAAAAATACAAAACAGACAAATATTAGTGAAACAATAATTTACAAAAAATCTGCAGATAGTGTAATTAATTACAATATATCAGATCATATACCAAATGATAAATACTATAACTGTAATTATAGTATTTATGATATATTACCAATTAAATATTTAACTAACTACTTGTTAGAAACTGTAGAAAGTAGTTATAACCTATTTTCGATAAAGATATTTTCTACAAATATAATATAATGAGTTTAGGCAAAAGTATGTTTAAATTTAAAAATAGTATACTATCTGTAATCTGTATTGTATTGTTTATACTAATTTGTAGAAATTTATTAAATAAATATAATTTAAATAGAGAAGGTGTAACATTCACTAAATTTGATAATAGAACTTTTTTTACAAAACCTTGGGATAATTTTTGTATTCCTACTGCCCCAACCTGTCAAAAAAGTTTTTTAGAAAAACCAGGTATGATAGGTGTATTTCCAGTAGGTTGTCATTGTGAAAAAACAGGTATAGCTACATCACCTCCTGCAATTCCTGACTCNTGTTATGATATAGATCATAGTTATTATTATAAATAATTTAAAAACATTAAATTATAAATTATATATGAATTATAATTTAATTAAACCAGTAGTTTATATACCGTTATATGATTTATGTTTATGTATTTTATTTACAAAAAAAGCTAGATGGTTTCAGTTACATAGTTTAACAAATCTAATTATTGTAAATATTATTAAAAATGATGTATATAATTTGGTAACACGACAACAAGATAGCATTAAAATTTTAGATGATTATGAAGAATTATATTATATTATAGTACTACATTTATATCATATGTTATTTTTTAAAAATACTTTAATGGACTATTTTCATCATATAGTATTTGTTTTATTTGGCACTATTCCTATATACTACTATTACAATATTAATTTAATTAGATTAGCTTCATTTGTTGGTTGTGGTCTACCTGGAGTAATAGAATATTTTACATTATCATTAGTAAAACATAATAAAATATCATCATTAAATCAAAAAATATTAATGTGTAATATTTATAATTATTTTAGATATCCATTAGGAATATATGCTAGTACTAGTATAATAATATATTATCAACAAGGATACACACCAAGTATAGATAAATATACTTTAATTTACACAGTATTTATGATATTTTTTAATGGAGCTTATTTTAATAAATTAACAATTGAAAATAAAACTTGGCATAGTTTATCAATTAGACCTGTTACCAATTAATTTGTGTTTTATCCCATTCTAGTAATTTACTGTTAATTTTACTAAAAGGTTTTGATTCTTTAAATGCAGGAAATTGTTTAAATGGTTTAAAACAACTTAATGGTGATGGATGAGAACTGCAAATAATATAGTTTCTTTCGGTATTTATCGCTTTAAATTTATTATATGCAAATGCTCCCCAAGCAACAAATATAATTTTTTCTCTCGTATTTAATTCAGAAATAATATAATCAGTAAAATTTGACCAAATAGACATTTGCAAGCCTGGTGAACCTTGAATAACAGTAAATGCAGCATTCATTAAAAGAATTCCTTGTTTTGCCCATTTTTCTAGTGTTAAATCAGTAAGTTCTATATCTAAATCATTTTTTAATTCGTTAATAATATTTCTAAGAGAAGGTGGTATTTTAGTTATATTATTAATAGCAAAACATAATCCAGTAGCCTGATTAAGGCCATGATATGGATCTTGACCAATAATAACAACTTTAATTTCATTAAATTCACAAAAATTAAAACATTTAAATATATTTTCATTTGAAGGATAAATGTCTAAGTTATCTTTTAAAGATTCCCGTTTTTTGTTAACAGTTTCTAATATAGAATTTATATCTCCTGGATAATTATCAACTATATATTGCCAAGATAGTTTCATTTTACTGTTATAATTTATTATATACTATTATTCAATTTTATAATTAACTATAAAATTGAATAATTATATTAAAGAAATATTTATTGAGATGGAAAAAAAAGATAATAATAAAGATATTGTTATTATTGGTATACCAGTAATATCACAAGTACCTCTATTAGAACCATATGCACATAGTATTCAAAAAGAGTGTAAAATATTTTGTAAAGATCTTTTAAATTTATTATTACCAATTATATGTGTTTTTGGTATAATAGTATCAATAATCTTGTTATTAATAAAGTATCTAAAATAAAAATTTATATAATATATAATGACGAAGTGTTATTATTTATTATATAAATTAAAACATTCACCAATAATGTGGCTAGTAAATGTTATGGAATATCCTGATGAATTTTATGATAAATTTAAAAATATTAAATCGCCTGATGAAAAATATTATATAGTTATGAAAAATGTAAAAAATATAGAAGATGAATTAGATTTTAAAAGATTTACTATTTTTAATAAAGATCAAAATTGTCATATTATTAATGAAACTAAATTAATATAAAAATATATATAATATAAAATAAGTAATGACAAAAATAGAATTATTATATAATTTAATTAAAATAGCTATATGTAAGTATATATTTACACCATTAAAATGTACACGAGAAGATATTGGGTTATTATCAACTGAATTAAACTTATTAATCGAATCAGATAATTTAGAATATGATAATTGGTACAATTTATTTAAAAAACATTTAAAACTAGATGGTTATGGCGAATTAACTAGTTTAGTGGGTTATGTAAAGAATCATCTTCAATGGTAACATCTTTAATATCAATAGATTTTTTTTTGATTTCAAATAAACGCTTATATTTTTTCTGACCATCTTTTGTATAACCATCAGCTAGTCGTTTAGGTTTTAATTCATAATTATATCGCTTAAGAATTTGTCTTATTAAATTAATGAGAGGCCATTTTTGATTATTTTCGGCGTTTTTTTGTACTGATGTATAAGTACTTGATTTTAAAATATTTTTAAGTGATGGTATATCTTGTTTTATTTTATCATATAAATTAGGATTTAATAAAGTATCTCTATATATTATAGTTTCATCTAAATTATTAATATCATTACAAATAATATTACATTTATTTAAAAAATTTAATATCAAACTATTATTTTCATCAGTATCTAATTTATCAACAATCATATAATAATAATTATATAATTATTAAGTTAATTCACCACAAATATTATATTTACCATCATTATCAATATTATACTTTCCAATAATACTTGGGTCTTTTTTACTATTTAAAATGTCTTCATGTAAGTAAATATTATTACTATTATCAATAAAGTATTGAATACCTTTAATTTCTTGTACCCAAATTTCTCTCTTTTTTACTGGAACTATATCAGTTTTATCTTGTTCTACTATACCATATGGTGTTCCCTTAATATGTGTACCACAAAACTCCTCGCCGTCTTTTTTCCGTCTAGTACACTGTTCACCGTTTGCACGACAAGCACAACATCTAATTTGTAAAGACACAGTATTTTTAACCCTTTTACGTCGAGTAAAATCTTCTTTAGATAACGAAAGAGATCCATAGTCAAATATAAATTGTAGAAAACTATTTTTATTAGATTCACCAGTAATATCGGAATTATTTTTACTAAACCATTCTTTAATATCTTCTTTAAATGACATTAAATGTGTATCAACCTTTCGTGAAATGCGGTTCTCCATATTATATTATTAAAATTTATAATATAATATTTAGTTCAATTTTTTATACTAAATAAAAATAAATTTAAAGAAGATTAACCCTTAAAAAAAGTATAATTACTTGGTAAAATATAATAAAATATTATTATAGCAATAAACCAAATTAAATACATTAAATAACTATGAATATCGATATTTAAAAATGTCATAATACTCTGAAATATTACTAACATAGCAATAACAGTTAAACCATTTATTATAACTTTTAATAATGACATATATAAATTAAAAATATTTTATAAATTATTCTATATCATAATTAGTTAATTCAAATGGTGCATTTAATGCTTCCTCTTTATCTTTTACATTACTAAAAATATCAGTATTTATATAATGATAGGATAATGATGTATATTGATAGTAGTCTTTTGCAGCCCATTGTGCATATAATTTTCTAGGTTTGTGTTTTTTATCAGTACTAATATATGTACTACCAATATAAGCAATATCATGATTAATTGCCCAATTTCCATCAACATCTCTTATTTTTAACGTTTCTTTAATAAATGATGACTCTTTTGCAAGATCTTGAGATATATCTGATTTATCTTCTAAATCATCTTCACGATTTAAAAAATATTTTGGTGTATTACCAAACAATATAAATCTTACTAACCCACCACGTATATGAAGACCATATTCATTACGAGTAATTAATTCTCCATTATATTCTTCACTTTTACGTGATTGAGTCCATATAGCGCGACGACCAGCACCAACATAAGTATAAAAATAATAGTAAGGGCCTAAATTTGATGTAGGAGATTCTTTTGGTAATCCTAAAGAAGCAATAAATGATATATAATTTTCAGAAGCACCAAAATATAAAACATTGCCAGAGGAATATTTATTATTTTTTTTATTAAATAATGATGTTAATATAGGTTCTTTATAAAATATGCTATAAACTGATCTTTCTATATTAAAATTTAAAATTTTTTTATCATTAACTATTTCAAATATAGTTGCCCACCACCATTTATCATTTTTTGATATATTAGTTAAATTATACTCTTGAGTATCTTTATAAAATAAGTATATATTATGTTGTGTTTCTCTATATCCAATATACTCTGGCTTGGTTTTTAAATTTTGATATATAATATCTAATTTGCTATCTACAGCAGTAGAAACTTCTTCAGATGTTTTAAAATTAGGAAAAATACATTTATCATTACTATTTTTGTATAATAATATTAATAAAAATGGTGCAATAAACTTGCGGTTAACTATTTTATATATACATATTTGTATAGTTTTTTCACTTTTAAAAAGAGGTAATTTACTATTAAGTACATTAGTATTATAAATACTATCATTACAACAAATTTTATCATATATAATTGGTGATGGCAAACAACTAAGAATATTTAATGAAATAGAATTTTTGTAGTTTGAAAAATTTTGAAATGGTATAGACATTTTGCTATAATAATTTTCACTATCATCTGTTTTAATAGTTTTTGGGCTCCTTTCAGGCGTTTTTAATGTATCACTTATTTTTTTAGTACTTTCTTTTAAATTAAATTTAGTAATAATTTTTTCTCTATTTATAACTGATGGATTCATTATATAAATAATCTATACAATTTTTCTCTTTATATTTTCTTGTAGTTTTATTTGTCTATTATTTAATACAAAATCTCGCACAGCAATAACATCAATATCTTCTCTCCCATCAAAATATTTTTCTAAAGTTTCTAGTAAAGTTTTTTTATTTAATGCCGCTTTAGTTTTATTTTTACAATAAACTATTTTACCAGAATTAATATCAAAACAGTCTATTTCATTTTCTTTCATTATAGTTAATAGAGATGTAGTCAATGTTTTTTTTTTATTTTTTAATTCTTTCATACTATTTTGAAGTTCTTTAACTTTGTCATCTATTAAAATCCACTCTTTAATAATATTAACTAAATCCTCTTTTGATGTCATTAATATTATTAATTATTAATATTTAAATGTCTATTTAAATTAATTAGTAATAAATTGATAGTTTACATTAAGTAAACGACTTATTAATTCTGATTTATTACCTGAAACTTTTAAATTTAATGATTTTAGAATATTTTTTAGATCTGATATCTTATATTTTTTACTAATATTTTTATAATCTTCTATAATAGGTAAATTAGTCTTATTATTTAAAATTTTATCGTGTTTATTACAGTATGTTCCATTTGATGTTTTAAATGCTGGTTTATTACAATAACATTCTTTATTTTTTCCTGTCTTAAATTTCCACTCACAAGAATATAACATCATAGTAAATTTTTTAGGACAATTAACTCCTTTTACCATATTAACTCCTGAAATATCTATAAATGGTAATAACTTTTTGGTTATATTTCTACAATAAGGACATTTTATTTCATTTATTTTTAACTTAGTTGTTTCTAAAGAATTTATAATAGACTTTTGTTTTAAAACTTCATTATATAATGGAATATAATTAAATTTATGATTACAATCAAGAGTAATAAAATTTTCAGTTAAAGACATTTGGGTTATTAAACATGTATTTTTTTGTTCTACTATATTTGTAGATAATTCTTTTTTAAGTTCAGAAAAAAAATCTATATTATTATCGATACAGCTCATCTATATTTAAATATATATCTTTTTAAACCTTTTTCTTTCTACTCTTTACTCTTTTTCTTTTTTTTTTAGATTTTTTAACAGATTTTTTTTTATATTTTTTTTTATATTTTTTTGTTCTATTGGTTTTTTTTCCACCTTTTTTTTTTTCACCAAATTGATTTGCTGTTAAATAATCAAATAATTTA
>JGI10211J14876_10001311_pt1 | contig 10947 bp, 12 predicted proteins | sample Etolagsediment_FD_14876 | JGI IMG/M metagenome (IMG submission 14876)
TGTGACATTCTCTCGGCAATAAATTACCGAGCATCCTAAGATGCAAGAGATTCCTTATTCACAGAGAATAGCCAGGAGGAAACGGCTTGGTTTTTGCAAATGTCCTCTTAGAGGACTTTTACGTTTGTTACAACCCATGTCCTCCGGTCTTACATTCTCTCCAAAGGCTTTAACATTCCGAGTGCCCCTCGGTAGACCTTTAAAGGTAAAAATATTTTAATACAAAAGAATTTTATTTTAAAGAGAAAAAACAAACATCATATTCTCTTTCATCTCGGCATTAAAATACCGAGGATTCCCGAGAATTATCCTAAATTAATTGATTATGATAATAGAAAGAGAAAGTTATTAAAGAGAAATATAAAAATAAACGAAAATGATTGTTGGGTTTGGCAAAAAGGAAAGGACAGAGATGGATATGCAATTTGTGGTTATAAAAAAAAGACCTCAAAAGCACATAGAATTTCTTATTTATTATTTAAAGGTAAAATTCCCAAAGGAAAATTAGTGCTTCATAAATGTGATAATCCAAGTTGTATAAATCCAAACCATCTTTTTTTAGGAACTGCAAAAGATAATTTTGATGATTGTAGGAATAAAGGAAGAACAGCAACTGGTGATAAAAATGGAATGAGATTGCATCCAGAAAAAGTAAATAGAGGTTCAAAACATCCTAGTAGTAAATTAAATGAAAAACAAGTTTTAGAAATACGCAAACTTAAAAATCAGTTTTCACATTTAGAATTATCTAAGATATTCAATATAAGTAAATCAGTTGTAAAACATATCATTCATAGAAGATCTTGGAAACATATTTAGCCAATTTAGCGTTTTAAAGGTGTAATTAGAGCCTATTTTTAAAAAACCATAATCTCAGTCAATAACATTATCATTGAGCCAACTATGAGCCTAAAAGAGTGGCAGTTTAGCTCGCTTTTGAAAAAATAACGAAAACTTGGACGCATATAACCTCCTTGTTAATTGATTTCTTCTAATTCTCTTTGTTTACGATTTTTATAATGTGGTTTTGAAGTTATTAAGTCAATTAGGTCGTCTTGATCTTTGGGAAGTTCTGAAACTTCTGGATCGGCAAGAAGTTTAGCTTCATGTTCTTTTTCAAAAGCATTTTTTCGGCAAGCGATTTTGTTTTCCATTAGGTTGTATAGGTCTTGTTCGTAATCTGTGTAATAGGCGTTTAAGGCAATTTCTTGCCATTCTTCTATTTGAAAGCCACCAGACCAGATTTCAGTATCTTTAGCTTGTTTACGTTTAGCTTTGATTAAATCTCCCCATTCCCGATTATATGGCTTAAAACCTTCCATATTCACAATAGCCGGCAAAAGCTGACTTAAATTAGCCGGAACAGTTTCCGCTTGGGCTTTGAATTTATTGAGCCAATCTTTGAGGATTGTTTTGACAGATTTATTAATCATGCCATTTAAAGCGTTTTGCGACCATTCTTTTGGTTCTATATCTAAATAATGATCTAAAGCTTTTCTATCTTGATTAGATACTTTAAACCCTTGATTACATATTTGTTTCATAAATTCTCCTTAAACTATTAGTTTTCCAGAAAAGAAAGTATTTGGTTGTGTAGTTCCTCTACGTATTTGAGCAGTATCTGCTCCTATTCCAGTAGCAACGATAGTATAATAAGCAGTATCAGCAGCGTCCATATCGGCAATTACATTAGTCTGAAAACTTACTCCACTACAACCTAGGTTATTAATAATATTAACATTACAAGATAATGTAGTATAATTTCTATTGGAAGTAACTAATGTTGTAATTAAAGAAGTTGCAGCAGCAGCACTTACAAGGAGAACATGGGCATTGAGAAAATATCTCCCTGTTACAGGAGCTGTAAAAGAAGTTCCTGAAAAATCATTATTTTGATCATAAACATCAGTAAATCCACTAATAGCGCCTACAGTTGCTACAGTTCCATCACCAGTTGCATTACTCTCATCTGCTGTTAGCCATGTTAAAAAACAAGGCTGGCTTGGTGCTGTTACTTCTCTATTTGTTGTTGGTACTATGTAAGTATTTGCTGCATTTACTGTTGTCATTTTAAATCCTTAGCAAAGTAAAGACCCTGAAAAAAAAGTCCCGTTTGTTTCTAAATCTACTGTATCGCCGACTCCGCCATTAATGTTTAATAAACAAGCAGCAGTATCAGCAGCGTCCATATCAGCAACAAGTGAAGATCCAAAAACTATATCGTTAGTTCCTGCATTAACAGCAGCTATAGGACTTACAACTATTCCTAAATAAGTTCTATTAGAAGTAACAATATCAAAAACACATTGGTTCATTCCAACAGCAAAATTATCAGCCTGAATACTCATATTTAATAAATATCTTCCAGTTACAGGTGCGGTAAAAGTTCCATTAGTATTAAAGTCAGAGTTTTGATCGTAAATCTCTGTAAAAGCTGTATTTGTTCCTACTGTATAAGCAGTACCAGCTCCAGTTACGTTTGAATCTGTCCCACTTAAAAAACCTAAAAAACAAGGTTGGCTTGGTGCTGTTACTTCTCTATTTGTTGTCGGGACTATGTAAGTATTTACTGCATTTACTGTTGTCATAAATCTCCTATACTATTGCAGGATTGCCCATCATATCTTCAACTCTAAAAGTCGTATTAGCTACTATGCAGCGTAGAGTTATGCAGTCACCTAAATTAGTAGCAGTAAGACTTCCTCCAGCACCAGCCGTAGTAGAAAACGCTCCTACGTGAACTTGTTGTCCAGCAGCTTGAGTTAATGACCAAAGCCCTAAAATCCCAGTAATTTTCATAACTGTTCCAGCAGCAGCAGTTGCAGGAAGTGAGAAAGCAACTCCAGCTCCTCTATTAGCACCATAGGCAGTCTGAACAGCCATTGCTTGAGTAGCACCAGTTGCCTCTACATAAGCCATAGAAGTATTATCTTGCCAAGTAGGTAAAGCAGCAGCTCCATTGCTAGTTAAGACTTGTCCTGATGTTCCAACTCCTACAACATTTTGTAAATCTCCTGTTGCAGTTGTTCCTCCACATATAACTGAATAAGCTGTAAACGTACCAACTCCTGTTCCTCCCTCAGTTACATCTAAGTCATTAGCTAGGGTAATTACTCCAGCAGTTGTCATAGTGAAAAGATCAGTACCAGCAGAAGGGCTTGCTCCTGTAGTAATCTTAAATTTGTCGCTATCAGAATTGTCTATACCAATGCTATAAGTTCCAGCTCCTGTGACCAAAAAGTTAATAAATGGATCGCCACCAGCAGCACCACCACTTGTTGCTTGAAAGAAAGCATTAGAAGCAACACTTGTATTATCAGTATTGGTAACAGAAAGAGTTCTAGGTGTAGCAGCAGTAGCATTAGAAAATACAAAGTCTCCGGCAAAAGGTGATACCATAGAAATATTTAGAGTATTAGTTCCTGGAATACCATTAGTAGTAATACCACTATTAGCTAAACCTGTAAGATTTATATTTTCAGCAGCATCTATTCCTACAGCACCACCGGCATTACCAGTTAATGTCTCTAAAGCTCCAGTACCAGCAGCTCCGACCCATGAAGCTGTACCTGCTAGTTTTTTAACGAGGGCATACATTTTATTAGTAACGGTATCTATCCATAAATCACCAAGGTCATAATTGGCATAATCAGTTGCAAGTGGAGCTCGAGGTACTTTATATATTTGTGGAACGTCCGTTTCTTTTATACCAACATATCCTAGTGGATTACTAGAAGGTAAACTCATTTTTTTATGTTCCTATTTTTTTTTTTTGTAATATGTAAACCGGCTTTACAGAGCGTTAATAGCATCTAATTTAGCCTGTAGTTCTGCTTTTATAGCTGTATAAGAATCAATAGTAGCTTGAGCCTTAGCAATCTCTGCTTCTAGATCAGTTACAACTTTTTCTTTTTCACCCAGCTCTTTAATTGCCTGACTTTCAGGAATAGTAATTGTTTGTTTTACTACTTCGTTTTCTAATGAATAATTTACTGACATAAAAACTCCTTAATTAATTGTTAAACAGCATCCAAAGAAATCCAGTACTCTACGCCATTAATAAGTACTTTTAGTTTATGACTTGGTGTAATTGCTCCCGCTTCTACTGCCTGCTCTGTGTATAAAGCTAAAGTAGAAGTACTGTCGCTAGTATCAACGGCATAAATCTCTACTCCATCAGTTACCGCACCACTAGGAGCTGTTCCATTAAAAATTGTATGAACAGCAGCAGCAGTTGCATCAATTGTGCCTGTACCTATTTTGGTTACACCTTTAGACGAAAGGCTCATCTTTTCAGCAACAGTTCCATCTAAAGCTGTCTGAAAAGACATATAACTGTCTTGAGTAGCAGCACTCGCTGTAGTCCAATTACCTTCCGTAATAACAGCAATTCTGCCGGCATCGGCAAGAGCAGGAGTTGCAGCATCATATGCCCATTGGTTGAATAAGATGCCAGAACTAGTTCCTGTCATTGCAGCAGCGTTAGAAATATTAGTAATTTCTAGAAAGTCTTTGTTTGCTGTGACTATGCCTGCGTGTTCTATGTCTAAAGGAGATGATGGGACAAAAACTGTACCAACAATACCCATTGACTTGATTCCAACATATCCAGAATCGTTTAATGCTATCTTAGCTTGATCTGATGTACCAAATAATAATGATGATGCTCCTGAATTTAAAATGAAGGCATTATTACGTAAAGGGACATTAGCAACAGCACTACCGGCAGCACCCATTCTAATTTCCGCGGTTGAATCAGCATTATCAAAAGCCATTAAACTATAAGAATCAACTCCATTTTGAAGTAAATCTAATAACCATTCGGGATTTGGCTGTGAAAGACCTACATATCCTTTAGAATTAATAACTACTTTTTCTGAAACAGTCCCATCTAAACAGGTTTGGAAGGACATTTTGGAATCTTGGTTTGCAGCAGTTGAATCCCAGTCAGTTTCGGTTATAACTGCAATCCTACCAGCATCTACTACAACAGGTGTCGCAACATTATAATATTTTTGGTTAAACAAGATGCCAGTACCAGTTCCGTCCATGTCGGCAGCTTGATAAAGATTGGCAATAGTTAGAAAATCAGTAACGTCTTTAGCAGTTCCGACAGCAGCTAGATCTATCATTCCATCTTGGTTTGAACTAGCCTCTGTAAAGACACCAGTACCGACAATATTAACTCCGTCAGCAGCAATAATATCATCTAGCTGAGAAATCACAGTTGCAGTATTGCCTACATAGTAAGAACAGCTTGTGCCTCCTGTATCTGTAACATGGATATGATTATAGAAAAATCTAGAAGTTGAAGCAGTATCAGCAGCAAAGAAACCATAACCAGTATTTGCGGCTCCTGCTATAACATGAATAGTATTTTCGTAAAATTCATGAGTTGTACCAGTACCTCCAATATATCCTAAACCAATTACATNAGTAGAATTAGGATCAGTCACAGTAATTTTATTGTTATGTAATTCAAAAACGCCGGTAGTTGCTTGATCAATTCCAACAGCAGTTGCTAGAGCAGTTCCGCTATTTGTTACAGTTAATTCTTCAACTTTATTAATATGAATTGTTCCACCAGTACCTACTTTGAAAGCACCTTTTAAAGCTGTTGCTCCGCAAGCACCAGTATGGAAATAATCATGCTCACCTCTAACCACATTAAGAGTTCCGGCACCGGTAATTTCCCCAATAGCAGGTTGGCTAGCAGCTACAATAGCAGTTGCAGAAACCATTCTTAATTTACAATCTTTAAAAGTACAATTTCCTGTGCTACCTTGGACTGTGTTAATAGCTGTTGTAGCAGCAGTACACTGAATTGTAAAATTTTGATATTGAATATTTGTACGACTATTGAAATCTACTACATTGGCATTAGCCTGCGTAATAATACACTCATTAGGTTTACCACGAGCTATAACAGTAACATTATTATTAGCGTGTGTAATTGCTTCAGTATAAGTACCAGGAGAAACCATTACAGTTTGACCAGCAGTAGCAGCAGTTACACCTGCCTGAATTGTTAGTTTAGCGTTCTCAATATTAAGACCAGAATTAGCATCATTACCATGCTTAGAAATATAAATAATGCCTTGTTGAGCATCTACTTCCATTGTTAGGGTATGAGTAGCAGGATCGCCTGTATTGGTTAAACCGACACCACCTAGAGTATTGATATTGCCTACATTATCTGGCCCTACAGCACCACCAGCATTGCCTGTAAGAGTTTCAATCCCATCAAAATAATCGCCAGCTTGTGACATAGTGTTCTCCTTATGCGTGTATGAGGGTTATATAAAGTCCGCCAACAGTAGGAGCAACACCTGCGTGCTTTGCATACCAATAACCGTTTTGAGGCATAAAGAAGCCATCGTCTCTAACTTTATTAGCCGTTAAATCTAAAAGAATAAATCCCCGATTAGGGAGTAGAAATTTGTTATTAACACCATCATCTGATAACCAAAGATTTTGGTCTGTATTATTTAGAATATAAACTAAACGAATTGGTTCATCTATTTGTGCTCCGACAGCAGCATAAGCAGCTCCAATTGCTCCAAAGGCTAAAGTTCTGACTGTGTCGATTACTGCTCTATTACGATATGACATTTTTGAAAACCTCTTGTTGTGGGCAACTCCTGATTTATACTAGCGATTTTGGCTAGGCCCTATTAAGTAGTAAAATATTTACTTGACTTCACCATGTGTATCTAGTATTTATTTGTAAATAGGAGATAAGCACTAACCAAAAGGAGATTTTTATGCAGCTACATCCAATAAGTACACTTAAAGTAATTGTTTTAAATGACGATAAAACAAGAGGTGTTACACTAGAATATCCCCATGATATGAAAATGGGAGAACTCTTAGACAAAGTAGCTTTTATGAATGATGAAATTAAAAAAGCTTATTTAAAACAATTAGAAAAGGAAAAAGCTGATGCTGAAAAGAAAGACGATAAAAAAGATAGCAAAATCGAAGAAATGCCAAAAGAAGAACCTAAGCCTAAAAGCTGATGATCTGGATTCAGAGCTTTTACAGATTATAGTTCATTCCTATCTTGAAGGATATAAGGAAGGGATTAAGACTAAAGAGGAATTAGGTTACAATTAAGTTTTGAGAGCTTCTTGATTAGAAGCTCTTTTTTTTCAGTTGTTCGGAAATTCCGTACAACTCACTCCGTGCAGTCTTTAGAGACCCAGATAAATTCTATTAAATAGAAAAAATACCTTCTCTAGAAGATTAGTAGTCTTTAATTTAGTTTTTAATTAAAATAGTCTTTTTTTTACGAAAGGAGATCAAAAACTATGCTAATCGGCTATGCTAGAATTTCTACTGAATATCAAAATTTAAATATGCAAATTGATGCTCTTAAAAAACATGGAGTTGATGAAAGACATATTTTTAGGGAAACGATTTCTGCTTGTGCTAGGAAAAGATCAGAATTAACAAAAGCTATGGCCTTTCTTAAAAAAGGGGATACTTTAGTAGTTTATAAATTAGATAGGCTCGGTAGATCAGTCTCTCATTTAATTGAAATGATTAATTTTTTAAAAGAAAAAGGGGTTTTATTCTATTCTATCACAGAAAAATTAGAAACTGAAACAGCTACAGGAAAATTGCTCTTTAATATGATGGCTACTTTAGCAGAGTTTGAGCGTAGTTTAATTCAAGAAAGAGTAAAAGATGGAATGGCAGTAGCTAAAGCAAGAGGTACTAAATTTGGAAGAAAAGAAATATTAAATAATGCTCAAAAAGAACATATTAGGGAGTTGTTAAAACAAAAGCGTAGCAAATATGATATTATGAGAATCTTAGGAATTAAATCCCGAAACCCTATCTATAGGTTGATAAAAGAAGAACAGCTTTAATTAGGGATAAGGGAAGGGAGAGGACAGAATATCCCCTCCCTTTTTTGATTAATTGGGATAAGAAATCAAATATCTTTCCAAGATCTTTTGCGAATAATATCGTAAACCATAGTGGTAGAAATTTTATACTTTTTAGCTATTTGATAACCACTTGTCGTTTTTGATAATCTTCTTATTTCTAAAATATCTTTTTTATTTAATTTAGAATTAGGATTTTTTTCACCGACAGACATTCTTCCTTTTTTAATAGCATCTTGTGTATTGTCTTGGGGTGTTCCTAAAAATAGATGATCTGGGTTTACACATGTAGGATTATCACATTTGTGACATACCATCATTCCTTTCGGTATTTTACCTATAAATTCTTCATATGAAACACGGTGTGCTCTTTTGTAATATACCAGTCCATACCCATCTTTATCTTTTCCCTTTTGCCAAATCCAACAACCATTTTCTTCTCTTGAAGAATAATTCAAAATCTTATCTTTAAATGTCTTTTCCGGATAACGTAGACAACCACAACTATTACAACGACCAGATTTTAAATCATCGGTAAATTTAATTTGAATTGTCTTGTATTTACATGAACATTGAACTTTCCATCTCGTCCTTTCTGTTCCATTTGGTCTTTTACCATTTGGAGCATAATCAATAACTGTTAATCTTCCAAATTTTTGACCTATTAGATTTTTTTTGCGACACATACAACCTCCGTAGTTGTTCCGAAAAGAAAACAAGCTCAGCCAGTCGGAAACTGGTTTTCGGGGGCGACCCTAGAGCTTGTTAAAAATTATACTATTCTATAAGATTTAATACCATGCTTGTAATCCACATTTAATTGACTGAATAGTAATAGCACTAGGTGTGCCACCTGCCGCAATGAATAAATGGTGAATAAACGGAATCACAACATCAGTAGAATCGAATGTAAAAGCCAATGGAGTAGATGGTGCAGCTCCATTAATGGTAGCGGTACAAACTCCAGCAGCAGATACGTTGATTCTTAATATTTTAGTCTGTCCATCAGTCCAAGCATCTCCTGAATCCTGATAGTTCCATCCAGCATTATTTAAATTACTGCCCAAAACTACTTTATCATCTACAGTTGTATGCCTTAGACCAATAGTATAAGCATCTGTATAATTGGTGTATACTGCATTAGGAGCTCCTAATTTTCTAAATCCTATCCATAAAGGATCTGAAGATCCACAATCAGCTACTTTTAAGGATACTTCTAAAAAGAAAGCTGCGGAAGTGCCAATTGTATAATTATGGCGTGATCTAGTAGTATGACCAAAATAAAATTCAGCTCCTTCTGCATTGGCCAAATCGAGAGAAATTAATAAACCATCATCAGTTAAACGGGGAAGGATAATAGTTTCTCCACCAGCAGCAATAATAAATTCTTCCATTACAGTACGATCCTGCATATAAAGAATATTATAATCGCCGTTAGCTCCTGTTGGCGCAGCACCAGTATTTGCTTTAGATTGACCAATAATATCAACGTCAAAGCTTGCAATATTAGTATTAGTTGGATTGCTTGACCTAGTACCCAAATCACCGGAGAAAGTCATGCCGGTAGTGGCAACTTTCATAGTTGATTGGTTTTGAAAGCGAATATCTGCATTGGTATATGGTTGTCCTGCATATCCTGGAACTGTGTTATATGCGTCAAAAGCATATAACCAATCAGCAGCAGCATTAGTACCTTGGCAGACACCGAAAGCAGCACGAGCAGCAGTACCACCGCCAGCACCTAATCTAGTAACAGCCATACCATAGGCAATAGTTTGGAAAGGAGTGCTATAAGTAACAGCAGAAACGACACCACCCCAAACACCGGCAGTAGGAGCAGCCATAGTGTTTTCACCGAGTAGATAGCCTTTAGTACCGCAAGCTATAAACTGTGGTAGATCGCCAGCACCAGTCTCGTAAGAGTGGAAAATACCCTCAACACCAGCAGCAGTAGAAACAATCTTACCTGCGTCTGTATGTAAACATTCACCGACAACACCATAAGCTGTTAAGACGTTTGAAGAAGCTAAGGCATTAAAAGTACCTTTAGAAGCAATAGGTGTAGCATTTCCATCACCAGTTGCCATAGTCATATTACCTTCTATGGCATGCTTGGCAGAAGCACCTGTAGCAGTTGAATCTAAGCAATAAGTCTGAAAAACATTATTTTCAGGGCCATAAGAAGTTACTCTATAAGTATTATCACCGAAAGCAGCTCTTGTACCTTTTAATTCAGCTACATATCCACGAGTTAAACCAGCAGCTAAAAGTGAATTAGAAGTAAAGTTTACATTGCTCAAGGTTACCGCACCAGCACCAGCTCCCTGGATACATGGGTTAGCAGAAGAGGTGATAGTTGTATCTGTAACAGTTAAAGCACCAGTACCGCTTTGAACAAAGGCAGCAGTTGCTCCAGAAGAGACTGTACTATTAGACATAGCCATAGCAGAAGAACCAGTTAGAGTGATTGTACCACCAACAAAGCTTCCACCATTAATTGAGCCAGCGTTAGCACCAGCAGGAGAAATAGGGCAGCCAATCCTAGAACCACGAATTGCTAAAGTACCGCCTGTGATAGTAAGAGCATTAGCACCTTGTCCTACATAAGAATCTTCAATAGCTACAGTAGAAGCTCCAACTCTTACGACACCATCAGCAGTTGATGCAGTATGGCAGCCGAACATATCAACAGGGCCAGTCCAGTTAGCACAATCAACAACCCAGCCATTAGTACAGTTAAATGTACAATTGGTAAAGCGTAATCTAGTAGTACCGGCAGCAGCAGAAGTAATTACATCTGTTGGAGAGATAAAGTAGATATTGCTCATTAAAACAGATCCAGTAGCAGGAGGAGTATGAACACCTGTAATGCTAGTCTGGATACCTTCACCAATTAAGATTAAGTTATCAGGGAGAGTTAAGTTTTCAGTATAAGTTGTAGCGTTGCCTTTAACATAAACCATAAAGACACCGGTAGCAGCTACACCAGCAGCAATAGCAGTTGCAATGGTAGTATAGTCGCCAGTTCCGTCAGGGGATACTACATAGCGAGTGA
>JGI10211J14876_10001312_pt1 | contig 10938 bp, 22 predicted proteins | sample Etolagsediment_FD_14876 | JGI IMG/M metagenome (IMG submission 14876)
TATTTTCCTCTTGGATACCAAGTGTATCTGCATCGAGAACACTTATTTAAAAGTCTTTTTGGATGTTTTGGTGGCATAATCTATAATAGTACATTCCTCGATTAACGTACCTTTTCTGCTCAGGGTTGGCCGAGCGGTCGAAGGCGACAGGCTGTTAACCGTTTGGTCCTAGGTTCGAGTCCTAGTCGGGGAGCCAATACATTTTTATAGAAATAGGAATCAATATGTTAGATTCTCCAATAATTAATGAATATTTTTATCAAGACAGTTTAGAGGTTTCTTCTGAGCTTATTGATGAATTGTTTCTCTTTTTGCATGAGAAAGAAAAACAACAAAATTCAGATACTGATTATTTGAATTTTAGTGAAGAGGACTTAACTGTTCCTGTTTTTTTGAAAATGTATGGCGGTTTGTTAGGAAAAGTTTCAGAGTTATTTGACAGCACTATTTTTCCAACAGACATTAAAGCACACATAAAAAAATCAGGAGAAGGAATACCTTTTAGATTTTTAAATAATTACTATTTTGATAGAAATACTAAAAGTTGTGAATTAGAAAATAGTAATATTTCTTTTCTATTAAACTTAAATCGAGAAAAAAATCAAACATTTAGATTTCCAATATTTATTGAAGGCTACAACTTCAGCAAAGAAATAAATACTTCAGAGGGAAATCTAGTATTTTTTCCAGACTGGATTCCTTTCTACTTAGAAAAAGAAGATATAAAAGAAGATAGCTTCTTAATTTGTGGAGATTTTAAGATTCTAAAATGATTACAATTCCAATACTAGATTATGGTATAAAGAAAGAACAATTAGAAGTTTCTGATTCACAAATTGAAGAAACAATTGCTTTATTAAAAAGAAAAAAAGATAAGACCTTTAATAAAAATCTCAATCTTGAACCTGGACATACAAAGAGAGAGGATCTATATTTTGAAGAAACAGAATACAAAGAAAAACCTTTATCCTCTTTAGTGGATCTAATTTTAGAAAAAGTTCAAGATTCTGATAATTATGAACTCACACTGATGCATGGACAAATTCAAAATCCTGGGCAAAGTTGTAGTTATCACTACCATTGTACGGATTTAGATGAAAATAGAAAAAAGGATTTGTCTTTCGTATTTTATTTAAATAAATGCGATAGTGACGGGGTATTAAGATTTCCATTATCCGTTTACAAAAAAAGAATTACTCTAAGTTTTAATGGAGAAAAAAAGGATCTGATACTTTTCCCTTCCTGGCTTCCTCATTATGTAACACTTAATGAGTCTGACCAAGATAGAATACTAATAGCTGGAAATTTGAGATTTAATAATACCTGAGATGTAAAGGGTTTAATTCATCCATCCTCTACGAATATAATAATCATGGTATCACAAAAAGACTGGCAGGTTGTAGTAATGGAGATCGCACACAATATCTCCAAGCTCTCTAATGCTCAGAGAAAAAAAGTTGGTTGTGTTATTGTGAAAGAAGGCGCAATCATTTCCAACGGGTTCAATGGAACACCTGCTGGGTGGATTACCAATCTTTGTGAAGATGAGAATGGGATTACAAAACCCGAGGTATTACATGCGGAGTCTAATGCTATTGCAAAAACCGCTAAATCTACCCTGTCTTGTGAAGGAGCAGATCTTTTTGTTACTTTGTCTCCTTGTTTTGAGTGTGCAAAACTAATAATTCAGGCAGGAATTTCAAAAGTTTTCTACTCGGAACTCTATCATAATACGGATGGGCTAACCCTGCTTGAGAAGGCAGGCATCCCAACAAAACAAATAGAGAGAATAGAATGAGTGAAGAAGAAAAAGATTCAGGTCTGTTCGTAGATGTAGCTAATAGAGTTATCACTCTTTTTGGAACTCTTGGATGGGAGAATTGTAACGAACTCATCCATAATCTGTACGTCATGGACATTGAAAGTACAGAAGATATTGATTTAACCATTAATTCGATTGGTGGAGACTCTGAACAAACTCTAGCAATCATTGATACCATAAAAAGTTTGAATTCTAAGGTAAATACGCACGCTGTAGGCAATTGCATGTCCGCAGCTCCTTGGATACTAGCAGCAGGCACAGGTGAGCGTACAGCATCAAAAAGATGCATTTTTATGACCCACTTTGGCTATTGGGAGGTAGGAGACAAGGGAAAAGACCAGTTTGACGCTTGGATTGACTACCGAGACTTGTGTTTGAGGTATTGGTATGAAGTGGCGTCAGAAAATACAGGCCAATCCGTAGAAGTTATATCTGCTCTATCACATGATAAGGATAGATACTTCACTTCTGAGGAAGCTCAACAATTAGGATTTATAGATAGAGTAGCATGAAACTATTAAACGATTTGAAAGGAAATATTGATGGAACAGTTCGCATCGAAAGTGCAATAGAACTAGCCATTATCATTGAGGCATTAACTACCTACGGAAGTACATTTCCTAGTAACGAAACAGCAAAAAAGATTTTAACACAGTTTAAGGCAATTAGACAAGCAGTATACGAGAAATGAATAAGAGCGAACTAATCAAAAAACGAGACGAACTTCAAAAGAAGTATGACATGCTTCAAAGTGATCATTCAAGGAAGTTTAGCTCAAATGTAAACGAGGCTCAGTACTTGGATTCCTGTGCTAAACTAAATAATTTGTATGAAGAACTATTTTTGGTATCGAGAGAGATTGGAGAACCCATTGCAAAAAAGTTCTGAGAATGAAGAAGTAAACCACCCTGATTATTATACAGTAGGTGGTATAGAGGTCTTGGACGTAATTCAGGCCAAGGCAGGTAATAGCGGTTTTGATCCTTTTCAGGGTTATAACTACGGAAATATTATCAAATATATCTTGCGTGCCCCTTATAAAGGGACTCTGCTAAAAGATCTTCGTAAGGCTAAACTATATTTGGAGTGGTTAATTGAATCTATTGAAAAAGTTTGAACTGACTAGGGACGATGTTATCGACCTTATGGTGTATTTTGCTGGTTGTGCTGTAATTGGGGGTATTTGTTTCTACGCAGGAATCAAATATCGAACAACCGAGAAGCAGGAACAACAACCTGTAGAAGTGATAGAACAATCTCCACAACCACAACCGTATATCAACGGGTATATCCGCGACCCAAGAAGTAAGGTACGCTGATTCTACCGTTATGTTCTTGACATAATGCCCTTAGTGCGGTATAATAGACGCATGATTACAGAACGACAAAGACAACTCATCAAAGACAAGTACGGCGACCTTATTTACAAGATCAGTCACCAGATCTCAGGAGACACATCTATTTGTTCCATTGAAGATAATGTTCAAGATCTTTGGATTGCAGCTATGGAAGCAGTAGCAGGGTTCCAAAAACAAAACAACGGAATCAATGGAACTTTTGATGATTTTTGGGGGTCTCGTGGTTTTGATAAGTATATCAAAACGTGCCTTTGGTCTGCTAAAAACTCTAAAGGGAAGAAGGTGACGAAGAAGTGGAATCTAACCAATGGTAATGTAAACGTCTTTGACCATGAAGAAGTCTTACATCTTGAGGATGAAAATTTCAACTTTAACGGTCTTGAAATTGAAGACCTACATAATGTGTTGAATGAGGATCAGCGTGAGGTTCTTTCTTACCTTGTCAATGATCCTTCATTGATCTTTGATTCTGGTTCAGTCAATATTAGTGCCTTGTCTCGTTCTTTGGATAAAGCACCATATAAAGTAAAAGACACACTGGAATCAATGCAAAATAGACTAGGAAGTTTGGTATGACCAAAACAGTATACATCAGTGGCCCTATTTCAAAGATAAAAAAGAAGCAAGCAGAAGCTAACTTCCTAAGAGCAGAAGATCATCTTCGTTCCCAAGGATATTTTGTTATCAATCCTTTTACTTGCATCATCGAATCAGATGAGTTGCCTGCAAAAGAAAAATGGAACGATTGCATGAGGCAAGCCATTAAACTTGTTGCCGAAGCAGATGAGATGTACATGCTTGAGAATTGGAATATGAGTCAAGGATGTATACTGGAGCGTATGCTTGCTTTACAACTCGATATGCCTATTAACTACGAAGGTGTCAATGAATAGTAGAAAATATCCAGATCTGATGGTTTTTGATGATATTTGCGATACTCAATTACTTGATGATATCTACGAACTTTCCTTAAAAGAAGGAAAAAGAATTTTCCCTTTCTTTGAAAAGGGTATTTTTTCTCAAGATGATATCTTATTTAATAAGATACAAACTTTAGTTTTTAAAGTTTGGATTGATCATCTTGATTATTTATTACCTGAAAACTTTAAAGGTTGGGAGATTTGGTATAATTTAATAGGGGAGAATGAAAAACTACACGCTCACATAGACATAGATGAAAAAAGATCATCTTACATAGAAGATGTTGTTTTTTTTCCTAATTGGGGCTGTATAATTTATCCAGGACCTAAAAAATCTATAGTTGGTGGAGATTTTGTTTATAATCTAGATCTTAAAGACACTTTCTTAAAAGATCCTATAAAATCTTCTGTAGATTTTGAGAAAGATTTAAAACATCATATTAAAATACCTTATAGGTATAACAGAGTTGTAGTTTTTAATCAATCCGTCCATGCTGTGACTCCCGTAGAGAGTTTAAATGGTTGCGAGAGCAGACTTAGTATAGCTTGTGCAGTTTGGGATTATAAAGTTAATCCAATTACCAGTGAAAAAAGAGACTTTTATTTTAATGCTTTACATTAAATACTTTTTCAAACTGCTCCTTTATGGGTGTGCTTACGGTTCTCTTTATAAAGCTCGTAATTTGATCGAACTTGAATTGGTGAACCAAATGCAACTAGAGCAGATTAGACTAAAACAAGAAGAGTTAGAACTTAAGAAGAAAGGACTTTAAACCCCTCTGTCAAATTTATCTTGCCTTAGAGTATTGAATGGGGTAATGTTTCCGTAGGTTAGGTAAATAAAAACTTCTCCGCCTGGTTTTGTATAATCTTCATTAACATGTATTTTGACACTATTTATTTTAGTATCATTAGGAGCTTTCCATTCTGCAATACCGTCGCTTTCACCCCTAGCGATGGCAAACAAACCACAAAACCCGGAAACTGCATCTAAAGAACCGAAAGGTTCGTGAAAGCTCGGATCGTCTAATCCGTTATTCGCTTGATCTGGAATTTCTATGAACGCAATAGCATGATCTTGTGGATCATAGCTTGCAGCAGTAGCATGAAAATGTAGGCGTACTTTAAAATAATTACAGTAGATTTGATTTCCTTCTGAATCTACAAAAGGCAAGGAAGATGTAGTTTGTTCCTGAAATCCTGATAGAGCATAACTAAATACTCTCATCCCTTCGTTAAGTCCTGTACCAGTCATTAGCAGTTCCATTTCCGTAGAGCTTTATTAATCCTTGAATCAGGATCATTAGCAGTTTTGGCGCTTGTAAGTCTTTTCTTCATACCTGACATTCTAGCGCAAAATGAAGCTCTACGTTTGGATGCTTTACTACCTTTTTTTAGTTTTGATGGTTTAGTAGTAACTGCCATCTTTAGTTTAGATCCTGGGTTGGCTGCACGATAGGCGGCAACACCTTTTTGTGTGAGTCCTCCTTTTGGATCTTTGTGAACACCCATCTTCATCTTGGGCATCACACCTTTGCGAGCTTCTGTTAAACCAGCGGACTTCTTAACTTTCATTACACAACGCTCGTATTTGGCTGGATCTTTTCTTCCAACCTGAGCGGTGCAGATAGCCCAAGGGTTTGGTTTTCTTTTTGTTCTTTCTAAGACAAGGTTTGCGATTTTTGTGTATGATTCAATCATTTCTTCTTCCCTCCTGGTGTAACCTTACCGCTACAAACTGCTGATGCATACATGTTTGCGTAAGCTGATGGATACACTTTGAACTTTCTTTTAGCTGCTGCCTTCCCTTTAGGGCAGAGTTTTGCCTCTAGTATGTATGCAAGATTGACATACGAAGCAATATATGATTCTAGTATTGTGTCTTCGTTCATTTTATTTTTCTTTGTGAATGTTGATACCATAGTAGGTTTTCCTCCAGGGTTCCCTGCTGCTCTTTTTCTTTTAACTGCGGAGCGTCTTTGTCCTTTAGTCATTCTAGCTGCTTTAGCAGCGGGAACGCATTTAGGGTAGCCTTTTCTTTTCTCACCTTTGGACCTACCACAAGGCTTGAATCCTCCACCCTTCTTTGGGGCTCCGATGTCTACCCACCTTTCTCGAACCCACTTCCGTAGGTCCTCGGATATTTGAAGTTTTTGTCGATTTTCCATTGACATTACAGTTCTCCCATGTTATTATATAGCCTCACGACACGACTCACCGACACTATTTAGAGCAAGAAAATGAACATCTTCTATCTTGATTCCAACCCGAAACATGCTGCTCAAGATCATTGTGACGCTCATTGTAGCAAAATGATGATTGAATATGCTCAACTGATGAGCACAGCTCATAGGTTTGTAGAGTCTCCTTTCGCTGATCAATGTTACAAGACTGCTCATTTGAATCACCCTAGCACGATTTGGACTCGATCGAGCACCGACCATTATAGCTGGTTGTTCGAGCTATGGAAAGAACTTTCTAATGAGTTCTATGCTCGCAGAGGCAAGCATCATGCTTCTTGGACCAAGCTGAAAGATGTTTTGTGTTATAATCCTCATCTTCCTCTCAACGGTTTTACTGAACCGCCTCAATGTATGCCAGATTATTGTAAGGTCGATGGAGATTCCGTTGCAGCATACAGAAAGTACTATATCAATGAAAAACGTAAATTCGCTTCTTGGACTTGGCCTAATACTTCTCCTCCTAGCTGGTGGCTGTCTGCCATTGGAGAAGAATCACTCGAAGAATCCCTCGCTGCTGGGGGAGAGGGTTGAGATAACTTTTAAATCTGGAAGAAAGATTCAAGGAACCATCATGGGTATTGGTCAAGACTACTATAGTCTTAATGGGACTTTTGTTTTTTTCTATCAAATAGACAACATTAAAATAAAATGAATCTAGAACTAACATACAAACAAGCATTGATGCTTTCTGAGTTTTTGTTTGAAGCTAGTAGGGCTGTTCCCAAAGGGGATAAGGAGGGGTATCATAAAATGTGTGATCAACTAGACCAGATTGTCGAGGATTATATTTGTAGGCGTCGTCACGCTGCCCAGGACTGGTATCAGGATCTTTGATTTTTTTGGTAGAAACTTGTTGACTTGACCCCTTTCTTGTGGTATAATACACAAATGAAGATAACGATCCAAGAGTTTGATAGTCTAATCAAGAAGCTACGCAAGGTCGTCGGTTCTACAGAGTTGAACATGGACTCTGCCACGTTCTTTGCCGACAGCATCCAGGAAGCCTTTGAGGGAAAAGATGGTTGTTTCGATGAGCTTATCAATAACATGATTTCTTGCATTGATACAATCCAAACAGAACTTGAGGAGCTTGCGTCTTTCACTAATGAAGTAGATGCTACTGGTTACGAAATCATTGAGACCGAAGACATTTTTGGAGACGACGATGAAGTTTGAAATGGAAGAAGATCGTCTGCGTAAGAAGTGGAAAGATCGCGCTGAAAAAGCTGCAAATGGATCAAGGAAGGAAGCTATCCATTTGCATTGTATCTCTTGCGCTGGATCTAGCCAAGAAGCTAGGAAATGTTTAGCAAGTTATTGTTTCCTTCACCCCTACCGTCCAGGAGTTTGACATGAGAACATTCAAAGAGAACATTACAAAACTATACAATGCGGATAGGCCCCTTGAAGAAGAATATAAAGAGTATGAGCTTTTGCCTTCGTCTCTCAAGATTTTTATGGATGAGGTTTGTTATCAATACTCATTTTTGGCCCCTTCTTCTGGGGTTCAAGGGCCTATGTCTAGGCAGATTGCCTCTCTTGCCTACACTATTTGGAAAATGAAGACTTTCCTGTGATTTTTCTTGACTGTACACCTAACATCTGATATAATACACACATGATGAATCAAGAAGAACTGACGAAGATACTGGAAGCGCACAAGCTCTGGATTGAGACCGAGGGTGAGCAAGGCAAGCGCGCCGACTTGATCGGGGCCGACTTGATCGGGGCCGACTTGACTGATGCCAACTTGAGCAGGGCCGACTTGAATGAGGCCAACTTGAGCGGGACCAACTTGAGCGGGGCCGACTTGGGCGAGGCCGACTTGAGCGGTGCCGACTTGCGCGGTGCCGAGTTGATCGGGGCCGACTTGAGCGAAGCCAACTTGTGCTGTGCCAACTTGAGCAGGGCCAACTTGAGCAGGGCCAACTTGCGCGATGCCTACTTGCGCGATGCCGACTTGCGCGGGGCCAGCTTGAGCGAGGCCGACCTTCACGGGGCCGACTTGCGCGGGGCCAACCTTTACGGGGCCAACCTTTACGGGGCCGACTTGCGCGGTGCCGAGTTTTCCTCTGGCTGGAAGATTGTGAGGGAGGAGGCCCAGGGATGAAGACGGAAGAACTGACGAAGATCCTAGATGCCCACAATCTCTGGAGGGACAGCAAAGGAAAGAGCGGCGCAAGGGCTGACTTGAGCGGTGCCGACTTGATCGGGACCATCTTGCGCATGTGGGACTTCAACGGTGTCGACTTGCGCGGGGCCAGATTGATCGGGGCCGACTTGCGCGGTGCCAACTTGCTCGATGCAGACTTGCGCGGTGCCAACTTGCGCCGGGCCGACCTGACGCGTGCCAACTTGCGCGGTGCCGAATTGCGCGAGGCCGACCTTACCGGGGCTGACCTGACCGGAGCCCTGTTCGCTTTTGGCTGGAAGATCGTGAGGGACGGTGCGTGATGAAGACGGAAGAACTGACGAAGATCCTGGAAGCCCACAAGCTCTGGGTGGATAGCAGAGGAAACAGCGGCGAGAGGGCCGACTTGAGCGGGGCCAGCTTGATCGGGGCCGACTTGCTCTGTGCCAACTTGAGCGGTGCCGACTTGCGCGGTGCCGACTTGCGCTGGACCGACTTGCGCGGTGCCGACTTGCGCTGGGCCAACTTGTACGGTGCCGACTTGCGCGATGCCAACTTGTGCGATGCCGACTTGCGCAAGGCCGACTTGCGCGATGCCAAGTTATTCAATGCCGACTTGAGCTGGACCGACTTGCGGCAGGCCAATTTGAGCGGTGCCGACTTGCGCGCTGCCGACTTGAGATTTGCCGACTTGCGCGGGGCCAGCTTGGACGCGGCCAACTTGAGCAGGGCCAACTTGAGCAGGGCCAACTTGGGCGAGGCCGACTTGAGCGAAGCCAACTTGTGCTGTGCCAACTTGAGCAGGGCCAACTTGAGCAGGGCCAACTTGCGCGATGCCTACTTGCGCGATGCCGAGTTTTCCTCTGGCTGGAAGATTGTGAGGGACGAAAAATGATGAACAATATAGTTAGTGCAGAAAAGTATTTGAGTGATCTTCAAGAGCAGTTAAAAGTTGCTAATTCTGTTTTGAATCAGGCTTGGTCTCGTCTACATTCTTATTCTTTGGAGGAATGTTGGGGCGATCCTGTGAATCAATATGAGAAAGACATTCTTTCTATTCACGATCAAGTTACCAAAGCTATGGTAGAAGTTAGTAACAAGTACGCAAAGTACGCAGACCAAATCCTTCAATACAAACAGGATTGTTATAGGAAGAGTTTTAAGGAGAACTAATATGATTTCATTACTACTAACATTAATTCAAGAGAGCAAGATTGAGTATAGCCCAAGTCTTTCTTGCGACGCGGGGATTATTTCCCCTTACAATCAGCCTGACGAGAACGGAAATCCTGACGGAACATTATCGGCAGCGACGCTAGGAAATGTTTTCTATCCAGGACCTTTCTTTACTGGTGTTGAGCCTGGACCTACGGTTCAAGAGGGGGACTTGCACATTTGGTTTGCATCATTTGATCAGAGTCTTTTCCTACAAGGTCAGGAATTGATTACTTACCCTGGTTCGGACCATCATTGTATTCGTAGGTTTGGAGATCCTTATTTTATTTTGGGTGCTGGACAGATGTACAGTGTAGCGGGTTGGCCGATTGGTCCTTTTCTTCCAGACACCGCTCCTGCTATATTGATGCCTACTGATGTGTCTTTGATTGGTGTAGAGATTATTATTCAGCCTGTAGTGTTTAGTGTTACGGTGCCTGATTGGATTTTTGCTGATGCAGCGTTTAAGTACACGGTAGGAACATTCAATCCACCTGTATCCCAACCATTGGATGCGAGTTATCCTTGCACAATTATTTGAGAGATGAGAGAAGACATAATGAGTACATTGAGAGACAAGTTAGGATTGAGTATGGATTGGTATGTAGGACCTAGGATAGAGTTGAAGCCTTTTAACTTCGGCCTAATAATTAATCGGCCTAGCCCTAGCCCTTACCAGACCGATCTTGAATTCCCCATATACGATATATCAGATGCCACTAGAATAGTACAAGTACTAGTGACTATGATGAATAAACAATTCGGACTAACAATAGAATCACTACAAGATGGTACTGTAAAATTCAATACACCAAGCCCAGCACCATATCCTCAAAAGTTCGATGTGATGAATTATAACTATGAAAATGTAGGAGAAAAAGAACAAGAAAATAATACAAAAACAATAGAAAAAGAACAATACCAATCAATCATCAAAGATCTAGTTCTTAAAGTAAATAAACTAGAAAATGAACTAAACACCATAAAAACGAAAAAAAAGTATATAGAATAGCCCGGTCAAGATGATTGAAGAAACCAAAAAGTCAAAAACTAAGTGGTAAACTAAGTATATTAAGTGGGATAATGTGGAGCTAATTCCAAAAAAGTCAAATGTAGGGGGCTCTAGTCCTAGATTACTTCTGATTTTAGTCTGAGTTTAGTCTGAGTTTAGTCTGAGTTTTATGTTTGCTTGACCCCCACCCACCAAAATTAATTCCAACCCACTCCAAACTAGCTCAAACTATACAAA
>JGI10211J14876_10001313_pt1 | contig 10923 bp, 11 predicted proteins | sample Etolagsediment_FD_14876 | JGI IMG/M metagenome (IMG submission 14876)
TCTTATATGAAATCCTTGAAATATAGAAATGATTATACACTTTTCAACATACTGATATGAGAATTAAAAAAAGAATAAACGAGAGATTTTGAGAGAAAATATAAAATAAATACATTTAAAGATGTATTTACAATTATAATATGCGCGAAAGTGATTACTTATTTAATGGCGAAGTAGGACAATATTTAGGTGTTATCCATATTTCGGCATTTATAGGACTTTATTTTTTATCACAAGTTAAGTATTTGACAGTTATTTATTATTTTTTTATTTTTTTATTTTCTTCCTTTGCGGTGAATGTAGGTTACCATAGACTTTATTCACATAAATCCTATAAATCATCATTATTATTAGATTTATTTTATATGTTTTTTGGTACAGCATCTACACAAATATCCGCTATTTGGTGGGCAAGACATCATAGAACACATCATCGTAATGAAGAACAAGAAGGCGATCCATATAATATTAAAAAAGGATTTTTCCACGCCCATATTGGATGGTTAATTAAAAGCAACTCTAAAAAAGAAAAGGAGGAAATCATGAAAACAGACGTATCTGATTTGGAAAAGAATATTATTTTAAAATTCCAACAAGATAATATTGGTATATTATGGTTTATTGTAAATTTTGGTATTTCTATTGTACCTCTATTATGGGGTGAAACAATAAGTAATTCAATAGTAAGCAATCTAATTCGAATCATATTTAATTTGCACTCTACTTTTTCTATTAATTCTTTTGCACATAGTCGCAATTTATTTGGAACAAGTACACTTTATAATCCAAATCTAAATACAGTTGATAGTTTATTGGTATCCATTTTAACTATGGGTGATGGAAGTCATAATTATCATCATAATTTTCCAAAAGATTATAGATCATCAAATAAATTTGATTTTTCCCCTAGTACATGGTTTGTATATTTAATGAAATATTTGGGTCTCACAAAAAATCATTATGTTAAAGGTGATAAAGATATTCCTTATGACGAGAGATTTAATCTTGATTATTATCAAATAGAAAAATAATTTATTTTTATAATATTGTAAATAAATTATTTAATGGGTATTACAACTCATACCACCCTTTTTCTTTCTTCCCTTTGAAGATTTTTTACCTTTTTTTGCCTTACCACTAGATCTCTTAGCAGTAGAAGCCTTCTTGTCAGTTGAAGATTTTTTACCTTTTTTTGCCTTGCCACTAGATCTCTTAGCAGTAGAAGCCTTCTTGGCAGTAGAAGCCTTCTTAGATCTTGAACTTTTTTTAGCGACTTTCTTAGTAGAAGATGAACTTCCAAACAACTTACTAAATCCGAACATTATAAAATAAACGAAGAAAATATTATTTGAAACTATATTTTTTTAATAAATGCAAAAAATTAAATGGGTTTGGTGATTGTTCATAATTTACATCATTATAATATTTATCTCTAATCCTTCTTTTCTTTTTATCATCAACTATTTTTATAGGAACATATTCACTTTTATTATCTATAAAATCCTCTCCTAAAATAATATCTTCTATACTTCCTACACTAGATAAACTAGTTGAACGTACTTTAATATTATCCTTGCTATTTTTCCTTTTTTTAAATAAAATTCCTTACTATTTTTCCTGTTATTATTCATATATTGATTATATTTATATATTTATATTTTATTTACATCAAATTGTGTTGCAATTTTATTTAATAATTCTAACATATGTAGTTGATTTTTTTCTAAATCATTAATACGCTGTTCCAAATTAAATTCATTAGATTGCTCAAGAATTGGTATTTTTTTTAATTTTGAAAAAATATTACTAGAGTCATTATTTGTTTCTTCTATTTTAAAACTAACCTGTTTTTTTTCTTTATTATCATTTATAATAACATTAGATGGTTCATCATTTAAATTATCAGGTGTAGTAGGTATTTCTTTTTTTATATTTCCATTATTAATCCATTTTTCGGCTTCATTTTGGTCATAATTAGGAATTTCTAATTCCCTTTCTCTCGATGCCATCATTTCAGCAATTAATCTGTCCATTTCTCCTCCAATAGGCTTATCATTTTTGTCGTCAGAAAAATCAGGAGAATCAGGAATAGTAGGATTTAATAAATTATTCATTTCCTTTTGTGAATTCTCAAAACGTAAATTAAGTTCATTTTGCTTAGTATTTTTAATATCTTCGGCTTTATATACAACCTTAATTTTAGGAGTATTATTTTTTTCTCTCGATATATTCTTATTTAATTCCTGAATAGCCATTTTATTTTTTTCAATCAAAGACTTGTTTTCAATCTTATCTATAGCAATTATAGTATTTTCAAAAACGGTTTTAATAGTATTAAATTTATTATCAGGAATACCATGAAAAATATTATTTTCGTCGAGTAATGACCATAACATACCTTTATTTTCAGGAGTATTAATACTCATTTATAATTTTATATAAATAAGTATTTAAACTTCATTATAATTAAAATATTTTTGTCTTAATTTGAATACTTCTTCATCTTTAATTCTATTTTTAAGAAAGTATTCAGGTTGTTTATCATGTAACATACCAATAATAAAATAAAGACAATACATACCACATTCAGATTCGGTTTTTTGATGTTCTAATGTATTCTTATAAACTTCAAAGTCAATATTTAAGTTACGTCCTTGATTTTTAATTCTATCAATAAGAGTATTGACCTCTTTTGGTGCAGGATCACCATTACTATCAAAATAAATAATAAAACGTTTTTTGATATTTATAAATAAGGAAATCCAGTGCTCTCCTTCTTCATTATGAGGATCAGTATTTAAAATAATACCAATTTTATTTTTTCCCATTTTAATTTCATTTGCCAAATTAAATTTGCATAATTCTTCCCAAACACATTCACCAAAAAATTTATGACTATCAAAGTCGATAGGCGATGGTCCCAAAAAAACAAAACATTTATAATATTTTTCATATTGTTTCATAACTGATTCAATTTCTAAACTACTTAACCATTCATCCGGATTATTTTTCCATACACTAGGCATTTTAGGTGCAAACGTATAATTTAATAGTTCTTTATCTAAATTTCCATTCATAAAATTTTTGCGTAGCCAACAAGATTCTCTATCACATGAATTACCCATTTTAATTTTTAATTCATCCCATATTTCTTTAGGTTCATGACCTTTTATTTTATCTCTAGGATGCCTAATATTCCATAATGATTTCATCTTTAATAATGTATTATCAGTATAACATGTAAAAGGTTGTTTAGAATCAGGGTTAGGTGCACAGTTTAATTTCTTATATTTATTACTTCTTCTAGATTTATTTTTACTGGATTTTCTAGATTTTGTTTTCTTCATAAATATTATTTATATTTTTCTTTTTTTTAATACCCTTGTTTTTTAATTTATCATTCTTTAAATCATATTCTTGTTTCTTTGGAATAATTTCCTTTTTTTGCACATTTGTAGAAATCTTCTTTACATAATTATCAAGTGTAATTTTTTTGGTAGGTTTTTCTTTAAACATTAAATAATCATTTTTATCGGTGTCATTTGGTATATGATCTGTTAGTTTACAATCATTAAATGATAAATCTGAATAATTATCTTGTATAATATCTTTTTTATCTATAAATTTTAAATAACTAATACAATTAGCAATATATATATCAAATGGAGTAGTAATATTTGTATCTTTAATTTCTCTCTTATACAAACGTTTCGTTAAATCAAGAATCCTTTTTTTATAAAATTTTTTATCTTCTAAATAGGATGTTTCTTTAAAGTTGTGTTTTTTATTAAGAGTATTAAGTTGAGTTTTACTAACAAAATATTCTAACGTAATTTTATCAATATCATTCATATTATAATTAATAATTTATTTTAATTATAATAATTAAATGTATTTATGCTTTAATAAACTTGGTCTTACCATTTGGTTGTTTTACTAAATCGCCTACTTTGATTAATGCAGCACTATCTTCAGTTTCCTTAGCCAAATTAAAACTATCCAAATCATAAACCTCACTAGTAGATGGGTTATATGCAAATACAGTAGGTTTGCCATTAATAGGAATTTTAACTTCTTTGGCTTCCCATTCAACAACACGCTTCTTTTGAGCTAAATCTACATTTAACTCTTCCGCTTCTATTGAAGGTTTAAAAGCAAAAACATACGGAGAAACTTTACCAAAACCAAAACATTTGATTTGTTCTTTTGAATTAGGATCTTTATATAATGAACAATCAATAGAAGCAGATTTTACACTTTCCAATAATCCATTATTAATATCCTCTTTTATTGTTGCTATTTCAAATAAAGCTTGATCACTAGTAAATGGAGTAGTTTTATCTCTCTTGCTTCGGTCTTTTAATCGCAATTGAATAGCCCGATCACCTGTAATTTGTGAAGGATCAAATTTCATTAAATATATAAATACAGATACAGTTCTATATTCGGGAGGCAAGTTTTGATGACTACATATTCTTCTAGCTCTTCCAATAACTTGTTCAATTCTTACAGGATGCCAATAGGGTTCAACAATATGAACATAACGAGTATTTTTAAGTGAAATACCCTCAGCCCCGGATGCAGAAATCATTAATAATTTAATAATATTTCCATAAAAATTATTGGATGATATAATCCTCAATTTAGATACAATTGTTTCAGGAACATAATCCCAATCACTATTATAAATATTTCTTATAATTTCCTTTTCATCTGCTTCTTCAGTACCTGTATATAAAGCAAATGTAGGCTTGCCCATATTTTCTTCACTAATATCCAAATCCCATTCACCGGTTTCATTTTTCTTAATTTTAAATTGTGTAAATCCATTTGCTTCAAAAACCAATTTTAAAATACCAATACCTTCCAAAGTTCTAAATTGACTATATATTAAATGTAAACCTTCAAAAGTCTTGTCTTGAACATTTTCCAATATATTTAAAAATTTAGGACTATAAATCTCTAATTGATCTGTATTTAAATATTTTTCTTTATTTTCATCCAAAAAATCATATGCAGTTTTTAATCTAACAGAATAATCTTTATCAGATACTTTTGCAGCATCTGATTCAATAACATCAAGATCATCAGCTCCATATAATCCATCAGGATTATTAATTCTTTCTTCAGCAGTAATATCATCTAATATATCTTCATCAGCTTTTTTGGTTATAGCACTCTCAATATCTTCACCATCTTTTGGCATAGGTCTAGGAAAATCAGGAGGAAATACATAATTACAAAAAGCTCTTGAAAAAATTCTATAAGTAGAAACAGAATCAGTAAATAAATCTCCCAATCTAGCCCTTTTTTTAGCTTGACTTTCTTCTAGTTTTCTTTCAGCAGCTCTTGCTTTTTCATATACACCAAATTGATAATCACTCATGGGAATTTCCATTATTTTCAAATCAACATCTTTATTATAAGAAGGCATCAATTGTTCTTGTGCACTTCTAAAATATGATGTTAATCCTAATATACGACGTTTAAACAAATTCTCATTTTTTAAACTACCAGTTTCAGGATTTAAAAATAGATTTTGAAAAGTAGTTAAATTATCAGGTAATGCCTTATAATTATCGATTTTAATACCTGATGTAAAAATAGAAATATCATTTTTATCTAATCGAGATGCAATAATACGTTCAAATTCTTCATCTGTTAATTCACCTCTTTTTCCTGCTTTGAAATTCGTAACACCTTTATATGTGCCATCTTTTTCAACATTAATAAATCCAAATGGGTTACGTGTAACAGTAAGCATTTTAGTCGAAGGTTTATATTCCAAATAATCTAATATATTCAAGTCTTTAAATATATCTTTCATTTCTTCCTTACCAATTTTGCGAGACGTTTTAATATTTAAAGGTATATTCCAAGTTTTAATATATCCTCTTAAAATATTAAACAAAATGGCAATTTCATTAGGATAATTAATAATAGGAGTACCTGATAAAAATATAATTCGCGCATTTTTTGCAGATAATAAATATTCATATAGTCTCATGGATAATGATTCAGGTCTTTGTAATTTATTTACAATTCTACTAACAAAATTATGTGCTTCATCAATAACAATAACTTTATCATCAAATGGATTAATAGAATAATCTAAAGTTAAAGTTCTTAAATGTCGATTTTGCAAACCATTATAATTAATAAATTGATATTTAACTGATATCATTTCGTTTAATTGTAAATCGAGTTTTTTCTTTTGTTCAGCAGTTAATTGATCAAAATTGGATTTTTCTTTAACATTAACTAACCATGCACCACCATGTTTAATAATAAAATCTTCAGGCAGATTTAAAACACTTGATAAAACAGGCACCAAATCTTTATTTGATAATATACTAACAAATTGCCAATATTGATTTTTTTTAAATAATTTATCACCACAATTTTTTAATTCCTCCAAAAAATTTCTTCTTAAAGAAGCAGGTGTCATAACAATAATTTTCTTTTGTGTTTTTAATCCTTCTGCAATAGCAATAGATGAACAAGTTTTACCACTTCCTAAACCGTGATATAACAATAAACCTCTATATGGAGTATATATGTTTAAATAATCTCTCACAATTTTTTGATGTGTTAATAGTTCAAACTCTCTAGATCCTTTATTTTCACAACTAATAGATGTAGATTGGTCCTTAATTTCTTCTTTATAAGGTTTAAATAATGCATTAATAAAATTGATAAAAGTCTCACGATTATCCATATAATATCCGTTGGCTCGGATTAAAACCTTTTTATCCTTTGTAGGTAATCGATCTTTCATTAAAGTATCTCCAATTTTAATAGAACTAGTATCAATTTCAGCAATAACCTTTTCTTCAGGAGCTTTTGTTCTTCTCTCTTTAGGTGCGGAGACCTGTGTTTTAGTAGTTTCAGATGCTTCAGGTATAAGCTTAAGCTTTGTTTTAAGTTTTTTAGATTTGGGTTTAGGAGGAATAGGTTCAGAAATAATACTAATATCTTTGGGTTTTTGTGAAACGACCTTAAGTTGTAAAGAAGTTAAAAAACTGTTTCTATCAAAATCACTATCTTTGGTTTGATCAATAATTTTAGTTTTAAGAGCAACTTTTTCTTCAACTGCAGGTTGAACTATTTTTATTTCAATTTGTTCTGATTTTTTAGGAATAGGTTTTACTTTTAATTTGTCTAAAATCTTATTTCTATCAGACATATATATTAAATCAAGACATAAAAAAACTGAATTATTCTAATAACTTTAATGATTCCTCACAAGCCATTTGTTCAGCCTTTTTCTTAATTTTATGAAGACCTTTACCAAGAAAAATAAAAGCAGTACCATTTTTTTCCTTCATATCATGAATCATTTCAAAAGAATTAATATCTTTAAAATCAATAGCTTGATCAATTTCAACCTCATGTATAGCTTGACCTAAACAAATATAAACCCCCATTTCATATCCTATTTCAGGATCAACGTTAATTTCAATATAATGAGGAGTAACCTTGAATTCTTTTTGAATCTTAACTTGTAAAATATTTTTAAAATTATCATCATCTTGAATTAACTTTTCCCAATTAACATGTTTCTCAAAAATATTTTCTACAAATATTTGAGCCATTTGAAATCCAGGTCCTGTTACAAATACTGATTGAAACCACGCATCTTCATCTTTAATATCAATTTTGTTAAAATCGAGAAATAATGCACCTAAAAATGCCTCAAATAAACAGCCCAATTTTTTTAAATTAGTTCTAGTTTTTTTTTCTTCAGCATGTTTTGAAATAATATACCATTTATGTAAACCCATTTCTAATGCCAATTTACCGATAGATTCATTTTTAACTAAAGCAATTTTTTTTTCAGTCATAAAACCTTCATTTTCTTTTGGAAATCGTCTATACAAATAATATTTAGTAATACATTCCAATACTCCATCCCCTAAAAATTCTAAACGTTCATTTGATTTAGTACTTAATTCTAAACAATTAAAAGGTCTTTCAGTAATAGTGATATTTTCTTGTATATTTTGTAAATTAGGACGTTTAGTATAAGATTTGTGTATAAATGCACGTCTATACAAATTATAATTATGTATTTTAGAAGGTAAACCATATTTCTGTAAAATAGAATTAATGTCTTCTTGTTTAATCTCTATATTATTTGGATTATAGGGATTAAACACTAATCCTTCATCGGATTTAATAATATCATCATCATTCGTAATTTTAGTAGTCATATATATAATTAAATATATATTTTTAAGTATATTTACTATATTTCTTATAGTTAAAAAAAAAAATATTTAGAGATTATATAATGCCAGTTGGATACATGCAAGGTAGTAAAAGAGCGAGAAGTACCCCTTCTATTGCTAATCAAACATCTATTTTTGGAATAATGGGAGGTTTAGCTCCTCGTGTTGGTCTTAATGATCAAGCTGTATACAGACATCAACAAATCAAGGGTGGTAGAGGTCTTCCACAATTATATAATAAACCAATTCCTTTCCAATTGAATTATTTAAGAACGAATAAATTATTATCAGTTAATCCTCTATCTTCCGGAGGTGTTGGAAAGAAAGTATTGATGTTTAGATAAATTAAATACATAATATATTATCTAATATAATAATATATTATGCCACAAAGAAATGGATATAAAAGTCATAGAGGCCGTTCAGGTGTTGCTAGAAAAGTTCAATTTGGTGGTCCAAGTGGAACAAATGGTATTCAACCAAGTGTATTAGTTGATATTGATCAAAAACAATTAAACGATTATTTAGTAGCAAATCAATCAAAAATAGATAATCAATTAATCAATTTACCTTTTCATGGAACCGACCTTGCAATACTTGCATTAAGTCAATCTGCCAAATTTACAATCTATTTAAGTGATTTTTATTATCGTGATGGTAGTACTAATATTATACCATATTCAACTGCTCTTCCTAATCCTAATTATAAAGAAAATATTGCTGATTTAGCAGCATATTTTAGAACTACACCAACAAATATAATTACTAGTTTAAATCGTGAAATAGGAACTGTTGCTGGAAATCCTTCTTTTACTGCTGCAGGAAAAATGAGAAATTGGAGCATAAGTAGTGTAAAAGTAAAGACTTCATATTTTGGAGGTGTTAAGAAAGGTGGTGGTGCACCAAGTGGTACAGGATTTATGATAGCATCATCGTCATCACAAGCATTCCAACCAGCAGCACCAGCATTAAGACCAAATTATCTATTTAGATTCCGTCAAAATTTTGCTCCAAATGCTTCACAACCAGGTGCAGGTGGACCATCAATTTAAATATATATTTATAAGTAATTAAAAGTAATTATTTATAAATAATCATGTTTATAAAAATAGATTCGAGAGAAAGCGATTTAATGATAAATTTAAATTTATTATTTAAAGAACATAGTCATGAAATAAAATTAGAGTCATTACCAGTTGGAGATATAATTTTATTAAATAAAGAAAACAAAGAAAAGGTAATATTTGAGAGAAAATCTCTCTATGATTTGGCAGCAAGTATCAAAGATGGTAGATATAAAGAACAATCATTTAGATTAAATGGAAATGAATTACATAATCATAATATAATATACGTAATAGAAGGAGATTTTGAAAAATATAATGCTCAAAAAGGACGATTAGATAAGAAAACGTTATATTCATCATTAATAACATTAAATTATTTCAAAGGGTTTTCAGTAATAAGAACAAAAAATATAAATGAAACTTGTGAAATAATAATAAATTTTGCAGATAAATTAGAAAAAGAATCAACACGAGAATCATATTATGAAAATGAAAAACTAAAAATGGGAATTTCAATAATAAATGAAACAAATTATTGTGAAGTAATAAAAAAAGAAAAGAAAAATAATATTAATACAGAAAATATAGGTGAAATAATGTTGAGTAATATACCGAGTGTAAGTAGTAAAAGTGCAATAACAATCATGAAAAAGTTTACAAATATAAGAAATTTAATAAAAAGTTTAGAAGAAAATGAAAATTGTTTAGATGATATAAAAATAATGTGTGAATCGGGAATGACACGTAAAATAAGTAAACCATGTATTGAAAATATAAAAAAATTTCTATTAAGTTAATATATAATGTCAAAAGATATCACTAGATATATAGGGTTTATATTTTTAGCATTAATAGGATTATTAATATTTAATATGGCATATAAAAATTATGAAAAATATCATGAAGGATTTACTGGTGATGTAAGTTCTCAAATAATAGAAAAAAATACAGCAGATATAAAAAATGCAACAGAACAATTAAAAGATAAATTTTTATTAAATAAATATCGTAGTGATTGGGAAAATTTAATTATAGCTGTTGAAGATAAAATTAGTGCAACTGTATTAGCTTCATTACCTGAATTATCTGAAACATTAAATAGAAATAATGAAGAAGAAGGTTTAGAAAAAGTATTAAAGAAAGTGCAAGGGTTAAATGAATTAAATAAATTTAGAGGTACGTTAAATGATAGTATGAAATATTTAGATGGATTAAAGTAAATATTATAATATAATAACAATAATTATTATATTATGCCCAAAGTTATAATAACCAAAAATAAAATATCAGGTTTAGCTACTGGCAGGACGATGTATGTTTATGGTAAATAATAAATAAAATTAATAAATTATTTATTATTTAAACAATTTATATATGACACAACGTTATTTACAAGAAGATACAGATTTAACAGATTGGACAGTAAGATCAAATAGTTTATTTTCAAATACTAATTCTGATTTAACATTTAATGCTCAAGATGGTTCCGGAATAGCTGTTTTAGGAAACAGTTATTTTAAGCTTCCTGTAGGTCCATCAAACGAACGACCACCTTTAGCGGCAAATGGATATTTTAGATTCAATACAACAACTAATTATATTGAATATTATTCAGGTATACAAAG
>JGI10211J14876_10001314_pt1 | contig 10922 bp, 10 predicted proteins | sample Etolagsediment_FD_14876 | JGI IMG/M metagenome (IMG submission 14876)
CCTAGTGGATCTTCTAGGACTTATCTGACCAGCTCCGAAACGGTGCTGGCCCCTAAATATTCTATTTTGATTAACTCTGGAGGATATGATTATTACGTGATCAACGATAAACTTATAGAAAATGGTGTCGATAGTGGATTGACCAAAGAGAAATCATTATACTTAACAGAGGGTCAAACTCTTAAATTTTTCTCTTCAACAAATAATGCATACTATAATTCTACTCAAACTGCAAGTTTTTATAGTGCTGTATATTACTATGAACATTTAACTTGGGGTTTAGCTTTCATAGTATCCTATGAGGAGTTATCCTAATGAATTACACATATAGTATTCTCGGTCTGAGAAAGAAAACCATTGGTGAACATTCTGATGTAGTCTGTGGTATTACATGGAGAAAAATTGGTATTGACGATAATGGATATCAGGGGAAATGTGATACATACGACGATTTAGGAATTGATGAAACTAATGTTGATCAATTTGTAGGTAGTGGTTTTATTAATTATTCCAATCTTACTGAATCAAATATAATTAGTTGGATTGAAACTAGTCGTTCTCAAGAAGAAATAAATTTAAAAATTGAAGAGGATATAAATTCACAAATGATCAAAGGTATTGAAGTTTCTGATGGTAGTTTACCTTGGCAATAATGAATTAAAAATTACTCGATCTAAATAGAAAGAGGTCTTTTAATTCCAAAATGCAAGAAGGTTGGAGTGAAAAATATAAAGATTCTATTGATTGTTCCAACCCAAAAGGTTTCAGTCAAAAGGCTCATTGCCAAGGTAAAAAGAAAGAAGAAGTAAAAGAAGACCTTCGTAAATGGTTTGGAACTGGAGGAAAAGGTGGAGTTGGTGGAGGTGGTTGGGATCGTTACAACACCAAAGGTGAGAGAATTGGTAAATGTGCTCGTGAGCCTGGTGAACCAAAACCAAAGTGTCTTTCAAAAGAAAAAGCAGCAAAGATGTCAAAAGATGAAATTGCTGCAGCAGTAAGACGAAAAAGAAAAAAAGATCCTGTAGCAGATCGTCCAGGTAAAGGAGGAAAACCCAAAATGGTCTCTAATAAAATTAACGAAGCAAAGAAACAACCAGATCATGAACATTCCATGATTCGTTCTGAACTTGAAACGATTAGAAAGGCAGTCGATCGTCTCAAGTCAAAAATGAAAGGTGAAGGTAATGTTGAGGCATGGGTTCAATCTAAAATAACAAAGGCAGCAGATTATATTGACTCTGCTGCAGATTATATTGAAAGTGGTGAACATAATGTTCATGGGTCTATGGATGAATCAAAAAAAGATCCCTGTTGGGACACTCACAAACAAGTGGGTATAAAGAAAAAAGGTAAGAAAATGGTTCCCAATTGTGTTCCTAAAGAAGAAGTAAGTCCTATCGTTGCAAGAGTTCTTGATAGACATTTTGCTACTGAAGAACTTGAAAGGATTGAAGAAGAGAACAAACCAACCAATCCAAAACTCTGGTCAAGAGCAAAAGCACTTGCAAAGCAGAAGTTTGATGTTTATCCTTCAGCATATGCTAATGGATGGGCATCTAAATGGTATAAGTCAAAAGGTGGTGGTTGGAAATCAACTAAGTCTGAGGAAGTAGAACAGACTCAAGAGACCATTGAAGAAGCTACGAGAATTCCATCTCAAAGTGGAAACGTTTATCTCACTACCTTTATCTGGAGAGGTAAACATATGGCGATGAAACTCTTCTTCCCAGAAGTCAAGAGACCATCAAGAGATGAAGTTCAAGATGCACTCGATAAAGTTTATCCTGGTTGCACACTTCAAAGATTTTATCCTACAACATTCCAACCTACAGATGCAGTTCTGAATGTTGGTGTAAAGGAGGGAAGTGAGTTAAAGTATTGTCCAAAGTGTAAGAAGATTGAAACCAGATCTGATTGTGCATATGGCGGTTCTTACTGGGATGATAATGCAAAAGAAGTAAGCACTGATGAAAATGGTTCTATGGAAGTTTCTGAAGGTGCAGCCTGGACTCGTAAAGAAGGGCAAAATAAAGAAGGTGGTCTCAATGAAAAAGGACGTAAATCTTATGAAAAAGAAAATCCTGGTTCTGACTTAAAGGCACCAAGTAAGAAAGTTGGAAATCCTAGAAGAGCATCATTCTGCGCAAGAATGAAAGGCATGAAGAAAAAACTTACTTCAAAGAAAACTGCTAACGATCCCGATAGCAGAATCAATAAGTCCCTTAGAGCTTGGAATTGCTGATATGAAAAATTTCAAACAATTCATTTCAGAGACAGTTAATATCTCTGGTGACTTCAACGGAAACTTATATGTAAACTCTCAACCCGAAGAACCAAAACAAGTTGGTGAAAATTATGTTGCAGATGTTACTTGGATGGGTAGCATCTATCGTCTTGAAATGGTGTCCAAGAATGGTATTCCAACCAAACAAGAACTTGGAGAACAACTGCAAAAAGATTATCCTGGAGCAATGGTTCAAAACATTTATCCAGTAGAAGAAAAGAATTTTAATATTAAAAACGCAAGAAGATATCATCCTTCAAAACTAGAATGGATTGACTAAATTATGGCTCAGTGGAATAAGAATACACAAGATTATCTAAATCAAGAGAGAACACTTCACGAAGTCTTTATGTGTGCCGATAGATATGGCAACATTGGAGATTGTGGAGTATCTACAGGAATAAGTGCTGGTGGTTATGATGCTTTTGGTCGTTCTAGAACATCAGAACCCTTCACACTTGCAGACTATTCACATCAATATGGATTAAATGAAGAAATCCTCACTAAAAAAGTTGGAACTGCATCTACAGTAGAATATCTCAGAAATAAAGCAGCAGCATCACTTGTAGTTGGAATTGGTTCCACTGATTATGTGATACATCAGTCTAGAATGTATCACCACTACATGCCAGGCAAATCCCAGTTTGCTCTTTCTAGTTTTAACTTTAATGATGTCAGAGAGAATACTGTTAAAAGAACTGGATACTTTGATGATAGAAATGGAGTATTTGTTCAGCAGGAAGGTGATGGAACAGTTTCTTTGGTAAGAAGAGATTATGTCTCTGGTATTGCATCGGATACTGTTGTCAATCAATCCAGTTGGAGTTTAGATCCAATGAATGGTGTTGGTATTTCCAGCATCAGTCTTGACTTTACAAAGACTCAGTTATTTGCAACTGATTTTCAATGGTTAGGCGTTGGCAGAATTCGTTGTGGATTTGTCATTGGCGGAAGCCTTGTATATTGTCACGAATTCAATCATTCTAATGTAGAAGAAAATGTCTATTGGAGTCATCCATCACTTCCCATTCGATGTGAAGTAAGAAATACGGATACTGCTGTTGGTATCACATCAATGCAACAGATTTGTTCTACTGTATTAAGTGAAGGTGGATATGAAGAAAGTGGATTTGAATTCTCACATGGAATATCAACTGCAATTTCTCTTCCTGGTTCTAATAGTGCTCCAAATCACATTAAGTGTGTAATGGCAATTCGTGCCAAAACAACTGTAAATGGATATCCAAATAGAACAACAATTCGTCTTTCAGATTTAGAACTTCTTTCTACTTCTGCACCTTGTAAGTTTGATGTTTACAGAATGCCAGATAGTTCAAACATTACTGGGGGAACTTGGGTAGATTTTGATGATGATTACTCTGGTGTTCAGTATAATATCGATGTTGGCACTAACTTCAATCTAACAAATGCATATCCAAAATCTACTGGATATGTAACAGGAAATAATCCATCAGGTAAACAAGCATCCGGTAATATCAATTTGAGCCCATCATCCGCAAAAAAATCATATCTTGCACAAAACATAGATAGTGATGATAGTAACATTTTTGCAGTAGTTGTTCAAAACTTAACTACAAATACTGCAAATGAAATTTATGTTGCTATGCAATGGAGAGAAACACGATAGGTATTTTTTATGAGTTCTGTAATAGTAAAAGTTCCAAAAGAAAAGTTAAATCCTACAGTCGTGCGAAATATTGCTCGCAAACACTGGGGATTAACAAAGGAACAAATGGTAGGTATGCATGTCCATCATTTTCCACCAAGAAGTAAAGGTGGAAAAGATATTCCAGAACATTTATATGTTTGTAGTGCAGAATTTCATAAAAAGGTGTGGCATGGTGATGAGTATTATATGAAAAATTTAATGAAGGCCGTAGAATATAATACTGGCAGAAAACAAAGTGAAGAAACGCAGGAAAAGAAGAGAAGAAAGTTAAAAGGTAAAAGATTTGGTAATAATATTCCAGGGGTTAGTAATAGTCATTTTAATAAAAAAGTTAAAATTAAAGATAGGACTTACGAATCATTGACTGATGCGGCAAAGCATTTAAATATATCTTTGCAGTGTCTACACTATAGAATGAAAAACTGGAAAAATAGGGGGTATGAATATGTCTGATGTCTATTTGGGAAATCCTCTCCTGAAAAAAGCAAACACTCCTATTGAGTTCACTCAAGATCAGATTGAGGAATATATCAAATGTAAAGACAATCCTGTATATTTTGCACAGAATTATGTTCAAATTGTGACTCTTGATCATGGTCTTCAACCATTTAAGACTTATGATTTTCAAGAAAAGTTAATTAGTCGATTTCATGAAAATCGATTTAATATTTGTAAGATGCCACGACAGACTGGTAAGTCAACTACCGTAGTATCATATCTGTTACATTATGCTGTCTTTAATGACAGTGTAAATATTGGCATTCTGGCTAACAAAGCATCAACAGCTAGAGAACTTTTATCTAGACTTGCAACTGCTTATGAAAATCTTCCTAAGTGGATGCAACAGGGTGTCATTGCATGGAATAAAGGAAACATCGAATTAGAAAATGGAAGTAAAATATTGGCAGCTTCTACGTCTGCAAGTGCTGTCAGAGGTATGTCGTTTAACATCATCTTTCTCGACGAGTTCGCGTTCGTCCCAAATCACATTGCTGACTCGTTCTTTGCCTCTGTTTATCCTACTATTACGTCTGGTAAATCGACGAAGGTAATTATCGTTTCTACTCCACACGGTATGAATCATTTCTACCGAATGTGGAATGATGCAGAAAAGAAAAAGAATGAATATGTACCTACTGATGTTCACTGGTCTGAGGTTCCTGGTAGGGATGAAGTTTGGAAAGAACAGACTATTAAGAACACTTCAGAACAGCAGTTTAAAATTGAGTTTGAGTGCGAGTTTTTAGGTTCTGTTGATACTCTGATTGCTCCGAGTAAACTTAAAAGTCTTGTTTACGAAAATCCAATTCAAAAAAGTGCAAGTCTGGATATTTATGAGAGTGTAATCAGTGGTCATGATTATATTATTACTGTTGACGTAGCGAGAGGAGTTGGTAATGACTATTCTGCATTTGTAGTTGTTGATATTTCAAAGTTTCCACACAAACTTGTTGCAAAGTATAGAAATAATGAGATTAAACCAATGTTATTTCCAAATATAATTTGGGAAGTAGCAAAAAAATATAACGATGCATTTATTTTGTGTGAGGTAAATGATATTGGAGATCAGGTAGCAAGTATTATTCAGTATGATCTTGAGTATCAGAATTTGTTAATGTGTTCTATGAGGGGTAGAGCAGGGCAGATTGTCGGTCAGGGTTTCTCTGGTAAAAAGACACAGTTAGGTGTCAAGATGTCTAAGACTGTGAAGAAAGTTGGTTCTCTCAATCTCAAAACAATGATTGAAGAGGATAAAATTTTGTTATGTGATTATGACATCATATCGGAACTTACGACTTTCATTCAGAAAAAAAATTCTTTTGAAGCTGAAGAAGGTTGTAATGATGACTTGGCTATGTGTTTAGTCATCTATGCATGGTTAGTTGCTCAGGACTATTTTAAGGAACTCACTGATCAGGATGTCAGAAAAAGAATTTACGAGGAACAAAAAAATCAAATTGACCAGGATATGGCACCTTTTGGTTTTCTGAATGACGGTTTAGATGATACTACATTTGTTGATGCTGATGGTGACAGATGGACGACTTCATCTACAATGGATGAATATGGAAATACCGCAGGTGGTTGGACTCTCTGGAATTATTAATGGATTTAGATAAACAAATAAAGTTAGGTCACCTTCTACTCAATGATAGGAAATGTAGATCTTGCGGGGAAGAAAAAAATTTAATTGATGGTTTTTATCGAATTCGTAAAGATAGAGGACCAGTAGCATCTTCTTATTCTTATGAGTGTAAAGAGTGTACAAAGAAAAGGATAATACAGAATAGAAAGTGTAAAAATCATTGGGTTTATCCAGATTGGTAGTTCATGTCACATTTCCCCACTGAAAGGTCTATTTTTTCTAAATATTTTTAGATAAACTGAGATCCTAAAGGAGAAAAACATGGCAACTCCTCAATTATCTCCAGGCGTACTCGTCAGAGAGGTTGATTTAACAGTTGGTAGAGGCAATAATGTCCTCGATAACATTGGTGCTATTGCTGGTCCCTTCAGAATTGGTCCTGTCGATGATCCAATTCAAGTTTCCAATCAGCAAGAGTTAATCAATACTTTTGGTACTCCCCTTTCCACTGACAGACAGTATGAGTACTGGATGAGTGCTTCTTCCTTCCTTTCATATGGAGGGGTTCTTAAGGTTGTAAGAACTAACGACGACAATCTTACAAACGGCAATGCTGGTGTTGGAATTGCTTCAACTTCAACACTCAACATTACAAATTATGATGATTACGAGGCTAACCACACTAACGATACTACTTTTTACTGGGCAGCTAGAAATCCTGGTTCTTGGTCAAACTCAATGAGAGTTTGTATTATTGATGACGCAGCTGACCAAATTATTGGTATTACAACAGATAGTCTTGCTAGTGTAGGTGCTGCTGTTGGTTATGGTGTTACTTCACCACTTTCAAGTACTATTCTTCCTGGTGCTGGTACAACATCAACATTTGATGGGTATCTGAAAGGTATTATTACTGGTGTTAGTACTGACTCCACAAATAGTAATAGTACTATTAATGTTAAAATTCTTTCTAGAGTTTCAACAGCTGGTACAGAATATCCAATTACTTATAGTGAGAATGATACAAATTCCTCTTTTGAAGTTAGTGACTCACTGACATTCTTGGGGAACGATGGATCAAACGCTGGATCAGCTACTGTAGCTACTGAAAAAGATTGGTATAACGAACAAACTCTTGGTCTTACCAATTCAACTGTTTATTGGAAGTCAATCGCTCCTAGACCAATCTCCTCAAATTACTCCACTTCTAGAAGTGGTAGAGGTGATTCGATTCACGTTGTAGTTTATGACGACACTGGATCAATTACAGGTATTCAAGGTAACATCTTAGAGAAGCATTTGTTCCTTTCTAAGGCAGTTGATGCTGGAGCAAACGCAGATTCTCCAACGAAGATTTACTACAAGGACTTTATTTCAAGAAATTCAACACAAGTCTTCCCTGGATATAATCCATCGAATGCAGCTGATTCATATTGGAATACTGAACCTCTTTCTGTTGGTTTCTCCACCAACTATGTTAAGTATACAACTGCTGAAGGTCTTTGGGGTCAAACAGCTCAAGATACTGTATTCAGTGCTATTGGTAATGTTTCCTATGTCTTTGATGGTGGTAAAGACTATTCTGGAAATGTTCCAGAAATTGGTGGAAATGGTGGAATGGAGGCAACTTTAGGTAATCTGAATACTTCATATAGATTGTTCTCGAATAGAGATGAAGAAGCTGTTGATTACCTGATAATGGGTCCTGGACTTTCAAACGAGAGTGAATCACAAGCTAAGGCAAATCTTTTGATTTCTATAGCTGAAGGTAGAAAGGACTGTGTTGCTACAGTTGGTCCACACAGAGCTAACATCGTTAACGTTACAAATTCAACAACTCAAACAACAAATCTTCTGAGATTCTTTAGTCCATTACAATCTTCTTCATACGCTGTATTTGATAGTGGATATAAGTATACTTACGATAGATTCAATAATGAGTTCCGTTATATTCCAACTAACGGTGACGTTGCTGGTCTGATGGTTAGAACTGGAATTCTGGCTTATCCTTGGTTCTCACCAGCTGGATTACAAAGAGGTGTTCTGAATAACGCTGTTAAACTGGCATACAATCCAGATAAGTCTCAAAGAGACCTTCTCTATCCAGCAAGAGTTAATTCCATTATTAACAGAAAAGGTTCTGGAGTAGTTCTCTTCGGAGATAAGACAGCTCTTGGATACTCTTCGGCATTTGACAGAATCAATGTTAGAAGATTGTTCTTGACTGTTGAACAGGCTCTCGAAGAGGCAGCTCAAACTCAACTCTTCGAACTGAACGATGAGAACACAAGAGCAAACTTTGTTAACATCGTTGAACCTTACCTCCGTGATGTTCAGGCTAAGAGAGGTCTTTATGACTTCTTAGTTGTTTGTGATACTTCAAACAATACTCCTGAGGTTATTGATAATAATGAATTTAGAGCTGATATTTACTTGAAACCAACCAAGTCTATCAACTACATCACACTGACCTTCGTAGCAACCCGTACTGGTGTTGCATTCGAAGAAGTTGTTGGTACTGTTTGATTTTTTAAATTATAAAAACATTTAGGAGGACCTAACAATGCCAAACGCAAGTCTCGCAGATTTTAAATCAAAACTGGTGGGCGGTGGCGCCCGCCCCAATTTATTTGAGGTTTCAATTCCAGCTCTTCCAGAAGCTGCTCAAACATCAATTAATGATGAAACCTTCAAGTTCTTATGTAAATCTTCTAATCTTCCAGCTTCAAATATCGCTGAAGTCATTGTTCCTTTTAGAGGAAGAAACTTCAAAGTCGCTGGTGACAGAACAGTTGATCCATGGACTGTAACTGTTATCAACGATGAAAACTTTGAGTTTAGAAGTGTATTTGAACAGTGGGCAAATGGATTGGGTAAACTTGATAATGGTACTGGTGCTACTGAACCAGCTTCATATATGACCAATGCTTATGTTAGACAACTTGGTAGAGGTGATAGCCCCTCTGCTAGAACCAATGGTTCAAACATGGTCACTCTTAGAGAGTACAAGTTTGTTGACATCTGGCCAAGTTCAGTTAGTGAAATTTCTGTAAGTTATGATGAAGGAAACGCCATTGAACAGTTTGATGTAACCTTCCAGGTACAAACTTTTGAAGTTTCTGGTGGTGAAGGACCAACAATCTCCTGATATCTAATCTCATAAATAACTAGAAGGATTTCTAGTATATTTGAAATGGCGAGATTATTTGGTTTCTCAATTGAAGATAATGAACAAACGCCACCTAGTGTAATTTCTCCGGTCCCTCCTAACAATCAGGATGGATCGGAGAATTATGTTAGTAGTGGTTTTTTTGGTAGCTATGTAGATATTGAAGGTGTCTATAGAAATGAATCCGATTTAATTAGAAGATATAGAACTATGGCACTCTATCCAGAGTGTGATAGTGCTATTGAAGATATTGTTAATGAAGCTATCGTATCTGATACGAATGATTCCCCAGTTCAAATTGAACTTTCCAATTTAAACGCAAGTGATAATATCAAAAAGAAAGTAAGAGAAGAATTTAGATATATTCTTGAACTTCTTGATTTTGATAAGAAGTCTCATGAAATTTTTAGAAATTGGTATATTGACGGAAGACTTTATTATAATAAAGTCATTGATCAAAAAAATCCTCAGGCTGGTATTCAAGAACTGAGATATATTGACGCGTCAAAGATACGTTATGTTCGTCAAATTAAAAAATCTGGAAAAGATAGTATTCAGTCAGCACAAAGTCAATATCAGAATAGTGATCAATTAGGTTATAACTTTCCAGAAATAGAAGAATATTTCGTCTATACTCCTAATACTGGTGGGGGTGTATCTAGTTTTGGTTCTTCCAAAAAAGGAGTCAAGATGACTCGTGATTCTATCACTTATTGCACTTCTGGTCTAGTAGACAGAAATAAGGGTTTGACTCTTTCTTGGTTACATAAAGCAATTAAACCAATCAATCAACTAATGATGATTGAGGATTCTCTTGTCATCTACAGATTATCAAGAGCACCAGAAAGAAGAATTTTCTATATTGATGTCGGCAATCTTCCTAAGATCAAAGCGGAACAATATCTTCGTGATGTGATGACACGTTATAGAAATAAACTTGTCTATGATGCAAACACTGGAGAAGTTCGTGATGATAAGAAGTTTATGTCCATGATGGAAGACTTCTGGCTTCCTAGAAGAGAAGGTGGTAGAGGAACAGAAATTACTACACTTCCTGGTGGACAAAATCTCGGAGAAATTACTGATATTAATTACTTCCAGAGAAAGTTGTACAGAGCTTTAAATGTTCCTGAAACTAGAATTCAAGGAGAGGGTGGATTTTCACTTGGTCGTTCTTCGGAAATTTTGAGAGATGAAATTAAATTCTCCAAGTTTGTTGGAAGAATGAGAAAGAGATTTTCTTCAATGTTCAATGATATGTTGAAGACTCAACTTCTACTGAAAAATATTGTGACTCCTGAAGACTGGGAGTATATGGCAGATCACATTCAATATGATTTTGTTTATGATAATCACTTTGCAGAACTTAAGAACGCAGAATTGACAACTGAAAGGCTCAATCTCGCTCAACTTGCAGAACCTTATGTAGGTAAATATTATTCACAAGATTATGTGAGAAGAAATATTCTCAGACAAACTGATGAGGAAATTATTGAACAGGATATGAAGATTGAAAAGGAAATTGAGAATGGAGTAATTCCCGATCCAAATGCATTGGTCGATTCGGAAGGTGAAATACCTTCTGAAACATCTGTTCCCACTTCATCTACATCAGATGCAATTCAATCACCCACTTCACCTAAAGATCCCGAACCCCCAGAAACTCCAGCTGGTGGTGAAATCTAAATAGATT
>JGI10211J14876_10001315_pt1 | contig 10920 bp, 7 predicted proteins | sample Etolagsediment_FD_14876 | JGI IMG/M metagenome (IMG submission 14876)
CTGTTTGATTTTCTTGCCGTCATTGTCGTACGCCCAGCCGCCGCCACGACCACCGGCGAAATACCCCTGCTCACATTGAATAATGTTGCCTGAACGAATACCACGGTAGTGGTCCAATTGGCGCAGACCCTTTCCCCGTGGCAGACCACGAATTTCGATGATAATCGGGGCCGGCTTATAATCAAATATCGCAAGCTGCGTATTGGGTGTCTCGCCATCATCGACGTACCCGAACCGTCCGCCAAGGCTAATCACCCGTGACGGCAGTCCTGAGTATCCCGTTGCCCATCGACAATCATCAATCTGATGAGCCCCGAGGTTACCCATATCGCCATTGCCGGTGGACCATACCCAGTGCCAATCGTAATGCAGTCTCTTTCGCATCAGTGGCACGAGCGGTGCCGGGCCGGTCCAGAGATTGTAGTCGATATGCGACGGCACCTGCTGAGGCCCGCTGACCTTGCCAATACTTGGACGACGCTTAAACCACAGCCCATGCACCCACAGAATCCTGCCGAGCTTTCCCTCTCGGATATATTCAATCGCTTTCCGCAGTCCCACATCGGAGCGGTTTTGCATACCGACCTGCACAATTCGCTTGTACTTCCGGGCCGCCTCGACCATCTTCCTGCCTTCCCGGATATCGTATGAAGCCGGCTTTTCAACGTAAACGTCCTTGCCCGCCTGACACGCCCATACCGTAATCAACGCGTGCCAGTGATGGGGTGTTGCTGTGACGATTGCGTCAATGTTCTTATCGTCCAAAACCTTCCGGACATCACTGTAAGCAGCGACCTTTTGGTTGCGCTCTTTGAATTTCTCAACTTCACGGTTCAAAATATTCTTATCCGGGTCGCAAAGCGCCACAACGCGCACGCCGTCAAGATTATCAAATACGCCGATATGTTGCGCGCCCTTGCTGCGAAAACCCACCGCCGCCACGCGGATATCTTCATTCGCCCCTCGCGCACGGGAAAACGGCGACAAACTTGCCGCACACCCTTGCAGCGCCAGCGCAGCGCCGGCAGCCATCGAACTTTTCATAAAATCCCGCCGTGTGATACCTCTCATAAACATACCTCTTCAAAATTATCGTACAGCAAAAAAAACACCCACCTCCACAGTGGGCCAAATACTATCATCGCGATTTTGCCGCCCCTGCCAATAATATGCCTCAAAATCGTACTCAAAACGCCCACACAATATACTAATCAAAATCAAAAGAAATTGCAAGAACTGAATTAAAAAAAGGACCGTGCAATTCTCGCCTGCTAATTCCTTCCCTAAACGCCGGATTATGCTTGTTTCCTCTCACAGTTTGATTACAATAAATTTTGTTAGGAACGCTTAACAGGCAAATAAAGTTCGAGGTATTGCAATGAACGCTATTCTCATATTTGAACATCTTGCCGTGATAGGCACGTACAAAAAAGCCGTAATTGTAACCGCCATCACGGCTGTCGTTATGAGCTTTTTGACTGGTTGCCAGGAGCAATTTATCGCCGCTCCCAACGAACCTAATGCGGCATACGCTCCTGCCTCGACTGAAATTGATGTATTATCTCAAAAGCTCAGGCAGTTAGTTAAGGAATTGGAATATCCTGATGCGGTCGCCGAGGATTTTGCCGGAATGCTCATCAGTTGGAAGGACGTACAGGAACATCCCGTTCTTGTTGTTTGGAAAAATAAACTAACTAGGGCAAAAGAAGATTATGAAGCGGCAAAAATATCTAAAGAGCAATTTGCGATGACTGAATGGGCGGTTATAAGAGAGCTCAGCCAGAAGATAAAAGAGGAAATTAGTACTGGTCCCGATAAGTCTTTTGATTTGGCAGATGTTGTCAGGCACAAACAGGCCGACTGCACGGGGTATTCCCAGACAATATACGTACTCGCGAATTCTGTCGGACTATCGGTGCAAACGATAGAAGTAGCGGAGTTGGTCATTCCTGTTCAAATGCCAAAAGGCACCGGCCGCATTGCCTGCATAGCTGCCTTAACCAACGATAAGAAAGTAATGGTGGACTTGGCGGCAGCATCTCCAATGGTAAGCGCGATGTTCGACCTGAAAACAGGATTTGACAAGGTCGGCGGCTATTGGAAACTCAGGGACGAAGATAACCCGTTAAGAATACATAAAAAAATTCAAATACTGGATAAAAATGGCCTTATCGCGGCCATATATTGCAACCGTGGGAATAAATACAATAAGTCAGGCCAACCTGCCGAAGCTGTTTCTATCCTGACTAAAGCTATCGAACTGGCTCCAAAATTCGCCTGGTCATATAACAACCGGGGAAAAGCTTACTTGAAATTGAACCGTCCCGGACAAGCCATCTCAGACTTCAACAGACTCATAGAACTCGATCCGAACTCTCCCAACGCATACAATTACAGAGGGGTTGCTTACTTCAACTCACAGCAATTTAACCGTGCTCTCGCTGACTTCAACGAGGCCGTCCGATTCGACCCAAACTATGCTGAGCCATACTTCAATCGAGGAAGCGCTTACTTAAAATTAAACCGGCCATACCAGGCCGTTGCCGATTATACCGAGGCCGTCAAACTCAAACCAAAATGGCCGCGTGCATACTTCCGTCGAGGATTTGCCTACGCCGGATTACGCCGCTATAACGAAGCCATTCAGGATTACAGCGAAACTATCAAACTCAATCCGGCTTATCCTGTGGCATATTACCGCCGAGCGGTGGCCTACAGCAAAATGAACCAGCCAAACGAAACCTTGGCCGACCTCACGCAGGCCATCGCTCTCAATCCGGATTATACCGATGCGTACGTCGCCAGGGGAGCCACTTATGCCTTCTTAAAAAGAACCTATGAAGCTGAACAGGATTTATACATAGCGGTAGAGTTAAATCCCGCCTTGAAGCAATACGTTCAGAAAATATCCGACCAGTTCGAATTGGGCCTCCAGCTTGAAGACTCTTCCGGCCCGGATGTCAAATAATTCTGTGGGTAGCTGAGTGGCGGCTGTTTATCTCTCCGCACTTATCATAGAGGCAGATGGCGCACCTCTATTTTTTTATGGCCTTTTTCCATTTGGCATATTCTTGAAGAACTTTCTCTCCGGAGCGGGAATACCATTGATAGCCGGTGGCACGCTCTTTCTCAATTTCCTCGATACTGTATTTGATTACGCCGTCCCTGCCGGCAAAGATTGGCCGGCCTGATTTCGGCTCGTAAAAACGCGCCCAAAGTGGCGGTGCGTTCGGGTCCCTGACAATAGCCCTGCCCCCGTCCTTGCTCACAATACGAATGCCGGTGATTTTGCTGCGCTCGTACCAATCGACAGCAGCTTCGATTGCATCGATAATCTGCCTGGAGGGATTATCGACACTCATAAGGAACAGCACGATGTCTGCGCTCTCTCGTCCGCACAGCGCCGGCGGCTCGTAGGCCCGCGCCGGACGCGGCTCCAATGTCTTCGGGTCGTGTTGCTGACCCCAAACCGTGCGCCGGCCTTCCATTATAACCTGGCAGTTAAGAATACACTCAAATCCCTTTTTATATGCCTTTTTGACTTTCTGGCGGTACGCCGCATCCACCCACGCAAATTCCGGCTTTTCTAAAATGCTGCGCATCAACTTCATCACGCCAATCACAGCTCCGTCATTAAAGGTAATGTAATCACCGTAATCACCGGCCGGAGGATAACGCTGCGGCCAACCGCCGTTGTCATACTGCATCTTCAAAAGAAAGTCCAGACCCCGAATGAAAGATTCCTTGAACCGTTTCTTCTTCGTGGCGTGATAGACACGACCCAGAAAATCCATTTGTGTATAAGTCGCCCCATTATCAATCGTCGTCCCCCAGTTCTTTGTGAACTTCTCACCCTGATAACCGTGCGAAGTCATATCCATATTCTTCGGCCAGCCGCCGAATTCTGATTGATACGAAATAATGTTGTCGCCAATCGCCGCCGCCTCCCAGCTCCCATACCACTGGGCGGATTTTTTTGCGTACGGCAACCACACCAAACGCAGCCCGTGAAAGGTATAGCCTCGACCCGGACTGTAGCCGTTGCGGACAGCCGAACGGCACTTCTTCGCGTGATAGTCCCACGCACCGCCGCGAAGCACACGAGCTGTCCCTGTCTTTGTTTGCCATGCGCTGCCGTCCGTCGGCGCACCGTTGTAATTGAAGTGGTACTTATCAAGGCACCACTCCCAAACGTTGCCGTGCATATCATACAGCCCAAAGGCGTTGGGCTGCTTCTGACCCACCGGTTTGGCGCCGAAGTCCGGCTCACCCCAGTGGCTGTTGTTTCCACAATACCACATATACTCTGACCGGTTGCCCGGCAGTGTCCCCGCCTTGCAATCCTCTTTTGTGTCCCCACATTCTAACGAGTCGCCAAAGTAAAATCGCTGCCGGTTTCCTGCCCGGCAGCCATATTCCCATTCCGCCTCACTCGGCAGACGGAATGTCCCCTCGCCCAGTTGATTCAGCTTGCTGATAAACGCCTCGCAGTCGTCCCACGAAATATGAGAGACCGGATAATTGTCGCCGATGCCGCAGCGATAGACCGGATTGCGACCCATAACCGCCTTCCACTGCGCCTGTGTCACTTCGTATTTGCCCATATAGAAATCGTAGTCGATGCTCACCTTGTGGACAGGCCCTTCATCACTTGACCGACCTCGCTCCGTCTCAGGCGAACCCATTTGAAAATTGCCGGACGGGATGTGCACCATCTCCAGCTTCACATCGCCCGGCAGTGTAAGCGTAACTGTCTTGCCGCCCGCGTATTGTGCAGCACACCTAACCGTGCCGGTCAGAACATACACCCCCATCGTCAAAAACAGAACGGCTCCCCAACATCGAAACCGTCTAATTCCTTCTGCGCTTATGCTTTTCTTAACCTTCATTCTTAACCTTCATTCTTAAACTCGAAAACTTTTTGCGCAATAGTTTACGCGAGATTAGCAATAATTGCAATATAATGGCCTCAGGCAGAAGCTCAACGGTCGTTACCCTTCGGCACCCTTACCATAAATTGTCAGCCCATCCTCGGCCATATATCCCCGGCTAAAGATTCGACTCGCCAAATAGCCCGTGACGAACACAACAATGTTCCCAAGCAATCCGAGCCAAAGGATATTGATTCCGTACTTTGGAAACCAGGCATATTCTGATTGATTTATACTTTCGGAGTTTGTCAGCGTCGCCCACGCGATGAATGTAACACCCACGGCCAGCCCGATATACAACCCCTTCCTGCTGCAGCGTTTGGTGAACAGACCAAGGAAAAACATCCCCGTCATCCCGCCTGCTATTATGGCGCTGAACGTAAAAAACGCATCTACTATCGACTCAACCTTTGTAAGCAGCATCGCCAAAAAGATGGAAAGAACACCTGATGCCAGAACACTGGCACGCGAGAAAACAAGCCGCTGCCGGTCACTGCCGCCCTTGACAATTTTGCCGTAAAAATCCTCAGCCAAAATCGATGCCAGGCTATTGAGGTCCGACGAGAGTGTGGACATCGACGCCGCAAAAATACCAGCCAGAATCAGCCCCGTCACCCCCGTAGGAAGCTGATGCCCGATGAAATACGCCAGCACCTGGTCGGGCTTGGCCCTCACGGCTTCCGGCAGCAATTCAGGCTGCATCTGGTAAAAAACCCACAGCAGCACGCCGACCGTCATAAACAGAACCCATACGACCCCTAATAAAAGAATCGATATCCACAAAGCACGAGCCGCCTGTTTGGACGAAGGCGCTATCAAATATCGCTGCACCACGGTTTGGTCGGTTGCGTACTTGGCCATATAGTGATTAAAACCGAAGAACAGCAGAACAATCACTGATACCTTGTCCCAGGCAAAATCGAATGAGACCAGCTTGAACTTCCCCGCCTCGTATGCAGCCGTGACTACCTCTCCCGGCCCGACCTGCGCACCGAACAGCAAAAAGCAGAGCGAAAGAACCCCGCCGCCCAGCAGCAGAAACCCCTGCGTAACATCCGTCCACACGACTCCCTCAATCCCCCCGAAGAAAGTATAGGTCATCGTAGTGATGCCGACGATAATAATCAGGACGAGCACGCTCCATCCTGTTACCCCCTCAAGCGCGAGGCACATCAGATACAGAACCATACTCATCTTAAAAAAGTGCCCGGCTATAAACAAAATGTCCCCGTAGAATCGGGCGAACAGACCAAAACGACGCTCCAGATATTCGTAAGCGCTCAACCGCACTTTGCGCCGGAAAAGTGGTATCAGAAAAAACACTGCAATACACACCGTTATCGGAATAGGGGCAATCGTCATAAGGTACTGCATGTCGCTCTTGAAAGATTTGCCCGGCAGACCCATAAATGACCAGCTTGAGATGATGGTCGCAAAAATTGACATACCAACAGCCCAGCCGGGTATTTTGCGATTGCCTAAAAAGTAACGGTCGGAGCTCGTCTGCTTCTTGCCGAAATGGGAGCCCAGCCAGATGACGAAAACAAAGTAAGCGGCGATAATCACCCAATCAATAATTTCCAGAGCGCTCTCAGAGCCGGGTCCGGGCACAGCAATACCTCCCGCTTTTTTCGAATTCAAACCGACCCAAGGACAACAGCCGGATTATCACTCATTGCAAACTAACTCATTTATCTTTTCATCACTTCGGCCATTGGCCGCCCGCCATATCCCGCAAAACAAGTTTCGACGGGTCAATCACCACGTGCTTTACTTTCCGCCGCTTCCACGTATAGGTGGTGTGCACCTTTCCGTCGAGGGTCTGGATGACTGCCGGATATGAATACTCTCCGCCCTCGTCTTCCAGCACCAGGGCCGCCTTCCAGACCTTGCCGTCTTCGGATACTGCTATATTCAGCGGCGACCGGCCATCCGTTGTGTGGTTATAAACCAGCAGTTGTCGCCCGTCCACCAATGTCACCCCATCGATACCCGAATTAGGATTCGGCAGTGATGTTGCCGCCATCTTGCTCCACGTTTTGCCACCGTCGTTTGACCAGGTTTCGATGATGCGGTCTTGTTTGCTGCGACAAAGGGCCTGTACCCGCCCATCTCTGTATTTAAGCAGCGTCGGCTGAATAGCGCCAAACTCTTTGCCGTCATTAATCGGTGGGATAAATTCCCACCTCTTGCCCGAATCAACAATGCGCTCGAAATGAACACGCCAGCCCTGGTCTTCACTGCTAGAACCGCACAGCACTGTACCGTCGGACAACTGAATCGGCTTATTCTTGACCGGACCTATAATGTCTTCCGGCAGACGTCGCGGCAAAGACCATCTCCTGCCGCCGTTTCTCGAGGCCGTCAGCATTCCCCACCAACTGTTCGGACTGGGCCCAACCTTGTAGAAAAGAAACAGAGGCCCCTTTTTCGGCTGGAACAATACCGGATTCCAGCACGGATAACGCTTCTTATCATGCTGCACACCATTGGCAACCTCCACCGGCTCAGACCACTTCTCCCCCTCTTTACGGGACAGCCATATTCCCACATCCGGATTACTCTCGTGCTTTCCCCCGAACCACGCCGCCACTAAACCCTTTTTTGCCTCCACGATGGTTGATGCGTGACACTGTGCAAAAGGTGCCTTATCAAAGATAAACTCCATCTTGACTATCCCGGGTTGCTTGCTCAAGTCACCGGCGAACGTAACGGCCCCGCTCACCAAAACTACTGCTGCTGTTACAAATACAACACATCTGTTCCTTAACATAGTTTTTCCTTTTCCTTAACTCTTTTGGTGCACTTTTAGTTTACGGTTTTCAGGCCGATTGCCTGCAAACCATTACGGATTCCATCAATCTGCTCTTTTGAGAGGGAGCGAACCGGCCGGCGGAACACAGGACTCGAAAATTCCCCCAGAAGCCATCTCGCCACCTTCATTCGCTGATGCGCCCCGCAGCCCGGCTCGCCGAAGTTATAAATCAATCTTGCCAAAGGCGCTACCGTCTTTTGCGCTTCTTTCGCACCCTGCAGGTCCCCGTCAAGGCAGCAGTGTACAAGTTTCACCATCAGTTCCGGTGCAAAACCCGCAAAACCGATTATCGCCCCGTCACCGGCTTCCAAAAGCGTCGGCAGCAGATACTCATCGTGACAGGTAACAATTGAAAGCTCCGGCCTTGCCGCCTTAAGCTGCTCATAATCCCACAGCCAGCGGGCCATATCACGCGTCCCCATCTTGATACAGACGACCTCCGGCAGCTTAACAATCGCCAGCATTTCATCAAGTGTGTACCCCGCCTTAGTCCAGGCCGGATACTGATGCACAATAATATCAATACCGCCGTCCTTGGCCACGTCTTCAAAAAAGCCGACAGCCGTTTGGCTCGAACGGCCGAACCGAAGCCAATGGTGCGGCGGCATAAGCAAAATCGCATCCGCACCCGCTTCCTTCGCGGCCCGCGAATGGTCAATCGCCACCAGACTGCCCTCGGCAGAAACTCCGGAGACAACCTTCAAGTCCTTGCCGCTTTTTTTCACTTCCTCCGCAACAATCCGTGTAACCTGCACCCGCTCGTCAGGCCGCAGTGACATAACTTCACCCGTGTGTCCGTTGCATACCAGGCCGGCCAACCCGTCCACGCTGCACAAATCGCGTATATATCCCCGCAGTCCTCCCTCATCAACTCTCTCGTCGTCTCGAAACGCGCAAAGCGTCGCAGGGAATACCCCCATCCACGGATGTTCTTTATAGTTCATCTGTTTATCTTTCCCTGTTAGTTGAAACCAATATGCTTAACAAATCTCTTACATTAAAGGTGATAGCGGTATGGTATGAACAGTCTGATTTGTTGTCAAGAACAAACTGACACACGCTAAGATTAAGCAAGATATGATAGGCGCAGGGGAAAGGCTCCCCGTTGATGTCCGCGCTCGACAACCGGTTGCTGCGTTACAAGGACCTCACCCAAGCTTGCCCTGCGGCAACCCCTATGGATCATTCTGTACTCTCTGCCGGTGGAGAAGAAGGTTCGGCAGCCGTCGCCTTTGATAATTTGGCCGGCAGAAAAACCTCTTTTAGCTGCTCAATCGCCTTTGTATTTTTGACTATTTGGCGCATATTATTCTCTACTATACGTTGCTGTCGTTCGAACGCAACGGCTGTGGCTGCCGTCTTCTGCGTATCATTCTGCACATTTGCTACCATCTTTTTCAAGTTTTGCAGGCTTTGTTCAATTGTTTCTACACTGCTGATTATTTCCCGAATACTACTCTCAATCTCGCCGTATAATTTAACTTGGTTCTCCTCAAGGCCGGCCATCTTGGCTGTCACCACGCTCGTGCCGGTCTGGACCTGGGTGACAATATCTCGTACTTCCGTCAGGCCCCTCTCAACAGCAGCCACTGCAGCTGTATTCTCAGAGAGCTTCTTGGTGTTGTTCGAAATCCCTCCTCTCAACTGATTCTGGCTGTTTTCCATCATGGCGATGCTTTCCATCAACCGGTTAAGATGGCCTTCAATATCGTTCCCCAATTCAGATTGATTTCGCTCGATCCCGGCTATATTCTGAGCCATTTGCTGGGCATTGGTCTTCATCGTGCCTTGCAGTTTATGCTGGTTCCTTTCGATTCCCGTTATCTGCTGTGTGTTGGCATGCATCATTCCCCGCAATATAAGCTGGTTTTCTTCAATCTGCTGCGTGTGGTCTTGCACCATTTCCTGTAATTGAAGCTGGTTCTCTCCAATCGCGGTTAGTTGTTTGCCGCACCCTGCCAACTCCAGAACCATTACTGCAATTACTACCACCAAAACCGTTCTTACAACAACACCTTTCAAGCCGGATTTGTTTCTTTCTTTCATCTTTCAAACCTTCCTTATCCCAAAAATTACGTCATATTATTGTTAATCGCTCGAAATAAACCTTGTGCGCTGCGGATACTATGGATTCCCTCCAGCCTTTAAGCTAATGGGGCAAAACCATTTTTTCCTGGGACAGACGCCTTTTTCAATACTGAAAGCGGCCTTGTTCTTTCTTTCGGCAAGAAAGTCCAAAGAACTTTACTTTTTATGGGACGTCATGATAAAAACAAGGCAGAAAGGTTTTGCACAGGTAGGATTGTGCACTTACTACCCATAGTGTTGCTGACGACCGCGCCAGCCCCGACAACCGCAGGCTGCAGCCATCACGCCTTCAAAGAGAATCATAACTCATTGGAAATCTGCACGCATCTTTGTTATGCTGGACTGCGAAAAGACAAACGGAACATCGCAGATAATGCTGCGCGGGTTCAGAGATACAGTCTCGGAAACCAAATTTGGCATCACGGGCCAAGGTCCGCTATAGTTCAACATGACAACCGCAGAAGAAATAATCAAATTCTTTGGAATGAGGCCGCTGCCTTACGAAGGTGGATTCTATGTTGAAACATATCGCTGCGCCGAGAAAATCGCACAAGCTGCCCTGCCCGCAAGATACACGGGCGGGCGGAATTTCAGCACAGCCATCCTCTACCTGCTAACGCCCGATACTTTTTCTGCTCTCCACAGACTAAGAAGCGATGAGACATTTCATTTCTACCTCGGCGACCCGGTCACAATGCTCCAGCTTCACCCTGACGGCTCCGGCGAAGTCATGACTTTAGGTCGCGACATTATGAACGGCCAGCGCGTTCAGGCCACAGTGCCCAAAAATTGTTGGCAAGGTTACTTTCTCAACGAAGGCGGCAGCTTCGCTTTAATGGGTTGCACCGTCGCACCGGGCTTTGATTTGGCAGATTTCGAATTGGCGCCCGGAGAAGAACTCCTGCAGCAATATCCCGGCCGGCACGACCTTATCTTAAAACTTACTCGGTAGATTTGCTCCCCAATTGCCGGATGACGTCAATCATTGCCTGCGTGCCGTCTCGCCCCCGTCCCCAGGCCTGCAGGACCGCTAACAACTGGTGGGCCAAAGCCGCCCCAGGCAAAGGCTGCTTCATCTGGTCGGCG
>JGI10211J14876_10001317_pt1 | contig 10913 bp, 12 predicted proteins | sample Etolagsediment_FD_14876 | JGI IMG/M metagenome (IMG submission 14876)
TGAGAGAGAAAAAGAATGAGGAAAAGGCAAAGGATGAGTTTGATAAGCGAGTAAAGGAGGCAAAGGAGAAGGCAATTGAAGATAACAAGAAGAAAGCAGAAGAAAGTGGTAATAAATTAACACAAACAATTAATAAAGATGGGGAATTAGTATCAGTTGCAAATATGAATACTCAAGAGGGAGTAATGGGAGAAAAGGCAACATTAGAAGATGTAAGAAAGGAATTATTTGAAGGAGAAAATATTGTAACTGATCAAAATACAGATAAAGGTTTAAGTCAATTAACAGAGAATACAGTAACATTTAATCTAGGAGAACAAAAAGAAGAGTAAATAATAAAATATAATATTTAAATGTAAATTTATATATTATATAAATGATTAGAGGATCTGAAAAACAAGAATTTGCAAAAAAAGAAATTAGGGAAAAAATAATGGAATTACAAAGAGAAATAAAAAATTATGAACAAGATATAATAGAAATAAATGAAGCCATAAAGAGAGATTGTGTGAAAAACCATGGAAAACATGAATTTGAAAGAGAAAGGGATGATGGTCCTTACCCAGAAACTTGGTGGGTATGTAAAAATTGTGGATTTGAAAAATAAATTAAAAATAAATTATAAGTATTGTAAATGAAAGAAATGATAATTCCTGGCTATAATGGTATAATGGATTTAGATTTAACAAATATAGATTCCAAATTTCATCATGAAATGGTTAATTTACATTTCCAAGAAATTGAAGAATATAAAAAAGAACAATTACAAAGACCTAAACATATTCGCTATGAACATTGTGTTAAAAGAATACTTGATCAAATAAAACGAGACCAAGAAATAATAAAAAAGAGAGAAATTGATAATAATAATAAAAAAGAAGAAGAATATAATAAAAGATTAAAATATTTAAAAAAAATAAATAAAGATTGAATTGTATTGTTATTATACCTATGCTTCCGAAGATTAAAAGTCTAATATATCCTTTATTACTTTCTAATCCATCCTTTACTTCATTTTCTAACGATAATCGATTAGAAAAATCATTTTTGATTTCTAGAGATTATAATAATTGTAAAGTGAATGGAACCCTTAATTTTTATAGTCGTTATAGTGATAAAACTAGTATTACTAATCCGTGTAATAAAGATGTTGTGCAATGTGTTTTAAAAATATATTATGGCGAAGACACTTATTATGAAACAATTGATCATAATCTTATTTATTTAAAGAACGATAATAAACCATATCATAGTAAATTAGATTATAAATTATTCAAAAATAATTTACCTATAAAAATATCCGAAATAAATGAAGATTTATTAAAAGAATTGGACATATATTCTTCATTTTAATTTACCATTTATTTTTTCTTACACTAATTTTAGGTCCTGCTCCTTTTTTTTGCACACTATTAGGATCATATAATTCATCTTCTTCATCACTATTAATATCTTTAGATAAGTCCCAGAATTCTTTTGAACCTAATTTGAAATTACTATGATTCTGTGCTTTATACCAAAAAATTTGATCATTTAATTTATTTGATTTGGCATTATTATTTATTACCAAACATTCAAAATTTTCTGTGCATTGATCCATTACTTGGCAAAATGATTCAAATGTAGGAAACATACCTGCATAATTCTCCCATATTCGCTTTCTATTGGCAATATATGGCTCTCTTAATATAAATACATAATCTATATTTGTTCTTAAATTAGGTGGTATACCTAATGGGTATTGCATTGTTATTACTAACATTATTTTCCAATGTCTTCCATTCATAAATAATAATCTCATTAATTTATCTTTTGTCCATTTATTATCATATAAACAATCATCTAATATTACAAACGCCCTTGGATCTATATTCGTTCGTTTATATGCTTCCATTTCCTTTTTAATCTGCTTTAATACTGTTTTCTGCCGCTTTAATATATTTTCTATAATTGCTGTATTATATTCATCATGTATAAATAATTTCGGCACATGAGACGAAAAAAAACCATTACCAGCTTCTGTTCCCGATATTACAGTTCCTATTGGTATATCTTGATGATAATATAATAAATCTCTTACTAAAAAACTTTTTCCTGTGTCTCTTCTTCCTATTAATACAATCACAGGACCTTTATTTTCATCTGGTCTAAAACTTATATTTTTCATATCAAACTTTTTTAAATCTAAAGTCATAATTATTATTTTTAAAGAAAATAAAATTAAATGATTTACGAAAAATAAGTTTAAAAGTTTTTTAAAATTTAGTTTATTGTTATAAAGATGTCTTTTTCTTTGTATTACAAAAAAAATAAAAATGATTCTCTATTTAGGGAATTACAAAATTCAAATTTAGACCTCAAATCTTTACAAAATTATATTCCTCTTTATCAATCCTTTTTCTCTTTAAATGAATCTAATTATAATAATATCAATTTAAATCATTCTTATCATTTACATTCATTAAAAGACACTTCTTCTCGAAATATCTTAAATGCTCAAATTATCGATATATCCAATAATATTAAAAATACTCAAGTCTTTTGTAAATTTTCTCCCCTCTTAGATCCTCTTAAACTTCTTACAGGTAAATATGACTCCTCTTCAAATAATATTACTATTTTACCTAATTTAATTAATCATGAACAATGTATTCCTAAATTAATTGATAAAAATAATAATTCTTATGTAGATGGATTCTTTACCTATCTCTCTAGTCAATTGTTACATCATTACAACTTTATCCACGGAATTGATTATTATGGTTCTTTTTTAGGTATTCAAAATAATTTTTTATATAATATTGTCGACGATTTCTCCTACTTAAATGATAGTTCTTACTTTCATGATAATACTAATAAATCTTTCTTTATTGAAAATAAAGAATATGAAAATATTTTTAACATTGATTCTAGAAATAATAAAAAAAAAATTATTATTAATGAAAAATTACAACCCTTAAATACTGATGATTTAAATGAAATTGATTTCTCTCTTTTCTCTCATGATTTAGATACCCCAACTATTATTGATTTAAGTGATGTTTGTATTTATAGCACTATTTTAACCAATAAAGATGACTCTGATGATTCTTCATGTAGTTCTAAAAGTTCTAACACTGATATACAAGATGACTTAAATAGTTGTGAATCAGATAGTATTGATGATGAGTCTACTTCATCAATCGGTTCTAATGAAGAAGATGTATTTTGCAAAATAAATGAATTCCCTATTCAATTAATTTGTTTGGAAAAATGCGAAAATACATTAGATTATTTAATGGAAAATAATTTAATTAATGATAAAGAATGGACCTCTTGTTTATTTCAAGTAATTCTCATTTTGTCGATTTATCAAAAAACATTTTCATTTACTCATAATGATTTACATACTAATAATATTATGTATATAAATACAGATAAGCAATTCCTTCATTATTGTTTTAATGGAATACACTACAAAGTTCCTACTTATGGAAAAATTTATAAGATTATTGATTACGGACGAGCTATTTACAAATATAATGGAAAAATTATGTGTAGTGATAGTTTTCATCCCAAAGGCGATGCAGCTTCCCAATATAATTGTGAACCTTATTTTGATTCTAATAAACCTAGACTTGAACCTAATCCTAGTTTTGATCTGTGTAGATTAGCCTGTTGTATATTTGACTTTTTTATTGAAGATGTTGCTGAAACTAATGATATTATTAAGAAAAATAAAATTGCAGCACTTATTTATAGTTGGTTATTGGATGATAAAGGTAGAAATATATTATATAAAAATGACGGGGATGAAAGATATCCTGAATTTAAACTTTACAAAATGATTGCTCGTTCTATTCATAATGCTATTCCTGAACATCAAATTTCTAATGAATTATTTAAAAAATATATTGTTAGTAAAAAATCTATTAATAAAAAAACCAAAATTCTTAATTTAGATTTAATTCCTAATCTCTCTATTGAATCTTCATAAATATTTTTATAAAATTAATAATAAAAATATTTAAAATGCTGGATTATCTACAAATGCCATTGTCGCCTTATTTCCACCTTTTAAATCTTTTACATCAAATTGACTATATAACATTATTCCTGCTACTGCTGCAAAATATACTAATAATGTTTCTTTAAATATTACTTTTAATGGCTTCTTCTCTTCTTCAGGTAAAAATTTCATCTCTAAAAACTTGAACAAAAAGAAAATTACCGAAATCGCTAAAGAATAAATAAAACTTTCTTTCATTTGTATTATCTTCAAATAAAGATAATAAAAATCTAACGAAATTATGTCAATATTTCTATTTCTTCTAAACCTAAAGGAGCTTTATTTAATTCTTTTGGTTTATCTAAATCATGAACATCTAAATCCCCCAAATTTATTTTCTCTCCTATCTTTATTTTTTCTTCTTCTTCCTCTTCTTCCATCTCCTCTAATTTCCTTGCTTCATGTCTTTCATTACTTATTTGTTCTAATCTTTCTTCAGTCTTTGGTGCTTCTATTTCTTCTATTATTTTATCGACTCCTATGGCTTCATCTATATCGTTAAATTTTATTGATTCTTTTGGTTCTTCTAATGGTTCTATTTCTAATTTTTCTTCATGTGGTTTTTCTTTCTTTTCTTCTTCCTTTGTCTCTTCTGATACCTCCTCATCTAAAGCCTCTGTATCTTCAACTGGATCAGTTGAAATTATTTCCTCCTTTTCTTCAACTTGTATATCTTCCTCTATTGACTCATCTAAATATACCTTTAAAATATCTTCTACTGGAATATTATCTCTTATCGAATTTAATATTTCTTCTCTTACAATTAATTCAATCTCTCTATTATGTTTTTGAATTTGTAAAGGAGTAATATTTTTCTCGTATAAATAAATATTTTTATACAACTTCCTTGCTGTATTAATATATGCCTTATGAATAAAATCGTTTAATGAAGGTATGTTAATATCTATTTTCTTTTGTTTATTGCCTACACGCATACAAGTTAAACTTTTTAACTGAATAATATGAACACAACTAATTAAATCGTTTAAATACCCACAATTACTTTTTTCTACTATTCTTTTTGTTTCTGTATCTACTATATTTGGATTCCATTTTGGAATTCTTCCTAAAAAATTTTGAAATGTCATTAGATACTTTTCTAATTCATCATTTTCCTCGCATAATGTCCATGCCTCATCAAAAATTGACTTAAAACCCTCTATTATTAAAGGAGTTAAGGTATTGATTAATCTTGAACACCACTCGTTTCTGGATTCTTGTAAACTAGTAATTGAATAGTCGTCCATTTACATAAAACTAATATTTTCTAAATTGTAATCTGAACGGATTAATAAAAAATTTAATATATTCAACATCAATAATTTCTCATCTCTAAATTCCTTCTTTATTTTTTGTATAAATACTAAATACTCATATTTTTTCTCATCCTCTATTTTCATTTCTTTTATATATTCTACCAAATCTAGTGCACTATATCCCTTCTCATATAATTTTTCTGATAATTCCCATATTTTCTCACTTTTATTCTTTTCCATTAAATTCTTAAACTTTAACTTTTTTTGTTTATTTATCTTACTTTCTTTAAAGTTTTGTTCTAAATGATATTGATGTAAATTATTTATTTTTTTTGGCAACTCTGGATTTGGTATGAATATTTCACAAAATCTTGATAATATTGGTTTTAATAGCTTATATTTATCGTCTACTACTATAAAAAATCTTGTTGAATGACTAAATAATTCTATACATCTTCTTAATGCTGACTGTGCATCTATAGTCAGCTTATCTGCGTTTAATAATATTATACTTTTAAAAATATTACCCTCTTTTAAATCTATATTTGTTCTTGCAAAAAATTTTAAATCATCTCTTATAAATTTTATTCCTTTACCATGTGCACAATTTACATTCATTACATAATCTTTTAAATAAACTGGATCATTATTATAAATTTTTTTTATAAAATTAAATAATATTGTTTTTTTCCCTACTCCAGAACTTCCATGAAATATTATATTCGGTATTTTCTTATTTTCTATAAAATCTTGTAATTTTTCTTTTATATTTTCATGAATAAGTAATGACATAATACATTACTTATTTATTACTTTTTAACTATTTATACTTATTTATATTTTCTTGTCTTTCTTTTTTTATTTCTTTTTCTTTTCTTTGTTTTTTTCTTTCCTCCCAATTGCTCTATTATAGGTATAAATTCAAAACTCATTTTCTCTCCTTCTAATTTACTATGTAAAAAACCGCATTCTGCTTTACATTCTTCCATCTCATAATCCATATTTTCCCCTGTTACTTTAAATTTTATATTTGGTATCTCATCATCTAATTCAGTCCCCCCTGTTCCTACTATATACTGTTGTATTGTCATCATTTTATCTTCTTTTTTTAATGTAACAATTCCTTTTTGATATAAATGTAAATCAGCACACAAATAAAAATATTTTATATCATCTCCTAATGAATTATAAATTTCTATTAATATAGGTTTAAAATAAGGTATATCATTTAAAGGAGGTTCTTTAACTCCATCTTTAAATTTAATACCTGTAATAGGTTGATGTCCTATTAATATTAAATTTCTAATATTTCCTGTTACATTATATTGGTTTATTGATTGAAAAATTAACTCATATTGATATCTTTGAATTTCTTCTATGGATGATATATCTTTTTCCAAAAATTTACTATAACATGGTAAATAATTAAATGCATCTATAGAATAAATATCACTATCTATCATTAATATTAATGTATTAGAACCCATCATTTCTGCTTTAAAAAAATTATAACTTATATTGGGTAAATCTTTTATAATATTTGTTTCATTTGTTAAAATGGAACATGATCTAACTGGTTCTGGATTATCTAATGAATTTATAAATATTTTTTGATTATCTATTTTTAAATTTGTTTCTAAATCATGGTTTCCTAATATCATATATATTGGTAATGATTTTGGTAATAAATCAAAACCACGAAATAATAATTCAGGTATAATTATTTTTTTCTTTTTTTCCTCTATTTTCTTTTTCTCTGGATAATAATTATCTCCTGCTATACTTATAAAACTTACTTCATTTTCACTCACATAACTGTTTAATTTTTCCATTACCTTATTTAAACAACCTAATGGTTTTATTTTTCCATCTTTATTTTTTATATTTAAATTATTCCAACATCCAAAATGTATGAAACTATTCATTATATTAATATTAATAAATATTAAATAAAATTGATATTCATTAATATTTATTTTAAGAATTTAAATTATAACATGAATTTAACAGACGATCAGTTACTTGCTAATCCAAATACTTATTCTATAAATTTATTAGAACTTAATATTCGTAATTTAAATAAAAAAATATTATTAGCTACTCAAAAATTAACTGCAGAATTTTGTATTAAATATATATTAGATCTTGATATAGATAACGGAAGCGAAGATTCTTATATTTATGATGTTGATTATATTTTAGGCTTTCAAAAACATTTAACTAGACAAGAATTCAATGAATTATTAGCTCTTGAAAAAGTTTAATAACTACTTAAACTTTGAGTATAAGGATTCTCCTTAAATGCATTTAATATATCTGGCTGAATACGATCACAATTTATACAGTTGTCATAATATTGTGGAACATTAATTTTTCCATATGTTTCCATAGATGGTATGGCCCCATTAATTCCAGAATTTCCATTTCTAACCCACATCCTATTATTGTTTCTATCACAATCTTTTTTATCAATATGAATATTTTCTTCTGCATTTAATAACGACATTCCACCTTGATTTGGTCTATTTACATAAGTCTTATTTACATTGTTTCGTTGATTATAGGCAGCATTATATAACGCTACTCCACTATTCATTCCTCCATCACCATAATATTGACAACTTGTCGTGTCTCTTTCTTGTTCTACTGGTTGTTGAACCGAAACTGTATAAGCTCCATCTTTTTGTCCTTCTACATTCAAGTGTGTCATATCTAATTTTCCTTCAGTTGTTTCCCTCATAGTTGTAGGTGTTCTATCAGCAGGATTATAAACTGGTAATCCAGATACATGTTGTTGAACATTACCGGTAGGATTAATATTTCCAATAACATTTTCTTTCCTTGATGGTCTTAATACATCCATTAAAGGAGCAATAGCAGCTCTTAAAAATCCATTAACTCCATAATAAGATGTATTGGTAGTAGAACGGTTATTAGGAACATTTTTATATCCATCAGCTCCATAATCAGTAACTCTAGCGGAACCATTACCAACGGCATTGCAATTTGAAACAGGGTTTGCTTCTAATTGAGGTCTTTTAGGTTGTTCATATTCACCAGGAGTATACATTTTGGTTCCATCGGGATTTGAATCAGCTCCAAAATATTGCATAGATGTAGTGGCTCTATTTACTGCTCTTTCTACTTGAATAGCTCTGGATGTTTGTCCTTTTTCTAAACCTGTGGTAGTGAGCCATCTATCAGGTGTGTTAATAAAATAGGTATCAGGTAAATATTTTTCTACTTTACCTTGGGTTTCTTGGGTAGCGGGTGCTTTAATAAAATTATAAGCTGGTCCTTCGTGATTAGCTAAACCAAAGGTTTGTTTAGGATTTGTTGCAACTCTTAATTGATCAACATTTCTATCTACCCATTTGTCACGAGCAGCCATTCCAGAATTAAATCCTAATTGACCTTGAGTAGTATAACCTGCATCTAATCCAGGGGCAACTTTTTGTTCATCCCATAATTTTACATTTGACATTTTAGAACCTGGCATTACACGAGATTGATAGAAATCACTCATGTTTGGTGCTCCATTTGCATATCGAATATCTTTTTGTGGGGCAAATAAAGGTGCTTGTTCCTGTTTTTTTATTTGTTGACTACCAGTTCCAGCCATATTATCTAAAACAGTTTCAGATATATTTGGATTTTGAGTACTACCTCTTATTCTTCCTCCAAAAAATGGTGCCATATTATTGTGTTTGAAATCGGATTTTTGCACTGTCTCGCCTGTTAAACTTTTAAAATCGTTTGTCTTTGACATGTTCCCAAATTGATCCGGACCATTGGCAAATTCTTGATATACTTTGGGATTGAAATATCTGTCTGTTACGGTATTAGGATCTCTATATTTATTAGGATTTGTTTGGGTAACAGGTGCTAATTTAGGATAATTAACAGGGGGAGGAACTGGTGAATCGTTAAATTTTTTCCCCATATTTTCATATCCTTCTTTCTTTTTTTCTTGATTTGAAGCTACATATAAACCTCCTAATGCTACTAGTGGGACTGCTAATTCCATTATATATATGTAATATATTTTTATAAAAAAATATTACTTATTTATTTTTTAACATCTCCACAAGTTCTTGTATTGGAACAATTATTTACATCTTTATTTCCAAATCCACTAAAAGCTTCTGCACTTAATACATCGCTTCCGCCTTTTGAAAGACATGGAGCTTGAGCAACAAAATAATCCTTTTCCAAAATTCGGGTATTTAAATTATTTTGAAATGGAATACATGTATTCTCTTGAGGATTTAATGGTAAAATATACCAATCTACTTGTTCTAAATCTCTATACCACCAGGCTGGATTGGTAACTCTTGATTGTTCTGTAAATGGATTACAAGTAGGATACTTTATTTTTTCTGACTTTGCTTCGGCATTCTTATAATTATTACTTTCACAATCTTTTGTTAAAGGTCTCGATAATCCCATTAAATCACTTTCTAGATTTATAGTATCTGTTCTTAGATTTGCACCCCATTCTTGCATTCTTATATATGTATCATCCATAAAACAAGGCTTATCTCCCCATCCTGGTTTATTTAACATATATCTTCCTGGGCCTGTTGATTCTTGATTTTGTTTTTTAATCCTACATGGGTCATCATGAAATCTGGTAAATGACATATATACTATTATAATAAAAAAGAATTACTTTTATTTTTTATTTAAAAACTTTTTTTAATATTCATCATATGAGTAACATTTCTGTGGAAATAATTGATAAACAAACTTTATGTCTCAATATGATAGTTAAAGATGAAGAGCATGTTATTACTAAAACATTTGATAATTTATTTTCTTTTTTACATTTTGATTATTGGGTAATTTCTGATACAGGCTCATCAGACAATACAAAACAAATTATTATTGATTATTTTAAAATGAAGAATATTCCTGGGGAACTTGTTGAACATGAATGGAGTGATTTTGGAACTAATCGATCCTTAGCATTACAAGCAGCTTATAATAAATCTGATTATTTATTCATTTTTGATGCTGATGATTCTATTCATGGTCAATTTAAATTACCAAGTCGACTTACATTTGATAAATATGATATTCAATTTGGTAAAGGTTTTACTTATGTCCGACCCCTCTTAATTAATAATAGAAAACAGTGGAAATGGGTAGGAGTGTTGCATGAATATTTATCTGCTATTTCTCCTAATATTTCAACTAGCTCAATAAAAGGAGATTATTATCTTGAATCTGGTAAATCAGGAGCCAGAAGTAAAGATCCACAAAAATATTTAAAAGATGCACAAATATTAGCCAAAGGCTTTGAGGAAGAAAAAGACAGAGGCCTCGCCAATAGATATGCTTTTTATTGTGCACAAAGTTATAAAGATGCTGGCAATATTAATAAATCTATAGAATGGTATGAAAAAGTATTAACTCTTAATAATTGGTCTCAAGAAAAATTCTATTCTTGTTATCAACTGGGTGAATTATATAAATTTAAAAATGACCATACTAATTCCCTTAAATATTTTACCAAATCAGTTGAATATGATCATGAAAGAATTGAAGGTATTGCTAATGTTGTAGAATATTATTATTCTAAATCCCAACATTCTATGGTAAATATG
>JGI10211J14876_10001318_pt1 | contig 10906 bp, 11 predicted proteins | sample Etolagsediment_FD_14876 | JGI IMG/M metagenome (IMG submission 14876)
ACGCGGGAACGCTGTTGTGCTGACGAATTGCCTGGACGAGCCTACGGCACTCGCCGCGGGCCGTTGTCTCGTGCCAGACCTCTCCCGGATCGCCAACAACGACCCAGTTGTTCGAGGCCAGCGCGACAGCCTTGTGCTTGGCCCAACCGAACCCTTTGTGCCACAAGTCGTGGTCCGAAATCTCGGCGAACTTGTCAGCTGTCTGAAAAAAGAATGTTCTGGATTTCTCGTCGCTCTCCTGGTCCACAATGCAGACCTCGAGTTCAACGTCCCGAAACCCTTGCAGACTACTGATCAGATTCGCCGTCTCTGCGATTCTGTTGTGTGCAAGGATGCACAGAGAGATACCGAGCTTCCCCATGACGACCTCCCCGTCAGGCGTCGCTCATGATGTTGTCTGTAATCCTGAACCTTCGCTGGCAGTAGGTGCACTTGAAGGGCTCTTTGATCGTCAGGCGCCGAGTCATGATGACAGGCTTTCCGCTCGAGCCCAGCACCGGCGTGCCGTCTGGCATCGTGACGACGCCCCAGTCCTTCCTCGGCAGATCCTCGATCTCAAAATGCTTGTTGCCGAAGGTGATGCTGAGCGGGCTGCGACCGTCGGGCTGAGCCTCTCGACAGGACGGGATGGGGCACTCGATGTGAATGACCGGCGGCAGTTTTCCATCGCTTTTATAAACCGCCTGGTCTCCGAGCAGGTCGGCCTCTATGGTCACATCACGCAGCGGGCTGCGATACACGATATACAGGTGTTCCTCTTCGACTTCCTGCAGCGTGGTAATCGCGGAGTGAACGACTCGACCTTGCTTGTCGAAACCCTTCTGGACCTGCACTTTGAGTGGAGATGGTCGATCCTTCAGGATCTCACGCATCTCCTCTTCGGCCTGCTGCTCACCGGCCTCCATCATATTCTTCTGGAACTCGTCGGCCATGTGCCTCTCCTGATCGGTTTTGTGAAGCTGCTACGGTTGTGGGGTTCGATACTATCAGATGCAATGTTCGTCGTCGAGAAAAAGACAGCAGAAACTGGTATCCTGAGGACATGGGCTCGACACTCATCGAAATCGAATGCAACGGCGACCCTGTCGTCATAGAAATCACCGGAGACAAAAAGTTCATATTTCACGGGTATGACCACGAGCCCGAGGCCGCTGCGATCGCACTCGGGCTGACAGATAGACGCGACGCGTCCGTCTGCTACTACCTCTGGCGCTTCAGGCCCGAGGAACGGATCGACGAAGCGCTCATCTTCTTCGCAACCAATGGCTACCCCGAAGCAACCCGGAAGATGCTCGAGGCTGGAGCAGATGTCAGCGCTGACGGCGAGTTAGCGCTCAGATGGGCTGCCGAGGGAGGATGGACGGAAATCGTAGAAATCCTTCTCAGCGCAGGAGCCGACCCCCACTATGACGACGATGAACCAGTCAGAATAGCTGTCAACAACAGCTACGACGACATGGTACGCCTCTTCCAACAGCACCTCCCGTCCCACGAACAGAAATTCTGGCTAAAAGACTACGCGTTCACCGTAGGTTTTTGAGGATCGCCCCACCCTCAAAGACTGAAAAAGTTGCACCGCCCTTCTCGGCGAGGTAACATATGCTATGTTGTGCCCAGTGGGGCCGCTTTTTTGACAGGAGGTGCTCAATGGCACGCACGAGGGGGATAGCGCTACTTTTTACCATTATTTCATCAGGCTGCACGCTCCTCGCTGGTTTTGACCCAGAGGACCAGCGCCCTCACCAGGACAGCGACGCAGATGGTGACGGGGATGGTGACGCAGATGGTGACGGGGATGGTGACGGGGATGGTGACGGGGATGGTGACGGGGATAACGACGAGGATGGCGACGCCGACAGCGACGGCGACGGCGACGGCAATTTCTTCGACTGCACCGAAGATGACATCTGGTGCTACCCAGAGTTTATCACTGTCTGGGGTCGAACTTATATCAGCGGCTCCTGGCCCGATGACCCCGGCCGGGAAGACGACGAGACCCGTCACAGAGTCATACTGACCATCAACATCGAAGTCCAGACGACCGAGGTGACGCAGGTTCAGTTCCAACGGCTCATGGGCTATGACCCATCGCCGGAAGAACACTGCCGAGGTCGCTGCCCCGTTGGCAACATCACCTGGCACGAGGCAGCGGCCTACTGCAACGCATTGTCGGCAGCAGAGGGATTAACCAATTGCTATATCTGCTCTGGAGCAACCCCCGATGTCACCTGTGAGGCAACTTACGAATTATATCAAGTCAGCTGCCCCGGATACCGCCTACCAACCGAGGGCGAGTGGGAGTATGCGGCTCGTGCTGGAAGCATATCAGAGAACCCCAGATATCAGCTGACGGCAGAGACACTGGGCTGTGAGCATCCAAACTCAGCCCTTGACAGCAATGCCTGGTTCTGCGGCAACGCTCCCGATCGTCAAGTTCAGCCGGTGGCTCAACTTAATCCGAATGACTGGGGTTTGTACGACATACTCGGCAATCGCCAAGAAGCCACAAGCGACTGGTATGAGCCATTTTCCAATGAAGACCTGACCAATCCCATTGGCCCGGAAACGGGCACCGAGCGGGTCTGGCGGGGGGGCTGTGCGTGGCTGGAAGCCCACGAATGCCGTCACTCAGCTCGGCACCCATTCGCCCCTCAACACCGCCGGGTAAGATTCGGAGTCCGTCCGGTCAGAACGCTAACTCCATGACGCTACCGCGCTCGAAAAATCTTTGAAGTCGGTATCCCAGGAAAGCTGGGGAGGTGCTCTGTTCGAGGATCGACCGGATGAAGCCCCAGTGATCTCAGCTGTGCGACATCCCAAGGCGGAACTCGAGTCGTAATTCCCTCCTCCTCGAGCACAGCCTCGGACATCCAGATAAACTCGATTCCGGACCAGTCGACGAAGTAGCAGGGGATGCCGTCGTAGAAGCTCTTCTTGAATGCCACCCACGACGACTTCTCCAGCGCCGCGACCATCCCATGCCTCTCGGTGACGACACCCTTCCAGAGCAGCCAATCGGCGAGGCCTTCGCAGTTCCGCTGCATGGTCTGGTACCGGACGGGGACGGCGATCTCTTGCATGTCGTCGATCTGCTCGCCAGCGCTCTTGCTCATGGGCCACCACGGCATATCCGGACAGGCGATCATATAGACGTAGGGCTTCTTCGCCGATTCGCGCCGCTGTGGCTCGGGCTCCTCGTACAGGTCTGGTCGCTCTTCTCGAAACCGCTCCTGCTCCTCAAGAGGGAGGTTCCTTGCATAGCGCTGCCACGCTTCCCGCTCTTCCCGTGTCGTCATCAGCTCACCCCATAAATCCGTCGACGAAATCCGAGACGGTCATCGCCGCAATGACAGGGCGACGTTTGTCGAACATATCCTCGAATTTTTGCTGCGCCGTCTCGAGGCCAGAAGGTGTCGTTCCGCAGTTGTAGGTGGCCTGCAATAGCTGCTGTGTAATGCGACGCTGGTCGTCGTGCCCCTTGACGATGATCGTCGGGTCGTGCTTGGTCTCTTCCTCGAGATAGCGCTGGTGCCCTTCCAGCACAGGGCGAATGATCAGATAGTCCATCTCATTTCTGAAGAGCCACACCGGCAGTGAGCCGCTGGGTTCGACGGACACCTCACCATACTGAGTATCAATGCCCTGCTCGAAGACATCGCCATCCAAGTCGACAAGCATCGAACCGGGTGAGCACACCTTCCAGAAGCGAGTCAAGAGGTTCTTGTCGAGCGGGTCGGTCATCGTATCAACGACCTGGAACTTGAACTTGTCCGCTTCGGCGTACCAGACCAGCTCTGAGAGACGAAGGCCGTACTTCCCAGCAACTCGCCTCCCCCATGTCGGTGGACCGGAGAACTCGAGCGCGACCAGGTTCATGCCCATGTTTCGGACGACGACCGCTACCTTGTTCTCGACAAGCTCTCTGACATTGTCCGGCATCTCCGGCTCCCAGTCAGGGCGCCTGACCTGAAGCTCATTGGAGTAGAGCCACCGCTCGAAGAGAGCAGTGGGGACACTGACCTCTGACGAGTAGCCGCGGTCGACCTCCATGATGTTCCAGGAAGAGAACTGGCTCGTGAGCTGCTCGTTTTCCCGCTTTCTCATCAGCTCCAGCTCGAAGCCATCACCGTCATCCCTCGCGTCGAAGCGCTTCCCGTAGTTGTGGTAGACCTGGTCATTGGCCGGATGGACCAGAAACGTTCCCCCAGGCGTCTTCCGAACGTTCAGCACGACCGCACCATCACGGATCATGAAGCTGTGGCCATAGACCACTGCATCATCGAGAACCCGGTCATAGCGATCACTATCCAACGGAATCGTGACGTAGCCATCCTTGTAGAGTTGCTCGACCAGGTCTGCCGGCTTGAATGTCTTCTCCGTGTAGGGCCAACCAGCCAAGAGGTGGTTCTCGAAAAACAGCGTCTTGAGGTAATAGAGCTGGTCTTCCTCTCGCCGGGCCAAGACAACGCGCGTGCTCGCCGGAGAGATGTTGTAGTGCCGCCTGTAGTGACCGCGGTGTCTTGGGTCTGCGGGCTCGAACAGAATCGTCCCATCATCGTTCAGGTACACATTCACCGGGAGGATATGGCCTGGTTCCTCGAATACCTCGTCCTTGGACACTTGAGCGATCTTCCTTCGGACCCAGGGGTAGGAGAGCGTCGTGGAAAACACAGCCCCCTCATTCCACAGAGCGCGGTGTTCGTCCTCGATGAGCGAAAGAAAGTTTTCCAGCTCCTCATCTTCCAGGAAGAACTCGAGTTGCCGCTCATCCACCCCCAGGCTGTCGATCAACGCTTTGGACGACGAATCGTCTACGACAACGACATGAGCGAATGAGTACGTGAGAGGCTGTACAATCATCTCGACCCGCTCAGGGATTTTGTCTCGCCGCACCTTCTTGATGACACCACGAACCTTGATGTTCTTCGCAATGCGCTTGGCGACATTCCAATGCTCAAGCATCTCCGTGACAGCCCGATCAAAAGCCTTGACAAAACCGTCTCCGTGATAAGACCCACCGAGCAGATGGGCGCACTCGTGCAGGGCGACCTCGAAGATGAGGCGAATATCGTTCTTGTCGCGGATGCTCATCAGCCTGCTGGTCGACAGGTTGATCGGGTTGAGCACCACCCACTTCCCTCCTTCGTCATCGGTGTGGAACATCCCCTGGGCCTCGCTGGAGAAGACGAAGCCAACGCCCCACATCTCGTTGCTCCCCATCTGGATCAGGATGAAGCGCACAAACGCCGCCCACAGCCTAGCGATGGCGTAGACAGGTCCGGTCATCGTGGCCGGAGCGAACTTCTTGTCCAGCCGGAAGTCGTCTCGGGTCGTCTCGTCGTTGATATTGATGAAGTCGGGCTGCCAGACCATCTGCCGGATGCCCGACTCCAGATGGCTTTCCCCCTTGAAGTTCATGCCGAGCATGATGTCGGCCTCTTCAGGACTCACAACAGAGATCAGCGTCGTCGGATCGCCGCCCGACTCATCGACGGTTTGCCTCTCGAAGTCACCGAAAATCTTGGCCAGCGCATTCCTCATGTCGCCGGTCATCTCGAGACCTTTGCCAGCCTCCGCCTCGGGGAGCGCCCCGGCGCTCGAGCGAACGATGGCCTCACGGTTCCGCGCTGTGTCGGTGGTGAAGTACCCGGTCCCCTTGTATTTCTCGCGGAACAGCGCATCGGGTGAGCGCAGCGCCTGTTTCACGTCAAACTCTGCCTCGGAGTACACCTTGTTGACGATCTGACGCAACTCGCCGTATGACAACTCCATCCGGTTGGAGAGGAACAGCTCATCCACCGCCGGGCCACCCTGTCCTGCCGGCCGCGGGTGGACCTCCACGACAACGACACCCTCGAAATCGCTCGAGAGTGACTTCTCGAACATGTACAGACCGTTCGAACGCACGATCAGCGCATGCAACCCCTCGACGCCCTTGTTGTAGAACAGCTCGCTGCCCATCGGCAGATCGCGCTTCTTGATTCCCCGGCGCAGACTCGCCCTGACCCGCTCTCCATTGACGAAGAGTTTGACTCCCGGCAGCTGACACCGCGAGATGTACTCGACCGCTGCAGCCTCAGTCGTGTGCTTGTCGGCCGGCATCACGACCTCAACGGTCGTCCCGTTCAGGAAGGGCTCGTGCTTGAAGATCTTCAGCTTGGGGAACTCGGCGCCAGTACCCTCGACCCTGAGATCCCTGGTGATGATGGTGTACTTGATCCAGGCGAGCGCGATGAGCTTCTTGGCTTCTCCGAATCCTCCCTGAGCATATCCAGTCTTCTCGGTGCCGCCCACCGTGAAGAAGGCGTCCATCAGTGTCTCGCGGCTCATGCCGCCGCCATTGTCGGTGCAGCTGGCCAACCAGGTGCCGTCCTCTTGCTCCGCAATCTGACAGAAAATCTTATTGGCACCTGCGTCGATGGAGTTCTGAATGACCTCCCGCCACCACATCTGTCTCCACTCACCATAGTCGTTGATGACCTTGGTGAACGACGAGTGCGGGATGACGACCAGCGCCTCTTCGTAGTCGTCCTCAGGATTCGCGGTGATTGGCGCGACATCGAGCGACGCGGACATCTGGACGACGCCGCCTTCGAGGAAGCGGACTCCCTCGTCGTGAGCCATTCCGACGTTTACCATCCCCCAGAGCGTCGCGTAGGCGTCTGTGTCGGAGTAGGCGGTGTAGTAGCCAGGCGGAAGGTCGCTTGGGTCAAAGTCGTCTTCGAGTACGGTCAGGCGATCCATCAGGAAATGCCCTCCATCAGCGTGTAGAGGTCACGCTGCACCACCGAGTTCGCCAGCAGGTCCTCAAAGGCTGGGTGTTTGCCCGGGAGCCGGAGCAGCGCCTCGAAGGTGAGCCACGCGAAGTCATCGTTTTCCCAGTCCATGTGAGGAACGAACTCGCTCTCCTCGAGCAGAACGAACTGGTGGAAGGGGCCGCTGTCGTTGTGGATGACCGCCAGCGGCAGCACACGCCCCGATGGCCTGTGGCCCGTCTCCTCGATCAGCTCGCGAACAGCCGTCCAGCGCACCAGCCCCTCGTCGAAGGGCTCCTCACCGCCGCCAGGCGGTGCCCACGTCAGCGGCTCTCGCACCAGCGCCGAGCGCAGAAGCACCAGCGCTCGCCCCGTCGAGATGGAAATCGCCAACACCCCCGCTCCGTAGCTCATGATCACCCCACCCGGCCGAACTCTTCGATCAAAGGTCCCTCGTTGTCCCACGCCAGCATCAGGTTCGGGCTCGATTCGAACAGGTCGACGCCGGTCTCGTCAACACAGAAGTCCCGACACCACTTCCACGCAGCATGTCCTCCCATCCCCTGCCGCTTGGCTTTGCGAAGCAGCGCCCAGCAGCAGTAGCCCAAGAGCGCCGAAGCGTCCTCATGGGTGTTCCAGCCCTCAACATAGTAGTCGAGCTTGAACGCGTACCCCGACAACTCCCTGAGCGCATCTGAGATCCAGCCCTTGTCCTGCTCGAGAGTCACGACGCGGCCTCCAGGATTCTCCTTGACGAAGACCTCTTTCAGGATGTCACCGAAGAAATCTTCGGAGAGAGAACCGACCTCAGCTCCCGCGACGTCGTCGGCCCCCGGGTTTCGCGAAACTTTCTTTCGCTCGGCGAAAGTCCTGGAGAAGGGGACCGGCTCGAACCCGTACTCGGCCATGATGGGGCTCGCGCCACCAGGCTCCGTCCCATCGAGCGTGGCACACAGGCCACAGGCCTTGCACCCCAGATAGCGGGAGTCACAGACAAAAGGCAAATGGTCGATCATCGAGCTATCGGCCATGCGCCACCACGTCTTGATGTTGTTGAACTCCGCCCACTCTCCACGGTGAGGGCTCACGTTCCAGTCAACATCACCACGCAGGAAGATGCGGTTCGGCTCCCCCTCCTTGCGCCGGACATACTGAGCCTGGAACCCGAAGTACTTGGCAACTTCCCGAACATGAGCGCTGTTGCCTTCGTATCGAAGCTCGAGCCCATAGCGCCGTGCAAACTCGCAAAAATCTGAGATCCCTGTGAATCTCAGCATCGTCCGGACGACAGGAGCGTCCGTCTCGATCCTGGGTTCAACTCCTGGAAGGGCTCGCAAGCGATAGAACTTCACCTTGTGTTCTTGGTCCTGCAGGCCAATGTCTGTCAGCGTCTTTGGGGCATCGAATGAAGCAAACGCCTGCCTCGCACCAGGAGGGTCCATTGTCCCCCTCGCCGCGCTGGCATAAACCAAGGCCGACGCGATGGTCTTGGGCCACTCCTTCTTGCCCTTGGGGGCAGGAGGCAGCAGGTAGGGACGTTGGTAGCCGCCGTTAGCGGTCACGACGACCTTATGAAAGACCTCGCGCAGGTTCCGGTTTCTCGTCTTGAGGATTCGTATGGTGCTGTTGAAGAAGCAGTGATCTCCCCACAGGTCGAGGATCTCTTCGCACCACTTCTTTCTGGCGATCGACGAATCACCCAGAGTCGAAACCCTGAGGATGGACGGGATGATGTATCCGGTGTCCAGGCGAATCAGCCGCGGCCCCTGATTGTACCACTCCCAGTCCGGATCACGCCAAATGACCTGAGCTTTGCCGTCCCAGCCCATAGCTCTGGCCCGCCGCCTCGCCTCTTTGGCTTCTCGGCTTTTACCCTTGACGATCGCAGTGCAGCTCGAGCGACCGGTCTGACCGAAGTTGACGTAGCACTGCTCGCAAAGAACAGGGCACTGGCCCATGTAGGCCTCGGCGCTCAGGAGGTTTGAGTCTTCCTGCTTTGCGTTCGCTCCCATGTCGGCCAACTCCTCTCAGTTCTCAAGAGTACCACCTTCGAGTTCTTTGAGAAGTCGCAGTGTTCGAGGCAACAGATCGGTCTCGATGGTCGTCTTGACGTACTCGAGGTCGTCTGCCTGGACATCGATACCTGCCTCGGAGAGATGAGCATGTGCTGTCGAGACGCGAAGGTTTGCCTCGTTGAGTTGCTTAGCCAGGGCTCGCAGCTCGTGCAACCCGATGATGCGCGGATTAGGCATTCGCCTCGCTACTCCTTGTACTTTCTCCGTGAGCCGAGATAGGTCAGCACGCCGAAGCCGAGGAAGGCCAGCAAGAATGGCGTCAGCGCACCAAGAGCCGAACCCGATTCCTCGCTGTCTGTCCTATTCTCAGTCCCCAGCGGGCCACAGTTCGTGCAGTTGGTGAATGCGTCGGGGCCGAAAGGTGACACCCGACTGAGCTGCCCAACCACTCCGATGCGGTACAGGTTGTCCCAAATCGGATTGCCACCAGGCCTGATGCCGGTGACGTCCTCATAGGGCGCCTGCGCTCCGCAGCCGCACCCGCTCATTCCATTACCGTAGGCCGGCTTGATCGGGACGCCCCACTCCCTGCGGGGGTAGCCCTGTGGCCAGCCCCACATCACCGGGCTCAGCCTCGAAAGGTGGACCTGCCTCAGATGTCGCTCTTGCATCGTCTCTCCCTCAGCAGCTCCCATCCCTGCGAACGGAAGCTCTTTTCCCTGCGGTGATGGTCTAACGAGAACAAAGCCCGCCCCAGGAATCGTCCCTCAGATCGGTTGATGCCAATATTCGTGCTTCCACGCCTGCCCCGGCAGCGCCTCGAGAATGTTCTCATTCATCGGAGGCTTCCTTCTTTGCCTCTTCACGACGGATCTCCTCTTTTATCTGGCCTCGCTGCATCTTGTTGCCAAGCGCGGCGAGGTTGATGTCGCGCTGCCGACCAGCCTGGTCGATCACCTTCCAGTACACGTTCCAGCCATGAAGCAGTGCTTGCTGCACGATCATGGCTGCCAGCTTCAGCGACGACTTCTCGCGCTGAAAACCCGGTCTGATGAACTTCTGCCCGTCGATAAACACGCTCACGCGCCACAGATGCCCGCGGCGCGGCGAGTTCTGACTCTTGACGACGACCAGAACGTTCTTCCGGATACCCGCTTGAGCTGGCGCCTGCTGCGTCATCGATAGCTCTTCTTCTTGCGCCGAGCCCGTGTTCGACTGCGCCGGCTCTTGGACCTGCGAGCGCTCGCCAGAATGTCAGCCTTCTCCAGCTTGGCCACCTGCTTCGCTTCGCCGGAGCCATGGCTCGCGACCCAGTTGACTACCTGAGAACAGGTCGGCTTCTCTGTCATAGAGCACCGACCGGCTCTCACGTAGGCCAAAGCCAGCCGCTGATGATACTGGTCCCCGACGGGAAACTTGCACTCGCCGTCAACCCTGGCCACGCAGCGCCCCGTTGCAGCTGCCCGCCTGGTCCGCTTTGACCGAGTCTCGTATCGACGAGGATTTTCATCGAAGACCCCCTCACCACCCTCAACTCGATATCGAACATATTTTGCGACGGCATAGCCGAGCCCGGCACCCAGAATCACCTGCACAAGAGGGTGAATTCCCATCATCTCCTCCCAGCCCTCTGCTTCATCCACTCGTACGCCGCAGAGGCGGTGCTCATCTCACGCTCTCTTCGAACGCGATCTAGGTCGTCCTTGGCCCGGTCGGGGTGGACTTCGCGGGCTCGAGCCTTGAAGGCCTTATCGACATCCTCAGGACTCGCGTCCCACCGGACACCGAGGACGTCCCAGGGCTCTACCTCGTGATTCCAGGGCATCTCGTCGGGGGCCGCGTAGTTCGGCGGCGGCTCGACGCGGACGAAATCGAAGTGATGCGACACACATTCGGAGCAGATGACCGTGTATTGGTTCCAGGCCCTCGCGTTAACGAAGCCATGGAGGTTGCACACGTACTGACCACAGGAGGCGCAGCGCAGGATGGTCGACGTCCCGCAGTAGCCACACTTGGGCGTCACCCGATGCACAGTCTCAAAGACCTTCTGGGCGCCGCTTCCGATGACCTCATCGAGGATATCCCCGAACTTGCTACGGGCTCCGCCGGCCCACCCACTACGCTGACTCTTGTCTG
>JGI10211J14876_10001319_pt1 | contig 10899 bp, 19 predicted proteins | sample Etolagsediment_FD_14876 | JGI IMG/M metagenome (IMG submission 14876)
GTGAGGCTATTCTAGCCTCTCCGACCCACGGGTAGCTCACAGTCCTCTCGCCCCTCCAGCACACGCTACAGCACACGATACGGGCGTCTGGATGGTCAGGCTTCAATCGGTCTGTTTCAAAGTCAAACGCAATCGGTCCGCCCTCCCTCTGAATCATCCTAAGAAATTTAGCAGCTCTACTTGGTTTTAATTCACATTCTACCATAGAGGGATAGTCTGGTAGTTCTTTCCACGGTCTACCCTTTAACTGAAAAGCAGCTTTTAGGTGTTTCTCAAAGTAAAGATCAAGTACAGGATCATCTGTCCTGAGTAAAAAAGATGGGTGATAAGTAGGACAAATCCAAGCGTTTAATTGTTGTGATGGAATTTGCCAACCTACCCATTGAGAAATAGGCCCAGGAGTTTCCTTCCAAATGTGACCTATTAAAGATTTAACTGATGTAGCACCTAGTAGAATGACTACTTCAGGGTTTAGTTTCTTAATAGTATTTAGTAGATTAGGACGGCAGTACTTTATTTGACTATCAGTAGGGTTCTTGCCTGAAAAACAAATTACTGCGTTTGTCTTCCAACAATCCCTATCTAACTTAACATTCAATTTCTTTAGGAAGCTTCTAAGTAATTGACCTGAATCTCCTATCAATTGTACGTTATGTATATCCTCGTTCTTTCCAGGGCTTTCAGCTACTATTAAGACCTTTTTCTCCCCTCGTCCGTGTGGTTTCATCTTGGGAGAATTGCAAGTCTTGTAAAGTCCACAAGAACCACAAGCTGGACTAAGATTAATAGTATCTGGATTAACCAAAGTACCAGTGTCTAAGAATCCTTCTGACATAAATCTTCCTCATAAAATAAGTACAAATTCTCCAAAAATATTTGAAAATCCCAGCTAGAAGTAAACATTACTTTAGATGATGATTTACAAAAACACCATAAACCATCAGCATAAATTACTTTTCCTTTGTATTTATCTGCCATAGAATCGTATACCCTATGTATATGCTTTAATAATGATTGTGTTTCATTTTCTGACATTGCTTGTCCTTATAAAATAAATGTAAATTATCTAAGAATGTTTCTAGTTCATGTTTCCAAGTAAATAATATCTTAGTATCTTCCCTGTAAAAACACCACATACCATCATGTAAACATATGTTTCCTCCATAATAAAGTAAACTATCCTTGTATTTTTTTAATAGCGACTTCAAATTTAATTCTTCTGCAACAAAATTAACAGTCTTATATACCGTCCCTATATAATCCAAGTAGTCTTCTAGTTCAAATTTACTACTAAATTCTAATTCACCATTATCAGCATATATTAGGAACCATTTTCCATCTCTATAATCTATTTTAGGGTAAATTTCACTCATTTGATTTGTCCTAAAGATACTGCGTAAATAAACTTATCTGAAACAATCATGAGTTTGTTATCAGATACCAAACACTCTCCAGAGTACTTCGTAATTTGCAGCAGCATCTTGGGAGAAATCTTAAATTTCAATCTGGGTCCATCATATTCTACGTCTAGTACTTCCTGATACTGGCCAGTCATTCCTCGACCAGATAATCTAATTGCACCTGATTTCAGTTCTACTATAATTCGATTACTTAGTTTTCTTTCGGAACTAAATATCTTAGCTCTTTCCACTACTCCAGTTAGATCAGGTAGTTCCATGGGACTTCCTGTCCTTTCCACTATCTGATCTGTGTCTATGTAACTCTCTCTCTAAAAAACTTCTGCAAGATAGAGTAAGACCATCATTGTTACAAAAATGAATCCAATTGTCTGCTATCCTACATAGATTTAAGGGCCTGTCTATTATTCCTCTTAATCCTTGGTGTTTAATTAGAACGTCTTTTTCATTGTCTTTCGATAACCAGTACCTAATATACTGAAAACCATCCATGGCTTCTAAGTAATCGGAATACCAATGAACACAACACAGAACTAATTTACTTGTATCGTTACTAGCACAGTCACAAACTATTTCAGCAGCTTTGAAAAATTCTGGGTCGATTTCAAAATAATCACCAAGTGTATTTATCTTTGGCATAATCACTTCTTTATCAAGTAAAAAAGTGACTCTACGTCTTTTTCCTTTTACAACTAATTTATCATTGTCCACAGACAAATCTAAATCTTCATCAGGTAATTTCTTTAGTGTCTCTAGTAAAGGATGACCTACTACTACCCCTTCTATTCCTAAAGGAACAGAACAGGAACCTACAATATCATTACTGTAAGTTCTGACTTCCCTATTACCAAACACGAAAGAATTACTTTGTCCTGTTATCTCCTTTTTAGTTACTCCTGATGAAACAGAAAGTAAACTACCAAGTAACTCTTTCCTGTTTATTTTCATTATTTTGCTTAGCCTTTAACTCAGCAATTTCAGTTCTGTCTACAACTATATGGTCTGGGGCTTCTATTCCTAACTTTACTTTGTTCCCTTCTACTCTTACTACTTTAACAGTAACAATGTTTCCAATCTTAATACTTTCACCAGCGTATCTAGATAAAACTAACATAAGTATCTCCTTAAACTAAAAAATGCTTGGGGCAGGGCGTCCTGCCCACTTCCCCAAGCATCACACCACCGGAAGGTTTTATTTCTAACCGTTCAGGTATCCGTTAATGGCATGCCAAGCAAAAGCTGCTTGACTCTTAGAAGCCTTGGGATTCTCCTTTTCAGCCATGCCATCAATCTTAGCTACAAGCTCGTCAGTCAATCCCTTCTCAATGCCAAGTTCTCTAATTGCAATTCCTGCAAAGAACAAACGATTCTTTAGAGACTTAATATCCTCGGGATTACCAACATCAGGACCAGGAATACCCCTAGTACGAGACTTACCCTTCTTACGCTTAATTTCCGTCTTCTTCTTACGCAAAGCAGCCTTCTTAGCTTTAATCTCCTCCTTCTGCTTCTTCATTAAAGCTTCAAGCTTCTCCATTTCAGTTTCTACTGCTTCAATGTCAGGATCAACTTCTTCCTCCTCTTGATCATCTTCCTCTTGATCATCTTCCTCTTGATCATCTTCCTGTTGATCCTCATCATCCTCATCAACATTTGCTACAATCTCAGTTTCCTCAACACCCTCTCCTATAATCTGGTCTAGAATCTCCTTCAGATCATCTTCTAGTTCTACCCCACCCTCAGCAGCCAAATTAACAAGACCTCCCAACTTGGCCAGCAACTTGTCATCATTCCAACTACCAGCCTTTCCGTAACCAGCAGCAACATAAATCGCAACAACATCATCACGCAACACTTGAATCATCTCAGACTCCTCATTTGAAAAAAATTGGTTTTAGCCCTTCACTAGGCATTCTTATGAGTATCATAACAATTATACGTTTCCTGTAAATACCCATTTACGATAAAAAAACAAAACAACAAAGTAACTTTAGAAAATTAGTAATGGTTATTTATACCAAATCCTAACGTACAAATCAAAACACAGTTCAAGTCCAAACTCACTAACTTTTTTAATTCCGTATACCATTCCATAACCTAGAAGACTGTAGTGTCCATCTTTAGCAAAATGAAAACTCAGTCCAGTATACAAGGTAGGAAATAAAACACCATTCTTTTCTTTAAATTGTTTATTTGATATTTCTATCCAATAATATTTAGCATCAGGAATATCAATGTACTCCGATAAAGTATTCCCAATTTAAATATCCTTGACCAGAATCATCCATTAAATAANAACAACCAGCACTTTTGTGTAGTCTTTTAGTAATCATGGCTCACTCCTATTTCCAATACATATATTGTATTATTTATACCAAACTCTTACATACAAATCAACATCACACAGTTTATCTTCTCTAGGTAAAACACTTTCAAAAAAAGATTCAAGTACATAATCTACATAACTAAATTTCCTATCCATAAACATATGTACTTCCCAACCAGTATATACAAATGATATTAAAATACCGTTTCGTTCTTTAAACTGTTTCTTAGAAAATTCTACCCAATAATGTTTAGCGTCAGGTATATCAATATAATTTGACAGAAATTCCCAAGAAAGATAGGGACAACCTGTTTTATCTACAAAATAATCATTTATTTCAGTTTTCTTTAAAACAGGAGTAATATAAGAATCCATTTTCATTTTCCTTTTAAGCTTCCACGGCTTTAATTACTGGTCTAGCTATAGCTAAACACCCAGCAGCATATTCGTAAAAAATTTCGTCATGAAAATCATCACGTCTTACAATCCAATTAACTCTGGTTATCCCATTCTTCCTTTCCTCTGACGTAGCATTCAAACCAATCATACCATTCACATGAGCTAACTTTGTCTTTCGTCCAGAGAAATGCCTTTTCTTTAGTGTTCCCTTACTATCATTATACGCCGCAGCACTAGCCTGAGTTGCAGTTACTACCAAACAATGTAGCTCTTGTGATAGCCTACGTAATTGTTTCCAAGTCTCATCTATTTGGTCTAAACTTTCTCTGTACCCTGTAGGTGGAGCTAAAATGTCAGCGTAATCAATCACTACTACGTCAGGTATCCAATCGTCCCAATCTCTAATAATGGAATCAATCTGAGCTACGTTAATAGAACTGTTAGGATGACAAGAAAGTTTAAGCAAATTCTTTTCATTAGTAAGCTTCCTTAATCTTTCCAGTGCTCTTGAGTATGTAAGTACTTCGTTGAAGTCCCTAATTTCTTGTCTAGGAATTCCCTCTTTCGACAAAAAAAGTGGATACTTGTATCTGCCTTTCCTCATAGGAAGACCAGTAATACGCTGACCAAATCTACGAATTACTCCTCTTTCTCCCATATCTCCTACTTCAAAGTAAGCTACTTTCCTTTTATTTCTTAAAGCCCTTACTGCTGAATCCACTAACCAAGTGGTCTTTCCAGATTTATCTGGAGCCATAAAAGAAATAAGGGAATCCTTTACCATAGCTCTACCAAGAAATTCATCTAACACACCTGGATAAGTAATCATAGATACATCATTTTCTAAATCAAAAGCATTCTTCCAAGCTTCCTCATCCTCAACCAAGTTAATAACATTAGAAGCTTGATTAAAATTTATCTTATGATTTCTTTCTAATAGTTTATGAGCCTCTTCTATTTCCCTATTATCTAAGTAATCTACTGTATTTTCTATTACTTGTCTTAATCTATATTCATTGAAGTATTTATCGGCAAGGTCTAAGATGTATTCGGTAGCAAATGGAAAGTCTTTGTAAAGTTTCTGCACTTGCAAAAAAGTGGCCTCTAACTTTCTTATTCTATCGTAATCTAAATTCTTATTACTAGACCAGTCCTCAAAATAAGAATCTATTGTTTCTCTAGGACAAGTACCATATTTACGAAAATGATCTACACACCAGTTACCTATTTGATTATTTATATTAGTACCAAACAATCCAGGCTTTTCCCATTTAGAAGCTATTTTATTACAAACCACAGCATCTACTATCATTCCTGCCAAGATTTTAATAGGTCTGTTTTGTACTGATATAGATTTCATAGCAAGTTCACATCTAATTCACCAGAATTGTAACCTAACTCTACTAGTACCTCATCTAATGTTTCTTGATTAGGTGGTTCCCCATGTCTCCTCCATCCTTGTTGTACTAGTACCTCCCAACATTTATTGATTAAGTCTCTATTTAATTCTCTTAAATCTATTTCATAATCACCTTTTTCATCATATATTGCTTTTATCTCCTTTATTTTATCTATGTACTTTATTAAATCATCTCCTTTATATATCTTTGGAACATACTTCATTTCGTAATAGTTTACATACCAGTACAAAAGTTTTTTTACCTCATCAGAAGGATATGTAACTACTTCAAATAACTTTACTATTTCTTTCCTGATCCTACTTTCATCCACAAGTAGTTTACTTCGTATCTTTTTATTATTAATAGCTTTGAGTATATTCGGATTTTGTTCCAGAATCTTTGTTCTTAATTTCTTAGCACAATTACTTATAAACTTATCTAAACCAGATTTTTTTTCCTGTTTATTATTAAGAAAACTTGGGCGTACCTCTCTACGAGTGTAACGAGTAGAGGGTGTCTTTCTATAAGTGTCTTTCTTAGATCGGGGTGAAACATTTTCCCCACCGGGTGAAACTTTGTCATCCTTGGCGGACAATCTTGGTTCATCGTCCTTCATTCTTAAGTTATAATATTTCTTAATTCTACCCTTATCTTTATCATCAATTTCTACTTGTAAGTAACCATGATCTAATGCTTCCTGTAAACCTCTTTGAACCGATCTATCACTTAAACCAGTTCCTTTATCTGTTCTGGTTCCATCTTTTTTCTTTCTTCCATTTGTAAATTCTTCTACAGAAATACATTTTGGAGTATCGTATTCACCATAACCCCATGTATGTCTAAGTACATACATTATCACTTTTAATTCGGAAATGCTTTTAATTTCCGACATTACATTTATCCATTCATTAGGTAATTTAAACCAATTCTGTTTTGGTTGTCTAAACCCTTGGAATGACATCATTACCTCCCTAATTAATAATCAGTAGGCAAAAAGAAAGCCCAGCCAGGTTGGTGACTTGGCTGGGCTTGGGGTAACACCGCTATGAAACACTTGCGGTGATCTAGTATCTAATTGTACGTTGCTATATCTCATTTGCAAGGTGTTTCATGTTAGTGTTACCCTAATTTTTTGTTAAAGCACTGGTCACCATCAGTGCTACGATTCCCCTGTTTGTACTACATATTCTGTTCTCAGTCAATGAGAAATCTATTTAACTATACCATCTCTCAAATTCAATATCTTTAACAGACATGACTAGTTTGGCTCTGTCTCCTAAAGATCCTTTGGTATTAGCTATACCACTAATAAACTCCTCATACAACATATCTTGTAGTGCATGAGCCATTTTCGGATTGTCTTTACATTTTTCTATAAAGTCAATCCTTCTTAGTATTTTTTTGGTATCCATTACCCACACCACCTATTAAAGTCTATGTCTTTTGTTTTTAACACCATTTTGGCCATCTCTGCTAATTCCCCTTCAGTATTGGCTACATATAAAATGAAATCAGAATACAGTTNGCCTTCACAGTTATGAGCCTTTTCATCATCGGACTGAAAATACTTTATTTCCCTTATTCTTCTTTTAATTTCTTTCTTNTNCATTTAAGTTATCCTCCAAGCTATTGCAGCTAGCAAAATAAGTAGAAGTAAATCTAGTACTGTAGCTATAGCTACGAAAATATCATTTACTATATTATTTTTCATTTACTTCATACTGTTTAGAATTACGTGGACTACTATCCCAAAAGCACACAAAAGTATAACAATGTCTAGTAAGTACTTCGTTAAATACCTTTTCATCTTGAGTTCCTTTTTAAAATTTTGCTTCTATGTAATCATTTACACGTAGAATAAGTTTGTTTATTCTATTATCATATTCAATAACACATTCCATATATCTACCATCAGCAACGTCACATACGAAATAAAGACTTCCATCATCTCTTTGTTCTACATCTGTAATGATATCTTCCATTTTATGTACCTTTACTTTCCAAAGGAAACAATAATCTTTCTAAAGACCTAGCAATACAGTATGGTATTACAGCACAACATAAAGCGTAACCAGTTAAATAACACTGTTCAGTAACATTATGTGCTGATTGTATACCAAACCAGAGTTCTAAGTACCCATAAATGGAAAATATTATTACCGCTGACCAAATGTATCTCATACTATTTCTTTCTTAATTCTCATTAAACCTACACTTACTGTTATTAAAATAAGCATAAGTAAGGCTTGAGTTATAGTAAATTTATCGTAATTTAAAACCATAATGATTATACATATAAAATAGTTTAATCCACTAATTATATCTTCTAAATATTTAATCACTTATTGCCCTTTCTTGCTAACTTTTCTACAGATCTAGCAAAGCAATAAGGAATAATAGTAAAGCATAAAGCAGTAGATGTCACACTACATTCTTGTATTGCACTTTCAGCACAGGAAAAACCTACTAATACTGTAAAAACGGCAAGTAATGAAAAACAACCAGCTATAAACCAAATTACTCTCATTCTAAAAATTCCTTTCTAAGTTCTTCTATTTCTTCTTTACTGGCTTCCCCAGGATCATTACCAGTTTCTAATTCAACTACGTGTGTTTCTCCTGGTAAAGCACTTAAATATTCAGTTAGCCCTCTAAAATCACACCCAGTATTATATGCATGAGAATATCCTCTGGCTTTTCTTTGAGCTATTTTTTCACTATCAAAACAAAGCACTCTAATAGGATACTTGGCAATTCTATTAACTTGAGCATCTGTATAAGTTAAACCAAATGTAGCTACTGCTCCTGGTCCTATCCTAAATACATCAAATGGTCCCTCAGTTACAATCACAGCATGTCTACAGTAGTCCTCACCAAACAACAATTCCTTAATTGGTATATCACTCTCTTCGGGTTTTGCAGAGATATATTTATTACCTTTTTCTCCAATTGTTCTGCTAGTCCAAGAAACCGTCTTCCCTTTGTAATGTACTGGTATCCAAATTCTCCAAGGGATTCTACTGTTTATCCTAGTACCCTTTAATCCCCATAATTTTACCATATTTTCTGGATCTAATCCACGTCCAAATAAATAGGTTCTATGGCTGTCTGTAAGCTCCTCGATCCCAGAGGGTATCTGTAGCCTCCCAGTCCGCTTGAGGCTCTTAGGAGCTGTTTTAGAAGCTCTATGAACGTCCTCCAGCAGGACCATGAGTCTCTTGGGAGATTCACGAGTCAGAATCCTTAATAATTCAAAAAGATTATGTGGTCCACAGTTCCAACAATTACACCTTCCTGTACGTTCTTCGATTCCTAAATGGAATTTATTTGTGTCTACTCCACACCAAATACAATCCATTGCAAGCCAGCCTGATCTAATATTTTTGTGCTGTCCTGTTTCTCTGTAAGGTATTTTATAAGTGTCTAGTATTTCTCGTACGTTCATACGTAAAATGGAGGCTCCTTTTTATTCTCTCTAATTACTCTACCCCAACCTATTTGTTCCCACATTTCTTCTACGTATTCTACTTTATCACTTTCTGGATCTTCTCTTAAAATCTTAATAGCCTCCTGTCTATTCTTAGCATGTACTAAAACCTTGTAATCACATCTCCAAGGAATTAAACCTATCCAAGACCTAGCCATTTAATTGCTTTCTATTGCAGGTAATTTAGCCCAATGAGTAATATGTGGAGAAACAAAACCAGAATCGTCTACCCATACGGTATTTGGTTTATCTTTGTGTTGTATCCATAATCGTCCTATTTTTATAAATCCATCAGAATGGACTATAAGAACACGTTCCGATCTGAATGTTCCAGCAATAATCTCAGGTAATGCAGATTTTATATCTATCCATTCAAACTCGTATGTCATTTTTAGCTCCCTATTTAATAACTCATAAATTTAAAGTTTCTTTCAAGCACCTTTTGTACTTCTTTATTTACTATTCCTACAAAAGATTCCAATACACTTTCTAATTGATCCTTTATCATTTGTCTAAACTTTTCGTTATATTCTTCTATGTATTTAAATAGTTCTTCCTTTATGAGTCTTTCCAGTATAGGTCTAGCTAAGTACATTAAATAAGATTGTTCATTGTTTTTCTCATAACTATCTACACGACCATTATAATTTACTTTTCTTCCTAGTAATTCAGAAAGGATTTCCTCTACTTTCTTTTCAGGATCATCTGTTACATTAATAAAAGCATCTTCAAATTGATCTTTTATCATACTTTCAACTAACTTAGTAATAGCAGCCTCAAACAGATTTTCTTGTTTAGCTCTTTTTGCCATTTCTAATCTCCTGATTTCAAACTTTTCATAAGTTCATCAAAAATAGATAGATCATCTTCATTAGACTCTCCATCTAAAACGGTACTAATAATTCGTTGTTTCCTCTGAATTATTCTACACAAATGTTCTTCGATTGTTCCATGAGCTATTAAATAATACACAAAAACAGGCTTAGTCTGTCCTATTCTGTGTGGTCTATCAGCAGCTTGATTATGGATAGCTGATTGCCATTCCAACTCGGTAAAAGCTACAATATTAGCAGCAGTAAGTTTAGTGCCTACTCCAGCAGACTTAGTATTTGCTATAAATGACCTAGTTTCTGAATCGTTCTGAAACTGATTTATAATAGCTTGTCGATCACTGCCCTTAGTTTTTCCATAAAGTACAACTGATTTAGCTTTACATCTGCGTTCTAAAGCTTCAATCATTTTCCTATGAGAAGCAAATATTATAAGTTTCTCATCTGTTTTTTCTAGAAGTTCGTTTATCCATTTGATTACGTAGTATAGTTTAAGCTTAGCTGCAAGCTGTTTTAGATATTCTACTTTTACGAAACTCTCTGCCCTTCTAGCTCTTTTGGCTTTGTCTTTGTCTTTTCCTTCTAACCATTTAAGAAAGTTATGGTTTGCTTTGGCATACTCTGCTGGATTTTTAATAGGTAAAGGAATTACTGAAATTGTTTTAGGAGGCAAATCAGGCAGTACTACAGATTTCTTCTTTCTTACTACACAACTATTTACTAATACTTCATGTAGTTCCTTTAGATTAGAAGAACCATTAAAATCCCAACCCCAATAAGTTTTCTTTAAATTACAATATCTTTTAGCATAATTCCATCTGGAAGGAAACAAACGAGGTCTTAATAAATTTAATGTACTAAAAAGTTCTATAGGTCTGTTCAATATAGGAGTACCACTAAGAGCAATTACATTAGGAACACCTTTACATAACTCCTTAGTAGCTTTAGTTCTAATACTTTTATGATTAGCTATGTATTGACATTCATCTATTACTACTGTTTTGGGTTTAATGTCTTTAAAGTAAGTAACCCAACTATTT
>JGI10211J14876_10001321_pt1 | contig 10889 bp, 9 predicted proteins | sample Etolagsediment_FD_14876 | JGI IMG/M metagenome (IMG submission 14876)
CAACGAGCCAATTTGCCCGACTATTCGGCGTACGTATGCGCTGTCAATCTTATCATCTTTGGTCAGCGTGTTGGTGCCGATCTTTATAACTATTCGCTTTGCCGGCTCAAAATCGCGCATTAGAGTTTATATCCCTTATCAAGCTTCTTGTGAGTGAGTTTCCTTGCCTCTTTGCCGCAGTATTGAGCTACGACATGACCATTACCCAACAAGCGCCACTTGTAAATTAATAAGCCTTCCATACCCACTGGCCCGCGTGCATGAATCTTATTGGTGCTGATGCCGACCTCAGCACCCAATCCGAAACGGTATCCATCACTAAAGCGTGTGCTGCAATTGAAAAATACATTGGCGGAGTCCACAAGGTCCATGAACTTGGCGGCATTGGGCTTGTTAGCTGTTACGATGGCATCAGTATGACCTGAGCCGAACCTGTTTATGTGCTCAATCGCCTCATCGAGACTATTCACCACTTTTATCGAGAGTATGTAGTCGAGATATTCCGTCTGCCAGTCTTCTTCGCTGGCTGGGGCAACATCTATTATTTTAACAGTTTCCGCGCATCCGCGGAGCCGGACACCTTTGGCCTCGAGGGCATCTTTAACCATAGGCAAAAAGTCTTTTGCGACATCGCGGTGGACTAATAGGGTCTCCATTGCATTACACACCGCGCAGTACTGGCATTTGGCATCAACAACTATATCAAGGGCCATATCAAGCTGGGCCTCGGCATCAACGTAAACATGGCATATCCCGTCAGCATGGCCGAGGACGGGGATATTCGTATTATTCATTATATGGCGGACAAATTCATTGCTGCCGCGAGGTACAATCAGGTCGATGAATTCGTCCATACTGAGCATCTCGGCAACGTCGGCCCGCGTTTCCAATAGGCCGAGCCAGCCGGCGGGGATTCCACAGCTTTCGGTCGTCTGGGTGATTATCTCGGCCAATATACGGTTTGTGTGGGCGGCTTCAGAGCCTCCTTTTAGTAGCACAGCGTTTCCACTTTTCAGACAAAGGGCTGAAATCTGGACAAGGGCATCAGGCCTTGATTCGAAGATGACGCCGATGACGCCGATGGAGCAACTGACCTTATAAAGCTCCAGGCCGGCGTCCAGCTCGACGGCGTCGATTGTTCGGCCAACGGGGTCGGGCAGCTTTATTAGGCTTTCCAGGCCGGCACACGCGTCGGTGAGATTGCCGGCATCAAACTTGAGTCGTTTGAGCAAAGGAGCGGCGAGATTGTCCTTTTTGGCCTGGGCGAGGTCCTTTTGGTTGGCCCGTACGATGTTGTCTGAGCGGTTTTTGAGTGCAGCAACGATTACCGCAAGGGCCATATTTTTAAGCTCTGCTTTCGTAGCGGACAAGTGTATTGACGCCTGTTTGGCCGATGCTGTGATTTGGGCAATATCCATTATGATAAACTCCATAGATTCAAGATTTATTCTCAGCCATCCCCTGAGCCTATCGGCCCAGAGGCTGTCAACCGTGGGTTGATTGTACCAAATCAAAAATTGTTAGCCAATAGTTTCAGAAATGACGTTCGGATTGATTAGGATTGACAAACGGCCCTGTTTTGCGTAACCTTTCATAAAGATAAAGACATGTGCGGGCGTAGCTTAATGGTAAAGCCCCAGCCTTCCAAGCTGGTCATGTGGGTTCGATTCCCATCGCCCGCTTTTTTCTTTTTAACACACAATAATGTTAGTTACACACCACTCCACGTTGTGGCCTGTTATCAGCAAAAAAAAATTTGCAATTTTAACGTCCGATAATCAAGCTGGCGAATTCTTCTAAAACCACAACATATCAACACTAACTCGTCTATTACCCAACATGTTGTGCTTACACAGGCATTTGGTCGGCCTATAGATGTGCTTAACATCAAAAAATAAACCAATTTTTTTCAAAAAAATGGATTTATTTGTTGACTTGGTGGGACTAAGTGGTATTATTTCCCACAAATAAGTTGCTAAGTGGGGCCAGAATCATGTTGATGTTAACAGGTGAATACGAACACACGCTTGACGGAAAGGGGAGGCTTTTTGTTTCAAACAAATTGCGAAGCCAAATCGATGCCGAAGAACACGGCAGCAGCTTTTACCTCGTAATGGGAGCAAATGGAATACTTTGTTTATACCCGGAAAAATATTTTCAGCAAATCGCCCTTGCCGGTGCGCCAGGGACGGCCGCCCCAGATGAAGCCGTGGTATTTGAAAGGCTAAGCTTTGCCTTGGCCAGCAGGGTCGAGTTGGACCGGCAGGGACGATTGCTTTTGAACGAAAAATTAAGAAAGAGAGCAAAACTTGGAAATGCTCTAACGCTGGTGGGTATCAGAGACCATATTGAATTGTGGAATACCAATGATTGGGAGAAGTACCTTGCGGATAACCTCTCACAGTACCAGCAACAGATGGCCCAGGCAAGGCAGACCGTGTTGCAAAAGCAAACCCGCGAACTGGAACTTTAAGGAGAAAGACTAATGTTTGCTACTAAGTGTGATCATTTTAAGGTCATAACAGAGAGTCTTTCAGGTGCCAAGCCAATTGATGAGGAAACTTTTTCTTCAGTGGCGGTCCTGGCCCAGCGCCTTGAAAGGCTCAAGAAAACCAGCAAGCTCTTCGATGATGTCGGCTTTTCCGACGAAGTTGAGGAATTAGCATCGCGAGAAATGACTTCGGCAATAAGCTGATATGACCTTAATGGAAGCTCGTTTTGTAATCGGGATTGGTGGAAGCTACGTCGGTGGACGCAGGAAATGAGAATTCGCCGAATGAACATATACCGGTACTTACACAAACATTAGCCGAGCGGATAAGCCTACCAAGGGATGCGGTAGTGGTCGATGCGACTGTGGGACACGGAGGTCACAGCTTTCTGTTCGGCAAAACACTGGGCCCTGATGGACTAATAGTCGGGCTGGATGTTGATGAGAGTTGCATCGACAGGGCCCAGGTGGCTTTAAGCAACCTTGGCTGTAAAGCTGTTTTGGTGCGTGAAAATTTCGCACGAATCGCTGAAGTTACGGCTGCGCAGGCAATAGAAAAGGTTGATTTTATACTCGTGGATTTGGGATTTTGCTCCGCTCAGTTAGCCGATGCTCAAAGGGGGCTGAGTTTTCAGGAAAATATGCCCCTTGATATGAGGCTGGATGACAGAAGCAAGATCACCGCAGCAGACATTGTAAATAATGAGGATGAAAAATCATTAGCTAATCTGATTTACAAATTCGGCCAGGACCGGGCCTCGAGACGAATAGCACGTTTCATAGTTCAGTATCGCCAGACTCAGCCGATAACGACAACCGGTCAATTGGTGGCAATTGTTTGTAGGGCACTGGGGCAACCGGCAAAGGGAAGGAAAAGCAAAATACACCCGGCGACAAGAACGTTTCAGGCATTGAGAATCGCGGTAAACGATGAATTAGGCAATCTGAAAAAGCTTCTTGCAGCAGCGCCTGGCTTATTAGGGACAAATGGTTTCATGGCGATAATTAGTTTTCACAGCCTTGAAGATAAACTTGTTAAGGAGAACTTTAAGCGAAACAAGGTTGAAGGTATTTATGAAATTATAACGAAAAAGCCGCTTGTCGCCTCACGGGCTGAAATTGCTCGGAATCCAAGGGCAAGAAGCGCAAAATTAAGAATCGCAAGGCGCAAATAAAACGCCAAACGGGAAAAGGAGTTTCGACCATGACTTCCGATGCAAAAATAGGGCTGTTATTGGGACTTGTTTTTATAGTCATAATCGCTTTTCTGATTAACGGATTTCCAAATTTTTTGAGGTCAGCTCCTGCCGAAGAAATCATTAAGGTTCCCATTACCGGTTTTAAGGGCAATTCCGGGGGTCTGAGCGACCAGGCTGATGAAGTTGTAAAGGCCATCAACAATATGGAAAAGTTTCAACAACAGCGTCAGATTGAACTGCCGGTTGGGAATTATACGGATATTCGCTTCACGACCGCCCTTCCCGCCAAAACCGGTACAACCGCGGCCGGAGCCGAGAAACAACAACCCACCCCCCCTACCGCTGCGGGTAAAGGCCGCGTGGAAAGCTACATTGTTCAGCCGGGCGACAATTTAGCCGAAATAGCGACAAAAGTTTACGGCCCGGAGAAGGGCAATAAAAGGACAGTCGTCAACAAAATCTTTCAGGTAAACAGGGCAATCCTTCGCTCACCCGACCAACTCGCCGTCGGTCAGAAACTCGTAATTCCATCACTGGCCCCGGCGGATGAAAGGCAGCCTACAAAAAAACTCATTCCCGCTGCCGGCGTATTCGAAAAAGTGAAAACATTCGCAGGCAAAAATCTTGCCTCGCTTAAAAGTGCTGTCCACAAATCTAAACCCGTTGAATATGTTGTCAAATCCGGCGACAGTTTATGGCAAATTGCGGACAGATTTTTAGGGAACGGCACCCGCTACGATGAAATAGTGGAATTGAACAGAGATATCATCTATGATGCTGAAGATATCGCTGTTGGAATGCGTTTAAGATTGCCGCCTCGGTAAGGAGGCCGAAAACACTGCAGAAATAATGTCACGAGCCCGTTTAATCTTCATCATATTTTATCTGACAGCCATTTTGCTTGCAACCGTCGGCTTGAGAAGCGCCTCCAGCCGGTTTTTTTACAGATTCCGCGGAGCTTTGATAATGCAGAACCGTCTGAAGCAGCAATTATGGCAAAAACAATTACAACTGGAAAGTTTAATAAACCCCGGTGCAATATCGGAACGCATGCAACAAAAAGGCAAATCGCAGTGACAGTCGCTTATATCTACGTTGCGAAATGAAAAGCAAAGACATTATCATAATCATTTTAACTTTGCTGACAGTAGTATTTGGGCTATTAGGCTGGCGGCTGTTCCGTCTGCAATATTACCACATCGATGATTACCGCACCGGTTCAAAAAAGCAACAACATGCGCTCATCACCCAAAAGCCTCAGCGCGGCATTATTGTAGACGGTCGCGGTCGTATCCTCGCCGCGAGCAACAAAATCGAGACTGTTTTCGCTGAACCGAGGGCTATAGCTGACGTAAAAGAAGTCGCAATGCGCTTGCAGCAAATACTGGATTTTCCGGGAGACGAAATCTGCCGGATTATTTACGAAAGCAAAAATCCGGGCTTTGCCGACATCAAAACAGGAATCACCGCCGCTGAGCGTGAGGCAATCAGAAAGGCTAAAATCAGGGGTATCGGCATCCAGTCAAACTGGCAAAGATACTATCCAATGGCCCAGCTCACATCACATACTATCGGTTTTGTCGGCACAGACCAAACCGGACTTGCCGGAATCGAATTGAAATACGACGGGCAATTACGAGGTACCGAAGGTCGCAACGTAATTTTCGTCGATGCACTGCGTCAGCCGATCGGAATGAAGGAGACCGACACTATCGTAAAGGACGGCTTTGGCCTTATCCTGACCCTCGATGCAACAATACAGCAATTTGCCCGGGATGCCCTTTTCAAACAGTACCAAGCCTACCGGGCTGAATCAGCAGTGGCAATTGTGATGGACCCATGGACAGGCGCAATTCTTGCGATGGTTTCTCTGCCGGATTTCGACCCCGGTAACTTCTCCACTGCCCACGCGCAGACCCTCCGAAACCGCGTGCTCACAGACCCTTTTGAGCCCGGCAGTGTCTTCAAGCCGATTGTCGCAGCACTGGCACTTGATGCAGGCACCATAGACTATGAAGAGAAAATTTTCTGTGAAAACGGCAGCTATCGCGGCAAAGGATTCGCCAGAATCGGGGAATTCGGCAATCATCAATTCGGCGATTTGAGTGTCCGCCAGATACTTGTCAAATCCAGCAATATAGGGATGGCAAAAATCGGCCAGCGAATGGAGAGGCAAAAACTTTACGAAGGCCTGAAGCTTTTCGGCTTCGGCACTCGCATCGGTATCGACCTGCCGGCCGAAGAAACCGGTCTTTTGTACCCTGTGGGGAAGTGGACGAACTCCAGCGTTACCAGGATTCCCTTCGGCCATGAAATTGCCGTAACGGCGCTGCAAATCGCCCGTGCGTATTGTACACTCGCAAATGGTGGCCGTCTCGTTAGGCCCCACCTGGTTCGCGCAATCGTTGATAATACAGGCAAACTAACAAAATTAGAACAACCCCAAAGTCTGGCCGGCCATATCATAAAACCCGAAGCTGCCAACTGGATTGTTCAAAAGGCCTTGACAGGTGTAGTAAAGGATGGTACCGGTAAGAAAGCCGCTTCGGGAAAATGGGAGGTATTCGGCAAGACGGGCACCGCCAATATTGCACGGTCGGATCAGAAAGGGTACGACCAGACCAATTACGTTGCTTCTTTTGCCGGCGGGGCGCCGGCCGAAAGACCGGAGGTCGTTATCCTCATCTCAATCCGTAAACCCGATACAACTCTCGGGAAAGGATACAGCGGAGGAACGGTGGCAGCCCCCGTTTTCAAGGAGATACTCGAAAAGACTCTTAATTACCTTCATCGGCATTGAGCGGTGTGTTTTGGGTGGTCCGCTTCCTGCCGATATATCCAGCCTCATTGCAAAGCGTGATGATGTCCCGCGCCAGAGGCGCGGCGTCTTGCGCTCCACTTTCGCCTCCTTCAACCACTATCGAAACGGCAAGGGCCCTGCCGGCACTGTCTTCTACAAAGCCGGCAAACCAGGCATTAACCACCGCCTCGGTCGAGCCTGTCTTGCCGTAAACCTTCACGTCCATTTGGCCCAGTTCGCTAAGGTCAAACACGGAATATGCCGTCCCACCCCATTCATTCACTACCGCACTCATTCCATCTCGAACAACCTCCAGTGTGCTTTGTGCGATACCAAGGTCTTCCTGCTGCTGCTCATTAAAGACATCGGATTCGCTGAGGAAAAGCCGGGGCCTTTTGAATATGCCGCCTCTGGCGATGGCAGCTGTCGCGTTTGCCACATGCAAAACGGTAGCCCTGAGGTTTCCCTGGCCTATGCCGAACATCCTTCTTTCATATTTGGCAATCTTTGGGAACTCATCAAGTGCACTTGGCGTTTTCCGCAGAATCCCTGTGGATATCTGTCCTGCTGAGTGGTGCAAATTCCTGTTTGTTGCTTGGGTTTTGTCCGCTATACTCAAGTTCTCGTCAAATACCGGCCCGGGTAAAATCCTGCGACCGTATCCAAACTTAAAAAGCCACCCCTGCAAAGCCGACGGCTCTAAGCTATCAGCCAGACGTGAGAAATAAATATTACAACTGCCGCGAATAGCGTTGCGTGCGATGTTTCCCCCCTCGTCGGTCCACTTCCAATCATGACAACTGTTAAATCGCTTGAATTGCATACAATTCGGCCACCCGTACGGAGCCTCCTTGTGCGGACAACTAATAATGTCCGTTGGCTCTATTTTGCCTTCTTCCAGCCCCATGATTAATATAAACGGCTTGATGACCGAGCCGGGCGGGTAGATTTCATATATCGCCTTATTAACAAGCGGCGCTCCGGGTGCGTCTCGGACCTCATTATAATTTCTCCGTATCGCATTCAAGTTGTAAACCGGCATCGAAACCAGCGATAAAATATCACCCGTAGCCACATCAATAACAACCGCGCCGATTGCTGAATTGTAATTGGGGTTAAGATTCGGGTCGCTTAAATGTGTCTCAATTTCTTTCTGCAACTCAATATCCAACGATAAAGCCACATCTTTACCAAATTGAGTTTCCGTACGTGCAATCAGTTCGCTGTCAATATCATAAATCACCTCACCTCGCTTTCCCCGAAGAACAGGCTCGCAAACTTTCTCAACACCCTCCTTGCCTATGAGTTCATCATCCAGATAACGCCGATACCTATCATCGGCGAAAAGCCCCTTATCTTCCTGGCGCACGAGTCCAACCCAACCAATCACCTGGCACGCCGCTGAGTCATACGGATAAACTCTTTTCACCTCCGGCAAGATTTCGACCATCTCCGTATCCACAAATTCCAACTGTGCCTCAAGGAGCTGCGCCTCGGTTTTCAACTCCATCAACTTATGTGTCTTGTACATTACAGAAAGGTCAACGTCCATCGTCAGCGTGAGTCGGTCATCCCTATCAGGACATTGTTTTTCAAAGTCTTGCAGTGCTTCGTTGACCGGCACAGCGCGCCGGTTTAGCTTGTATTTCGCTTTGAGTTTGGAATTTGGGAATTTATCCATCCATGCGAAAAAGTGACGCATTTCCCATATACGGTCGTTTATCTGTCTGATTTTGCTTTCGATTTCCGCGCGCTGCCCGCCGCAAATTTTCGCGCACTTGTCAACTATCTCCCACAGTTCGGCAAAGTCATCTTCGAACTCTTTACGCAGTTCAAGCTCAGCCTGCTGGGCCGTTTCCCCTTGGCTTGCGCGCTTCAGGATACTGCCTTGCCAGAACCGATCATCCAAAAGCTTTGTCAGTTCATAACTTATATACAGGTAGAACGCCGGCTTATCGACCGCAATGCTATTGCCGTTTCGATCGAATATGCCGCCTCGAATTGTTGGAAGTTGCATCGGGCCAAGCACGCGCATCTGATCAATCCGGCTACGGTAATCATCACCCTGAGCTAATTGCAGATAGGCGAGGCGCCCAATGCACACAACAACAGCGAGAATGCAGAAGAATATAAAAATCTGTAATCGCTGCTTGTACATAATGTTAAATTTCGAATATCGAAATTCGAATAGAGTGTAAAACGCAAGGTGAAAAGCTAAGCGAAAGATTCAAAAGTTTCGAATTTCAAATTATTGTTTATCTCTTTGCCGACCGGGCGAAACGGGGCTTGTGTACGCCCAGCCATCCGGATATGGCCGAAAACAGCAACCAGACGATAGGGCCGACCAAGCCTGAATACAGGGCGGTTCCCGAAAGCACCACGTGTAGGTTTGATGCGGTTTCGCCTGTCTTGAACTTGAAAAAAGCTAAAACCTGTGCCAGCCCTCCCGCAATCAAGCCCGTAACAAATATCGCCGCGGCCTGGTGAACCATCCTTTTCATTATCACCACCTTGCGCATCTGAGAAATTAACGAGCCAAACAACCCAAAACTTATAATATAAGGCCCCATTGACGAGCCTGATATATCCGCCGCAAAGCCAATTGCAAAAGATACTATTATCACCTCCGACGGATCGCAGTTAATCGCTAAAAACACCAAAAGTATCAGCAACAGGTCAGGCTTGATATTAAAGCTGCTCACCGAAATAGTATTTAGCAGGTTGCCCGCGTGCAGCAGCGTAACAACTAACAGAACGATCGAAAATCTCACCCATCGCATTTACTTACTCAACCTTTTATCATCATAAAGCGGTCATTCGGATCAGCTACAATCTCTATCATGGCTCGATAACAACTACTGCTACATAACTCAATCGTTGCGCATCCTGAAATGGTTTAACCGTAATATCCCACAACAGCGGTCTCTTCTCGTCCGGATTAATCTTCGTTACTTTGCCAATTACCACCGGTGTTTCCAGCAAGCCCGTCCGGGCTGCCGCGTAAACGGTGTCTCCGATGCGAATTTTATGTTCTCTGGAAATCAGAGGAATTTTACCGGAATCTTTTCCGTCACCGACCATCTGTCCACGAATATATTTCTTCTCTTTCCCGTTCCATATTCCCACTTCGATACTGGCGCCGACATCCGTCAGCAATCTGATTCTCGACCACGTTTCCGATGTTTCACTTATCGTACCAATAATACTGTTTTTACCCAAGATGTATTGTCCCACTTTCAGTTTGTCGGCTTGCCCTTTGTTTATGACTAATTCCTGCTTTAAACCGCTTACCGAAACATCTCTGACCTCTGCAAGAACCAGTACCGGCCCCGGACCAGGCAATCCTGTTCGGATTCTCGCGAGTTTTTCATATCGCTCATGCTCTGCCCTCAGAACCGCCCAGACATTATCATATTCGGCTAATAGTCTGTTGTATTCATCTCTGGTAACAAAATTGGCCAACGGAGGAGTAAGTGTGGAAAACTCTAATGTTGTGCTTCGTCCTATGCTCAGTACGGGATTGAAGAGCTTAAGAAACAGGAAATTGAGGCCCTTGGTGATATTTTGGGGCAATAAAAGAAGAATGAGGCCCGCTATCAACAGTCCCGCAAACAGAGTTCCTCTTGGTAATTTGGGTTTCTTGCGTGCCATCTCATATGCAGTCAAAAACCCCAGCTGAATTTTAAATTACTTATCCTACTCCCAGGAATACCCGGTTTGGTCGAGTGTATCCTTCCAGAGTTCCAGATTCTCCAGGTAAACACTCGTTCCTCGCGCCACACAACTCAGCGGGTCTTCAACATGTACAACCCTAAGTCCCGTAGCGTTCGAAAGAATTGTATCTGTTCCTCTCAGGAGCGACCCGCCTCCGCAAAGGTGCATGCCGTTTTCAATCAAATCCGCCGCCAGTTCCGGCTCGGCCTTTTCCAGTGTTCGCATCACCGTTTCTATAATCGCAGCGATCGGCTCGCGAAGTGCTTCACGTATCTCTTCACTCGTAATCACAATCTTTCGCGGCAAACCGGAAATAGTATCCCGCCCGGCAATTTCCATGGTCAATTCCTGTTCCAATGGTGCTGCAGAGCCGATTTGTATTTTAACCTGCTCGGCCCTGGGCTCACCGATAAGAAGGTTGTAAGTTCGCTTGAGATGACTTATCAGGGCCTCGTCGAAATCGTCCCCCCCAATACGGATGGACTGACATGTGCTGATATCAGCAAGGCTCATGATGGCAACTTCACTTGTTCCGCCGCCGATATCTACAATCATCGAAGCAGTCGGCTCTGTAATCGGCAGCCCGGCCCCAATACCAGCAGCCATCGGCTCATCAACCAAGTAAACCTTTCTGGCACCTGCCCGCTCGGCACTGTCAATTACGGCGCGGCGCTCTACCGCCGTT
>JGI10211J14876_10001323_pt1 | contig 10883 bp, 13 predicted proteins | sample Etolagsediment_FD_14876 | JGI IMG/M metagenome (IMG submission 14876)
TCTACCGGTGGAAGCTCTAAATCAAAGTACCGTGGAGCTCCTAAAGCGGGCGCTGCTGGCTTTTATAAGGGTAGAGGATATGAGCGTCCTGCCGCACCTGCACCGGCCACTACGGGCACTACAGCGCGTCCTATGATGGGTAGTGCTGGCGGTGCTACTGGTGTACCCAGAGGCGGAAGAACAGGTGGCGCGACAAACGCAAGAGCAATGCTTAGAGATCAAGTATCTCAGTTACGACAACAGCAATTGCGTGACCAGCTACGCTATTTACGACAGCAGGGACTGATCGATGTTTAAGATTTACAAGCCAATCGGCGATGACCACTACCAGCGAATCGTTGTGAAAGACCCAACGGCGTATCTGGATAACGGCTGGTACATGTCGATAGCAGATCACAAGGCACCGGTTAATGAGCCACAAGACGATGCGGCGCCAACTCGAGAAGAGATGGAAATTAAAGCCGATGAGTTGGGTATATGGTATGATGGGCGGACTAGTGACAAGAAGCTTTTAGAGCGAATTACCGAGGCGCTTAAATGAGCTATACCAAACGACAATTTGTTACCGCTGCTTTCGAGGAGATCGGGCTGGCGTCTTACGTCTTCGATCTTACCGATGATGAGCTTGCGAGCGCCTGTAAGCGCCTAGACGCGATGATGGCCGAGTGGAATGCTAAGGGTATACGGTTAAGTTATCCGATCCCCAGCTCCCCGGAAGGCACGAATCTGGACGCTGAGACAACTGTTCCAGACTCTGCTAACGAAGCCATTATTACCAACTTGGGCATAAGGATCGCACCGGGCTATGGTAAGCAGGTAATGCCAGACACAAAGAGCACAGCGAGAACTTCTTATCAGACGTTGTTGTCTCGAGCTGGTATGCCCGTTGAGCAGCAGTTGCCCGGCACATTGCCGGCAGGACAAGGTAACAAGCCTTGGCGTTACGATGACCCATTCTTACAAGACCCTGTTGATCCGCTTGAGGTTGGCGGTGACGGCGTTTTAGATTTTTACTGAGGATAAACGATGGCTACTATCAACCAATTATCGAGTGTAGACACATTACAAGGCGGCGATCAGATTCCGATCTACGACCAATCAAACGGCGATGCTAGAAAGGCATCATTAACGGCCTTGGCGGCTTTTCTTGGGACATCTGGTGGTGGTGGCGGTTTGACATTCCCGCTGGACCTTGGTTTAGTCACGGACACCAATGTAACAGTTACTTATGATTTAGGAGGCCTGTAAAATGGCAGAGCAACTACAATTTAGACGCGGAACCACAGCCGAGAATGCTGCCTTTACTGGCGCTGTAGGCGAGGTTACATACGATACGCAAAAGAAGCTTCTCATCACGCATGATGGTTCAACTGTTGGTGGTTTCCCCGGCGGCGGTTTCTTGCAGTCAGGAGCTGGTGCGGTTCCCAGAACGGCTGAAGGCAAGTTAAAAGACATTGTATCCGTAAAAGACTTTGGCGCCGTTGGTAATGGCGTGGCAGATGATACGGTTGCATTGCAGGCCGCATTAGATAGTGGCTCTCAGGCCATTTTATTTCCGGCAGGCACTTATAAGATTACATCTTCACTGAGTGTTGCTACCACAAAAAGCTTAACTATTATTGGTGAGAGCGCAAAAATTGAAGCTGGCACAATAATGGGTCATGTGTTACAGGTTGTAGTTGGCGCCGCCATTGAATCGGTAACAGTTAGCGGTCTTGTTATTGATGGGCAATATGTTGCGTCAACAGGTATTTTTATTGAGGCTGATGGTGGTAGCGTGACTCGCGTTACTGTCGAAAACAACATTGTCCAAAACTTCAACAATACCACAGAAGTGGTGAGTGCTTTTGGCATTAGGGTTGATGCCTTGGGCGCAGAATCCGTTAGGGTTGTCGGTAACACGGTGAAAAACGTCAACCGAACTCAAGTAAACCCCGGAACTATCGCATCGGTGGGCATCGGTGTTTATAGCTTAGTGCATGGTGCTGTTATTTCTGGCAACCATATTGAGAATATATCAAGCCCTGCTGGTGATGCAGATGCAGACGGCGTTGGCGTGTTCTCATTTAACAGGCTGGACGATGTTCACCAGTCTGCGTCTCCGGTGATCACCGATAACTACTTCTACAACTGTAAGGGTCGGTTTGTTAAATCTCAGTGTGCCAACATGGTTGTCACTAACAACCGGTTTGAAATGGCCGCATTTGATTGCGTAGATAACTTTAGGTTTGTGGACCTCCAGACTGGTGGCGGCGTGATATCTAACAATACTGGGTGGTGGAAGCCCAATATTGGAACCGGTACAGCGGCGGCCTTTGCCCTTATTACTTTAAGGGATTTTGCTGTAGATGATAACCAGTATATTGTTTCAAATAACAGCATAATACTTAACGCAGACCTTGAGAACTTTGTTTTCCAGTGGATTCCTTCAACTCAGGTGAACCCAACTCATGGCACTGTTAAGGTATCAGATAACATTTGCTCGAGTGAGTTTGATACTTACAATTTAAATGATTTTCTGGTTGCTACAGTTGATGCAAACACAAGCTTTCTTGATCTTGTTGTAAACAACAACCAAATAGGCCACCTCCAAACAGGAAGTCTGTTGAGATTTTACCAGACAAGCCTTGATCCAATGTCTGATGCGGTAACAGGGCCAGCAATTGCTGACATCCTTAGAGTGACCCTAACCAACAACACGCTTACATCTGATTACCCGTCTACTGATTTAATTCAGTGGGAAACTGGCGATGGCGGATATCCTTACATGCAACATCTTATGATCTCAGGGAACACCAATTTCCCAAGGTCTGAGGTAATTTGTCAGGGAATGGACCCAGCTTTATTGCCAGAGGGCACGTCGTTTTACTTTTCCATTGATGGAACTGCTCTTGGTGGCCTTGTTAATACGCCCACAAATGCGCCATTTAACTTTGCTCGCTACGTTATTGTTGAGAGACCCGGAGAGAAGTTTGTGCGCCTAACAAAATATCTCGGCGATGGCGTTGCGGTGTATAACACTGATGGCGGCGCATCTGGATACTTATATACTAGCGCAACCGCGTTAACCTTCTAAGGGGCTGAACTATGGCTATTGATACAACTTTTAATCCGGCATACGGTCGAGGCGTTGTAGTGACGCCTGCGGCCTCTTCTGCGAGCACTGCGCTTGGTCGAGGGTCTAAGTCTATCGTTGTGACAAACAGCGGTGCAGGGCTTTGCTACGTAGCTACAGGGGACTCTTCTGTGACAGCTAGTGACGCAGATTATCCTGTACTGCCAAGCCAGCAGGTATCCTTGGGTAAGTTCCAAGATGATACTCACGTTGCCTATATCTCTGCTGATGGCACAACCCTACACATCATTGCTGGCGAAGGAATGTAATAATGCTTAGAACCCGCTTCAGAACTCGTGCTCGTTTTATTCCTGCGCTTTCTGGTGGCGGGGGCTATTCTATTACTAACTCACTACGCTTCAACGATGACGACTCAGCCTATCTATCACGGACACCAAGTGTAGCAGGTAATCGTAAGACGTGGACATGGAGTGGCTGGGTTAAGTTAGGAACACAAGATCAAAACTTTGACCTAATATCAGCCAGAGCAGGCATCACTAACCCTTTAGGGCTTTTAAGAATATTAAGCCCCTCAAATGGAAGCTTTATTAATTATTTTGTTAGGAACTCATCTGGAACAGATATCGCTAACATAAGCACAAATGCTGTACTTAGGGATAGCTCTGGCTGGTATCATATTGTCGTTGCTTTAGATGCCGCTAACACATCAATCAACATTTACATTAATGGTATAGACCAAGCCTTAACAGTTACCACAGCTATCGCTAATGATGATGGAGCGATTAACGGCGTTTACGAGCATAATATAGGTAAGCAAGCGGCTAGCGCAGTATATGGCGACGGATACCTTGCCGAAGTCAACTTCATAGACGGTCAAGCCCTAACCGCTGATGACTTCGGTCAGATAAGTGAAACCACAGGCGAGTGGAGTCCTAAAGCATACGCAGGCACATACGGCACTAATGGCTTTTATCTACCATTTGATGGCAATGCCAATGACGATAGCGGCAACAGTAACAACTGGACAGAGAACAACTTAGCTTCTACCGATTACATGATCGATACACCCTCTAATAATTTTAGTGTGTTGAATCCTTTGTACGCTGGTGCTAATTCTCCAACTTATTCAGAGGGAAACCTAAAGGCTGGGTTTATATCAAACTCAACCACACAGTCAACAATTAGCATAAACTCAAACAAATGGTATTGTGAGGGATATGTTGGCGGTACTAACGATTCAATGTTTGGCGTTGGATTGGCGGGCGCAAACATGGGTAATTATGTTGGGAGTAACAGTTTTGGATTGGCTTATCACCAATCTGGAAGGTATTATTACAATGGAACAAACACATCTTATGGCTCTACTTTTACAACTGGTGATGTAGTTGGAGTTGCCATTGATGCAGATAGCAATACTATTTACTTTAGTGTAAATGGTGTCTGGCAAAATTCTGCCGATCCCGTTGCAGGAACTGGTGGATTATCAATACCGTCATCAATTTCTGGCGGGACAATGGCGTTTGCATTTAGGGCGGCAGGTGCTACAACTGACTGGCATGTTGAAAACTTCGGTCAAGACTCATCATTCGCAGGTAACAAAACCCGCCAAGGCAACACAGACGCTAACGGCATTGGTGACTTCTACTACGCGCCACCTACAGGCTATCTAGCACTCTGCACTGATAACCTACCAGCACCAGCTATTGAGCAGCCAGAGACTCAGTTTAATGTTGTGACGTATACGGGTAATGGCACTTCACAAGCGATTACAGACGTTGGATTCCAGCCAGACTTTGTGTGGATTAAACAGAGAAACTCTACGGCTTCTCATCAACTGCAAGATTCTGTAAGAGGGGCTGGAAAAATTCTTTTTTCAAATGACTCAGGCGCCGAGCTGAGTTACAACACAATCACTTCATTTGATTCAGATGGATTTACCGTTGCTGTAGACGGAGTTGCAACTGGAACAAACGCATCTGGCGGCTCTTATGTAGCATGGTGCTGGAAAGCTGGCGGCACAGCAGTAACAAACACAGACGGAGCTATAACGTCTAGCGTGTCTGCTAATGTTGATGCTGGGTTTAGTATTGCAACCTATACTGGAAACGGTTCAACTGGAACTATAGGGCATGGTTTAAATAAAAAACCTGAATTGGTGATAATAAAAAATAGAGGTGCTGCTGCAGGTTGGTTTACTGGCTCGCCTTCTTTTGGCACAAACAATTACCTTGTACTAAACGGTACATCGGCACTGACTAATTATGTTGACGGCACAGGGGGTTCGTTTTTTAATTATGGCGGTTGGTCTGACTCTGTAGTTAATGTCTATAACAGTAACACAGTAACAGTTAACAGCACTTCTTATAGTTTTGTTATGTATTCTTTTCACAGCGTTGAAGGCTTTTCCAAGTTTGGCTCCTATGTCGGAAACGGATCAGCAGATGGGCCATTTGTTTACACAGGGTTTAAACCCTCGCTTGTGCTTTACAAGCGAGCTATTGGTGGAACAGGCAACTGGATATTAGCTGACAATGAGCGAGAAGGTTATAACGGAGATAACCCAGCATTGTATCCAAACTTAAGTTTAGAAGAATCTATTGGCACAAGCATAGACCTTTTTGCAAACGGCTTTAAAATCTTAAACTCTGCTAGCGACCACAACGCAAGCGGTAGCACATACATCTACATGGCATTTGCAGAGCATCCATTTAAAGAGGCTCTTGCTCGATGATAGCATTTTTACTATTCATACTCTTACAAGTTGCTGACGCATGGACTACCATCACAGCCTTGAATCTAAATGGGAGAGAGGCAAACCCGATGCTAAACTACCTGTTTAGAAAGTTTGGCGTTGTTCAAACCCTGATGGTTGTCAAGGGTGGCTCGATTATCATTGCTGGTTTATTCCTTGTCGGGCACTGGTCGTTGTGGTGCTTGGTTGGGCTGTATGTTTTAGTGGTCGGAAACAATGTGTATCAGATTAGGAAAGCGTAATGCAAATACCCATCCTAAATGGAATATTCACGGACGGTGAGCCAGACTTTCGCATATCCTATCCGGTCAACTTGGTTCCTGTGTCAATGGCAAACGGAATCAGCGCTGGCTATTTACGCCCAGGCGAAGGCCTAGTAGAAGAGGGCACAGGTCCCGGTCCAGACAGAGGCGCCATAAATTGGAATGGCGAGCTGTATCGAGTCATGGGATCAAAGCTTGTACAGATTGATTCAAGCGGAACTCTGACCCAGATTGGCGATGTCGGCAATGACGGGAAGCCTGTTACCTTTGACTACTCTTTTGACCGACTAGCGATAGCGTCCAATGAGAATCTGTTTTATTACGATGGCACTACCTTATCTCAGGTAACCGATCCAGACCTCGGTACGGTTCTCGATGTCGCATGGGTAGATGGTTACTTCATGACCACGGATGGCGAGTTCCTGGTTGTAACAGACCTATCAGACCCGTTTGCTGTAAACCCTCTAAAGTACGGCTCAAGTGAAGTTGACCCCGACCCAGTGGTAGCGGTGATTAAGCTAAGAAACGAGATATACGCAATCAACCGGCACACTATCGAAGTCTTTGATAACGTGGGCGGGTCTTTGTTCCCATTTGCCAGAATAGACGGCGCTCAGATTCAGCGGGGGTGCGTAGGCACTCATGCTTGCTGTGAATTCGTAGACGCGATTGCGTTTGTGGGCTCAGCACGAAACGAGCAGCCGGGTGTTTATCTTGGCGCAAGCTCTCAGACTGTAAAAATATCGACAAGTGAAATCGACACCTTGTTGTCTGATCTTACAGATGCCCAGATGAGCGGCATTGTATTAGAGTCTCGCAAGGACAAGAACGCTCAGACTTTATACCTACACCTGCCAGACAGAACGCTGGCTTATGATGCCTTTTCATCTCAGACCACTGGATCGCCTGTGTGGTACGTTTTAACAAGCTCTATTGACGGGTTCTCTCAGTATCGCGGAAGGCATTTTATATGGGTCTACGGTAAGCAGGTATGCGCCGATCCAACGACTGGTAAGTATGGCCATGTAGACGATACAGTCTCAACTCACTGGGGCACTAAGGTGCGTTGGGAGTTCGGCACAACGATCATCTACAACGAAGGCCGCCATGCGATATTCCATGAACTGGAATTAGTTGCACTTACCGGGCGAATCGCTGAAGGCGTTACCCCAACGATATCGACTTCTTATTCTTTGGATGGCGTTACTTATTCTCCTGAGAGGTCTATCCAAGCGGGCACTACAGGACAGCGCCAGAAACGGCTTGTATGGCGCAGACAGGGCAGTATGGACAACTGGCGTGTACAGAGGTTCTCTGGCGATAGTGACGCTCATATCGCGTTTGCGAGGCTTGAGGTGCAGCTAGAAGGGCTGAACTTCTAATGACTAAGCCTACCGCGTTAACAAGAAACGAGCTGGCAAAGTTCCTGCCCGATCAGCGCTCTATAAAAGCGTTTGAGCAGTTGTTTGATGTTGTTCCTGCTGACATCTTGGAAGTTGTTTTAACAGCCGGCATGGCCGATTCTAAGGCGACCAATGCGCTAGCTGTAGCCGAGGGTATAAAGAAACTGGCAGAGCTTGCAGCACTTGCTCCGTTGCCCCAAGAGCACAACAGCGTAAACACCGATTACATCGAGTTTAACCAGTTCGCCAATCATGAACTCAGCCCTGTTCAAATGGGGTGGGGTACCGAAAATGGTACACTTGAGATTGGAATGGGCTATGACGCTGTTATACAGCACGTAGGGCTCGAATCTTATTACAGGATCAAAGCTACTGCCTCAATCACGAAAGGCCAGCTAGTGATGTTTACGGGCGCCGTAGGGGCGTCTGGTGTGGTTACCGGTGCGCCTGCCACTGGAATCACAGACGGCCAGTACATTATGGGCGTGGCCACGATGGACATTCCTAACAATCAGTTCGGATATGTTAATCACTTCGGTGTGGTCCGAGGCTTTAGAACCGATGGCGCGTCTGTCGGTGAGACTTGGAACGATGGGGACATTCTTTGGTACAACCCGTCTTACCCAGGTGGACTGACTAACGTACAACCGCCCTCACCCACACCTGAGATTGTTGTTTGCGTGGTGATTACAGCATCGAGCGGAAATAACGGCTCGGTACTGGTACGCCCTACCTTCATGCCTCGGCTAGATCAACTGACAGGTGTTGATATCTCATCGCCGGTATCTGGTGAAGTATTACAATATGACGGAACAAGCTGGGTTAATGAGTCGCTTGAGCTTAATGATCTTGAAGATGTAAACATAACATCCCCAGCGACAAATGAAATTTTACAGTATGACGGAACTGAATGGGTTAATGCTGCAAGCACATCAGTTAACCCTAACGCGGTGTGTAAAGCTTGGGCCGCTGTGAACATGAGTACGGGTCTCTTAGACTCTTACAATGTTGCATCTGGTGTATTTAATTCTGGTGATTTTTATTTGTACTGGGACGATGATATGTCAGATACAAATTACGCCATTGTTACTGGCCATCAGCAGAATAGCGGAACCACAATTCAATTTGGTGTGCTAACTGGATCAATTGCCGTGGGTAGTGCTCGATTTTTCGCGTACTCAGGTGGGGCTAGCACAAATTTAGGCAGGTGCTATGTCGCAGTTTTTGATACTTAGGCTTAATGATGAAACTGATTAGAACAATAGAAAATGGCGACCTTCAAATTATTGACGCCGTTAATGTTGAAAAAACGCTGTCGATATTCCCAGATGCCATTGAGATGTCTGGAGAATTTCCAGATGATTTTTTTAGAAGCGCGTGGCAAAAAGACGGGTCATCTATATCGGTAAATCTAGAAAAAGCTAAACTTTATTGCCATCAAAAAAGGCGAGAGCATAGAGAGCATCTGTTTGAGCCGCACGACAAAAAAATTTCCGCTCAGATACCAAATGTAGATGTTAATGAAATTGAAAATGCACGACAGAAAATAAGAGATGACGATGCAAGGGTTCAATCTGATATAGATTTGTCTAACGATTTAGATCAGTTGAAATTGATAATTAAGCGATATTTAGAAAATGGGTGACCAACATGGCTGTAACAGTAGTTCCAATTATATCGGCCAAACTTGCCGAAGACGCGCAGACAACCCAGTACACAGCGGTTAACTGCACAACGTCTATTGACAAGTTTACAGGCACAAACACCAGTGGAGCGAATGTCACCATTAGTGTTAATATAGTGACCAATGGCGGCACTGCGGATGGCACTAATTTGATCGTAGACACTCGAACAATTGCGCCAAACGAAACATACACATTCCCTGAGCTGGTTGGTCAGGTATTATCTCCGGGTGCTTTTATATCGACCATTGCAGGAACCGCATCTGCGATTGTTATACGGGCTAGCGGGAGAGAGATCACATGATAGATGCCGAAATGCCAATGATGATGATCGAGGGCATAGAGCTCTCTGAGTCATTTATCTCACCGGCTGAGAACAAGCGCAACACCAAGAACGTCTTGGATAACTGGATGCTTGGTCCCGAGAGCCCTTCACTAGATAAGTCTGAGAACAAAGACTATTACAAGAAGATTGCTAAGGCGATGGGCATTAAGGAAGAAGAAGCCCGGCGCATGATGTGTGGCAACTGCGAATACTTCAAGAACTGTCCTAGCACTCAAGCGAAGATGGAAAAAATCCCTTTGACCGATATGGATGAGGGCGCTGGCGCTCGAGGCTACTGCAAGAAGTTCGACTTTATCTGCCACGGTATGCGTCTGTGTCAGGCGTGGGATGATTAAATGATACGACTGGCATCCGACAAAGAAGCCAAGCATATTCTGCTAGAACCGCAGATAGTGGCTAGAGTCGGGTTGCTGGCTGAGCATATTAAAGTGCAGCCTTGGATTGCTCACAACGATATGCACCAATTGTTGTTTGTATTTTGGGAGATTGAAGACGGTGTGTACGAGATGCACATTGCCAGCCCAAAAGACAGTATTAGATCGTCACGTAAATTGGCGGTCGAGGCAATGGAATGGTTATTCAGCATGGGCGCTGATAAAATCATTACAAATTGTCCACGTGGTAAAATATCCAATATGGCCAAAAAGCTAGGGTTGAAATTATATGATACTGATGGCCAAACAGATCATTACGAGGTCACATCATGGGAATTGAAGCAGCATTACTAGGCGCAAGCGTTATCGGCGGTGTCGCAAGTAGTAGGGCACAGTCAAAAGCAGCTAAGCGTGCGGCATCCGCTCAAGTGGCAGCCGCAGATCAGTCGGCACAGGTTCAAAGAGAAATGTTTGAGGCTACTCAGGCAACTCTTAGCCCGTTTGTTGAGGCTGGATATGGTGGCGTGGAAGAGCTCGCGGCATACGCAGAGCCCGGCCTGTTCGCAATGGAACAACAGGCAGCCATTGCCGGCTTGATGGGTCCAGAAGCTCAAGCGGCTCAGATTGCTCAAATCGAATCAGACCCTCTGTTTCAGGCTCAGATTAGGCAGGGCGAAGAGGCTTTATTACAACAGGCATCTGCTACCGGTGGGCTACGTGGCGGAAACATTCAAGGCGCACTTGCTCAGTTCAGACCGCAAATGCTCAGTGAGCAGATTAATCAGCAGTATGGCCGCCTTGGTGGATTTACTGCGATGGGTGCTCAAACACAACAGCGACTTGCGGAGCTTGGTCAGGCATCCGCTGCACAAACCGGAGTGGCTGCGAGTGGCGCTGCATCCGGTATTGGTCAAGCATTAACGCAGGCCGGTCAAGCACAAGCAGGTGGCGCACTAGCCGCAGGGCAGGCTCGAGCCGGATTGTATG
>JGI10211J14876_10001325_pt1 | contig 10875 bp, 12 predicted proteins | sample Etolagsediment_FD_14876 | JGI IMG/M metagenome (IMG submission 14876)
TTGCACTTGTTTCATCTTAGCTGCCTGGGCGGCCTGAGCATCTATATATGACATTCTAGTAGGCTCAGCAACCGGTTTTGCAGTTAAACCGGGCAACTTAATCTCTTCCACTATGAAATTGCTTGGTCGATTCTGTATATCAGCTATATGTACTAAGAATCTATCACCATCTGCACGATAGCCATAGCTGCCAATATCTTTAACTACACTGTTTACCGGATGGTCTCCCTTATTAGTATTTCGGTAAAGACACATTCTAAAATCTGCATCTTGCATATCTGCACTCCTTGTAATAGATGTTGGATTTGCTCTACTCGGTACTGATTTACTCTTTCTACATCCTCGACAGCCCACATCTTCTCCTTTTGATAGTTCCTTCTTTACATATTGTATCAGATTTTGCCAGTTTTGTCCAGTATGAGCGTAATCACGTCGCTCGCCAGTGTAGAATCTATACACCATAAGCGGTTCTGCAATTCTAGTAAAGCAATGACCGCTCCTGGCCATTTGTAACCAATAAAGCCAATCTTCCCAGCTAGGCATAGTTTCGTCAAATCCATGATGCCATTCAGTAGGGAAGAGAGTAGTGATATTGCACCATAGCCAGGGTGGATTTTCGGGTTGTTTCATCACACGGTTGCAATCGAAATCAAAAGCGTAATGGGATATAATAGCTCGTTTCCCATCATGCTGCTTAACTCGAGCTTGCAACTTTGGAGTTAGCTTGTTTATATCATCTACATCTGCGATTCCGACATAATCAGTATAGATAGCATGCCCGCTATCAGTGTGAGCTTGCAAAGTCTTGGCTAGAAAGTTAGGATAAAGCCAGTCGTCAGCATCCAAGAATAGCAACATGGGAGCACGAGCTAGTTCTGCTCCTCGGTTTCTAGCATAACCGGTACCATGACAACCCGTATCGATTATTCTGGCATACGGATAGACAGTTTTTATTTTATCTATTGGCTCCTTGTTATCCCATGCTACGATTACCTCCCATTTACGATAGCTTTGGGCTTCTAAGGAATCTAATGCCTGGCTAACCATTTCGGTGTGCCCAGGTCCTACTGGTATCACCACTGACACTGCTGGTTCATCATACTGCCGTACTGGATGACTATACTTAACTGGCGAAGCCAAAGACGCAAAAGGATGTTGGCTATCAGTAAACCACGGATACCAGATACGGTAATAAGCAAGCTCATTATTATGAGAATCTCTTACCCCTTTTGAGGATACACGTCCACTGCGCCAAGAATAGATAAATAGAGGCTCTGCAGTAACTTTCTTACTATTCCAGCCTGCAGTAGTAGCCCTTATCCATAAGTCAGCGTCTTCAAAGCCAGCACCATCAGGACAGCATCTAGATTGGTAACCTCCTAATCTCTCCCACATCTTTTTCCTAAATAGACAGCAAGTGGGTATTTGGTTGTGACCTTGTAACTGTTCATTGGCGTCAAAGTCACCAGGCCAAGATGACTTACCCTCTTCGCCAGTAGGCAGTATATACCAAAGACCAGTATAAGCTATACCTAGCGAGCGGTCAGATTCCAAAGCAGGCACTAACCTCTCAATGAATTTTGGCTTAATAGCGTCATCCGCATCTAAGCAAGCTACATATTTGGATTGAGATATTGAAATACCTTTATTCCTGGCTTCAGCAACGCCGCTATTAGATTGCTGTATTGCCAAAACATTATTATGCTTCTGAGCATATTTGTTAATAACTTCCCAAGTTCCATCTGTGCTACCATCGTCAATAACTATTATACTAACAGGGTAAGTTTGAGCCAAAGCACTTTCTATAGCTCGACCAACTTTGTCTGCGTAATTGAATGCCGGAATGATAATTGATACCGAGGCGTCTTGCTCTTCTAACGCCATGTCGAATACTCTAGCTACCTTTCCGCATACATCTAGCCAAGAGTAATTCTTAGCCATCTCACGACTATTAGCTCCCAATACATCTCGATATTGAAGACAGTATTGCAGCCCTTCGACTAGGTCAACATAATTGCCAGGAGCGGCTAAATAACCATTTACACCATGCTGGACTAGATCTTTGTTTCCACCCCAGTCAAACCCCAAGATTGGCTTCCCGCTCGCCATAGCCTCCAGAGTACCAATGCCAAAAGTTTCTTTAGTAGTAGATAGATAAACGATACACTGCTGAACAACTATAGCCATTTCCTGATGAGCTATAGTCCCGATAGTGGAAACGTTAGGTGGAGCAGATTTATTTGCAAATGTGGATACAAATAGTATCTCAGGAGCAGCTTCAGCCAATATACTTACCGGAGTAGGGTCACAGGCGTCGGATTTCCTGTTCTTGTTCCAAAGCACGAAAGGAGTAGGAGCATCCAATGGACCCCATTCTTGATAATCTATTCCGTGGCCGATGGGATGCGGATAGAATTTCATATCCCTGGCGAAGTTTTCAGCTACCCAAGTGGAAGGAACTATCACTTCCCTAGCATGACGAAGAGTAGAAATAACGTTGGCGTTTTCTTTAAGCTCCCAAGACGGTGATTCCATATCAGCAGTCCAATAGAGACCAGCGCAAATAGAAACGTCAGCCTTGTCCCCTAATGAACCAGCGTGACCAACCAACAAGTCAGCATCTTGCTCCTGAGTGAATTCTATACCGAACTCAGGTAAATGTTTAACATAGTTCTCTACTACTCGTCGGATGCCAGATTCATTATTATCAGAATAATTCTCTGGCATAGGCTTCATGTATATTTTCATTTCCGATACATCCTTATTCTATATTCCCTTTGACCCTGAATGTTCTTTATATGCAGCACTGAATCCACTTAAATCCTGTTCCTCCGAATCCGAGTAAGTCCATACTTGGATTAGATTCTTTATTTGCCATTCTACCAATTTGGCAGTGAGCCAATCGTTGCCAAATTGCTCTACGTCTCTTCTTTTTATACCATTAGGACGACTGCCTATAAGATCAGCCAATGCTCTATCAAAGTTTTGTGTAGTGTCAATTCCGTAATTTCGTGTACGGCTAAGTCTTGCATTTTTCATAAATATGCCTCCTTTGATACATTCTTATACTTCTTGGCCCAACCTCACAATCCAAAGTCTCAATATTACATCCAGTTACATATTGATATTGTGGATACATTTCTACTAACATCCGTTCCAAATGGTGAATATGGCCGGCAGATTCCATAATGATATATCCCTTGTCCCTTAACATAATATCCAGTTTGGGAAATACTTCTCCCATGTCATTATAGTCGCCGCCATAACCTTTTTCAGTCCAAGGCATTCCTACTCCGGCCCAGACTATACAATCTGCCCAGTGACGAAGATTGTTGACATAATCATCTGTTTTAATATTAACACAGTGAGCGTTATTAGTTCGTGTCTTGGCCATCTCGATTGCTGTCGGGGATTGGTCGAGACAAATGCAATCCTCATCATGGTAAAGACAATCAACTAATTTCGCTTGTCCGCAGCCAACGTCAATGATTCTATGGCATCCAAACCATCGGATGTAACCAGCAATGATTTCGTACTTGGGATAGAGTCCTATTTCTTCTTGGTAGTTATATGCTCCAACGCGGTAACATTCATCCTGGTCTTCTAGTTGGAACATCATGCGACGCCATTCTTTGTTCATAATCTCTTGCTGACCACTATGTATTTCTCTCTGGATTTGTTGTCCCAATTGAAGGTCTCTACTCGCTCAATGTCTAACAGATGCTCAAACCTGTGACGTAATTGAGGTATACCGCCTACCATAGGGTTATAGTGATTATACGAATAGAAGTTACTAATACAGAATACAAATAGACTATTCTTAGGCATGGTACTTACTGCGTAAAGATCATCTCGAATATGCTCGAAGTTTACTGTGAGATATAAGTCCGAATAAAACTTTATCCCCTTATTGATGTCATAGTTCTCAATAACTACATCAGGATAATCGGCAAGAGTTTTTTTGGCTATCTTTACAGCTTCAGGATGAATGTCAGTATGGGTATAAGACTCAGGCTGGTATATAGATAAGATCTCCTTAGCTAAGAATCCACCACTACCAGCGAATTCAAAGATATGGTGTGGAGCTATCTCCTTTACTATCTCAGCTACAATAACGTTACGTTCCTGGTATAACCATCTTCCGTATAAACCCCAATCAGGGACTTCTTCGTACACGTTCATCTTCCTCCAGTATTCTAACTATATCTTTCGGGTCCACAGGTTCTCCATTATATGTTTCACCTCGACCTCTGCTTTCACGATGGATAGCAATACCTACTGAGTCGAGTTTGGCTAGTGTGTATTTCATAGCATCTATCTCTCTATTAAGATAAGCGTTACCTGGCAACTCATCGTATGTCTTGATATGCTTCTGGTAAATGTCGCGTCTTAGGCAATAGGCATTTCCAGATAATAGGCCTAGTCGATTTTCGTTCCAAGGATCGCACGCTACGTTGCAACCAACGAAATTCTTGAATAGGAGAATGGCAGGCATGTCGTTAGATAATGCTAGGTCTCGTAGTGTGTATAATAAGTTCTGGTCCAGGAAGAAAGTGTCGTCATCGTAGAGATAGATATAGGAACCGTGTACTTCATTACGATATTCATAGCAAGCTTGGTTAGCTTTCTGAACTCCTATTCCTTCAGTATCTACCATGAATATCTGCTCATAGTCTTGACACGTCTGTTGCCTTAACGACCAGATAGCATATCGGAGCATAATAGGCCGTGCGTAACAACGAGTAATAATTGTGAAAAATGGTGCAGGTTGCTTGCTATCTTGCTTGCTATCTTGCTTGCTATCTTGCTTGCTATCTACGTATCGTAACATAGATGACTACTAACTCCCTTCATCGGACTTCTAGGATGCCATTGGTGAATAATCTGGGCTTCATCCCATTCAATCCATTTTACGTCGAGACCGTCTTTAGCGGCCTTATTCATCATGTCAGTGTCAATACCACCTAATTCGACAAAACGTTCGTCAAAACCTATCTTGCGAAACCAGTTTGTAGAAGCTATCTGGGTGCCAGTTGAATACTTTCTGTGAATGCCCCAACCATCTTCACAAATCTTCTTCAGCTTGCTCCACTCTTCTATAGGATTATACGGTATAGCATAATCTGGTTGGAGACTACCCATCATGCCCATAACGAAAGAGCTTGCGTCAAGTTTCTCAGTCAAGACCCTTACAAAATTGGCGCTAAACATCATATCTATTCCAGTAAACATGATGTATGGAGTAGTACATTCTTCAAGAGCCAAGTTAAACGCGTAAGGCATATTGAATATTTTCTTGGGAGAGTTGATAAGAGTAAAGTTCCACCAAGATTGCAATTGGCGTGTTTCTTCTTGGCATACTGGATCAGTATTCTCGTCAATAATGATGATTTCGTGAACTTGATCTACTAAAGTAGTTATTAGATTATGAGCACGGAAGTCATTGCGCTCTTTGGTAACTGCGGCTACGGTTAAGTCCATAGATTTATCTGTGCTTCCTCCAACTTAAATCTTTGCTCTAACTCATCTACAGAATAGTTTGGTCGGAATTGACGGAAACTCTTTTTATCCATCTCTTTTATCTTGTCCCACAATTCAGGATATTTTTGATAGACAGTTTTTAATTCTCTTATTCTTGAAAATGGACAACAAAAACAACTTACCCGAACAAATTGTTCATATAGTCCATCCCAATTAAAACCTTTAGCATAACAATATTCTAATGCTTGCTTTTCAGTAATATTCCATTCGACCAAAGGATATTTAATAATTCTATCTACGTATTTATTTCTTTTAGCTCGATGTGCTTCATCACTAGCTATTCCATGGTACTCAATCGTGTCTGGACAACCTGCTAACCCATACCATCGGTATGGGTTATACTTCTTACTTTTGTTAGCAGTAGTTACAAATGCTTCTCTTTTTAGACTAGTGCACCATCTGTTTCTAAAATCAGCCCAGCCATATCCTATCTTCCCTTTATTTTTACCTTTAGTTTTTATATGCTCACCTAGCCAATAATCAAATGCAATCTTTACTTTTGTAACCTCTCGACCAATATAGTTCTCAACCTTTTTGATATGGTCATACATTTGCGGAAACTCTTTAGTAGTGTCCACAAAAATAATATCGTTCACTGGCCAATCTTTTTCTAACATCATTAGTAGCATTGCTGTACTATCTTTGCCACCTGAGAATGAGACTATATGTCTCAAGTCCATAGATTCAATCTCTTAATTTCATGTTCAATCCAGTAAGTATATTCTTCCACAGTGTCGAAATCTCTACTCCAATCCATAGTATCTATAAATGTTCCCACGGAATCAAATTGGTGATTGTCTAGTTCGAATCCGCAATAGGCCCTATAGGCCTGCCAAAGCTTGCCTGGGCCACTATCTTTAACCGCAGACCACATAGCTAACATTAACGCATTGGCTTCTTCTTCGTAGACTGATATTGCTAAGATGTCAGACCAATTACCCCAAAACGCACAAGGACGACGGTCAGTAGCAATGCAACGAGTAGCAGCATCACTTAACACGGTATCTCCTAATACTATTATAGTACGTCTTCCCCAAAGATGTCGAGTGTTAACTAGAGTCTCACAGAGACAACGGTGCTCTTGTGGTAAGTAAGTGTCATCTGGGAAGAGAGATTGGATACAAGAATCGTCAGTCAAGATAGTAAACGATTCCGTATAATATTCAAATTGTCGTTTGTGACGAGATAGCAAACTTTCTCCGTAAACAGTAATCAGTTGTTTAGGAGTAGTTGATTTCCAACGAGATTGTTCTCCGCCAGCTGGAATTAAGATAACGCTTTCCATAACACCTCGATAATATAATCTTGCTGTTTTCTAGTGAGATTATAATACAATGGTAATCTTACAATACGAGCAGCAACATCCTCTGCCACCGGACAAGATTGTTCACCAAAAGTCATTCCCATCTTGGATTTGTTCAATGGTTGATAATGAAATGTAGCCTGGATATTGGACTCATTTAGGGTCTTCAGTATTTTATCACGTTCTACCGTATCAACCAAGAAGTAGAAGATATGATTAGATGAAGGATGTCTGTCAGGCAAGGTGATAAAATCTAAGTTGTCATAATAATAATCCCATAACTTCTTACGTTTTTCTGCTATCCTTTCTCGGTTTTCTAACTGTGCGTAGAGATAAGCTGCTAACATTTCCGCTGGCATATAACTAGAACCAGTCTCTACCCAAGTGTAAGCTGGCACTATACCTAGCAAATGACGATCTGTACCATTATCTCGGATACATTTGGCTCGAAACATATCATAGTTATAATTTAGAAATAGTGCTCCACCTTCTTGACATTGATAGTTCTTAGTAGAATGGAATGAAGTAGCTGATAATCTCCCAAATGTACCTAGATAACCTTCGTAGTCTTTGGAATATTGGAATAATCCATGAGCATTATCTTCTATTATGTCAATATCAAAAGATTGCAAGGCCGCCATGTTACAAACTACTCCATTATAGTGAACAGGAACGATAGCTTTAGTACGAGAGGTAATCAAGTCTCTGACCGCCTGAGGGTCAATATTTAGAGTATCTTCTGTCACGTCTGCGAATACTATCTTGGCTCCCAATTTGGCAAACGCGGATGCGCTTGATGGATAAGTAAATGCTGGTACTATAATTTCATCATCGTTACTTATGTTAAGTAATAAAGCAGCCATTTCTAAGGCCGACGTACCAGAATTGGTTAAGATAACTTCGTTCTGAAAAATGTTCTCTAGCAGCTTCTCGCATTTAGCAATGAAGTCCGTATTGTATCTGCAGCTACGAAGTATGTAAGCATATTCCTGTCCGATTATAGCTCGTTTGGTAAATTTTATCATAGTTTCTCAAACACCATTAGTTTCTGGATACCCCAATTTCCAACAGAAGGTTGTAATGAATACCATTCGTTCCATTGCGATAATGGGTCTTGGGTGTTCATTGTCTGGAATAGCGGTTTTAATACTCTGGTTCCTACATAGTAACTGCTAGAAAAATCCTTCACAGTTACTAAACGAGCTGATGCGGTTAGATATGCTTGTACTTCATTTACACATAGATAATGATTGAAGTCTGGCATAGGAATATGCTCTAATCCGCACTCTTCTCGGAAAAGGTTCAACTTGCGCCAGCCTTGCAAAGTTGCTTCAGATAGTAATAGTAATCCACCTGGCTTCAGTACTCTTATACATTCTGACAAAGCTAAACATTGAGTTTCCCATTTCCCTACATTGATAATAGTTCGGACAGAAATGACTGCATCGTAAGTATTAGATGGTTCTGACAAATGGGTAATATCGTCTTTGTTGAAAGTAGCATTAGGTATCTCTCTATTATTAGCTATCTCCAGGAATCCAGTAATGTTATCAATACCTCGAATACTATGTACCAGTAACGCCCATTGGGCAGTGGACCAGCCATTGTTACAACCAACGTCTAGTACCGTATCGGTAGACATTAGATGTTGACCAATCTCCTTGACTTCTAGCTTTATCATGTATTTATCTGACCAGGAAGATCGGTAGTTATCACAACGTTGTTCTGCTTGGTCTAACCAGTGTTTTTGTGGCATAGGTTCTAACATGGTGGGTGCATAAATATCATTCTGTCCTTACAGTCAGTAATATCTACTCCCTCGTGGACAGCCAGATTAGTCAAAATACTTTGTGCTGCTCGTGTTCTCTCTGGATGTTCAGTAGGATACAAAATTGTCTCGTTAGTACAATACATTAACCAATCAGTCATAAACTTTGTAGCAGCAGGGCAAACCGACGCGAAAATAATTGCTCCGTAAACTTGATTGCAATTACGATATTTATTATCTGTCATGTTCATTCCTACGAAACAATCTTCGTGAGTAAAGCGATGATTAATAAAAGTTGAACCAAGTAATCTTACTTTCGTTCTTGCGGCATCAGTAATATACAAGGTAGGATCATTAGTTAATCCTAGATCTGAATCTATCCAACATACTATATCGTTCTTTTTTAATTGATACATGGCATCGAGAATCAAATATGGTTTCCACATCCAATAACCGAGATTGTATTCCTTGGTCATTATATGTTTGTAAGCTTGATACAAATGAGTAGTTTTGAATCTGGTCCAATCCCAAACGAATCTGTCTTCTACTTCGATACTATAATTCTTGCAGTGATGTTTCAGTAAATCCAGAGATTCCGTTCTATCTTCCAGTCCATCTTCTCCATGGCTGGCTAGAGTAACTAGATAATTCATTGCTCGAACCTTATTATCTCCCTTTCATTCCACCAACATCTAGGTACACCAATGTGCTCGTTTATATCTTTAGTTAACTTCTCCATATCCCATCCGCCTCTTCCGTGGAGAATTTTAACCCTATCCCATACGGTACAGGGAAAGACAAATCGGCAGTTGTATTCAATGGGAAGAGTAACTAGTTTAAGTTCTGGTACATCCCAAACTGCTTTCTGGAAGCAAGGTTGATCTGACCAGGGGTTATCGTTCCTAACATTAGCTTTATAATTCTTCAACCAGTTTAGAAATACTTGGGAAACAGCATCACATCTACGATAGAGAATAACACCAGTATTAAAGCCTCCATAAGAACGAGGGATAGTATCATCATAATTAAATCTTCCCGAATCGTGAGCTACGCCCATATCGAATCGTTCCAGTAGACGGAAGAGATCGTCTAGAGGCTCTGTTACCCAGGTATCAGTATCAAGAAATAGATTGCAATCATAACTGCCTAGACCGGCATAGCGTACTTTAGCTAAGAAGCCTTGAGTGGGATAAAAATCTTTGTTCTCAAATCCTATCATCTTATTAGGAATCTTGATAATGTTATCGAAGAACTGTTCCTCTACGTTATATTCAGTGTAGATAGTGATAGGAAGATCGGGCATAACACTTTTTAGTTGTCTGGCGGATTGAGAGGCTTCTTTGGCGCTGCCTTCATTGACTGAGACGTAAATGACTCCTTCCATCTCTTATCACCTTTCTGTTTGTAAAAACCAGCTAGACAACAATCAGTTAGAAGTTGAATTCCTGGCTCTCTTCCAGTTAATCTTTTTAATTCGTCTACTACTTCTATCACTGCTGGGAATAAGCCATGATAGTCATGGAACAAGATGCAACCACCAATATTAAGATGATTCCACCAGCCAGCATCAATTATGGCACCTTCGTTATGGTCACCATCTATGAATATCATATCAAGGTTAGGACCATCATAAGATGCTAGGTATTCGGCTGAATCGGCTAAGAGAAGATTAGTTTTAACTGTAGGCACAGTAATGGACTCAGATACTAATCCCGTTTCATGTATTCTTTTAGCAATTAACCACAGACTTTTTTCCTTCTCGATAGATGTCAGATTGGCTAATGGAGCGGCAGTAGCCATAACATAAGATGACTTGCCACGATTGGTCCCAATCTCTAGGATATTCTTGCCCTCTTCATTATACTGGCGAGCTATCATGTATAGAATGAATAGATTAGATAGAGGAGTAAGACCTGGTAGTTCACTAATGCTACCTCTGTATGGCGAATCAAACAAGTCCATAATGAAACGTTCGTCAAGAGGGAACATATTTAAGACATCTCGTAGCCCGGACGAATAGACACTTCCACACTTAAATCTTATCAGAGTTCTTGCTGTTTCCATTAGAAATAACCTCTTTTCTGCATCTCTTCGACTTTATCACTAGGTATACCATCCAGTACTAAATTCTCTTGTGTGCCATCTCTGGTAGTTAAGGTATATTGCACCGGCCATTGACGAGTTCCCAATACTTTCCAAGCAGGATGTTGATATAATACTCCACTACCTTTTAGTTCACATTCTTGGGCAGACCAACCTGGTT
>JGI10211J14876_10001327_pt1 | contig 10866 bp, 7 predicted proteins | sample Etolagsediment_FD_14876 | JGI IMG/M metagenome (IMG submission 14876)
CCGCCAATTATGACACCCCTATTATCCACGAGATCACCTTCTGGAGTAACCAGGGTTTGTTTACCTTTTCCATTGTTCCAGGCCAATAGAGCCTGAGAGAGGTTATCTACCAGTGCTGAATTACCCAGGAAGGATTCTACCAACGGCCTAATTTTTTGTGCCACAGAAATATGATTTCTTAAAAGCTTAAAACCATTAAGATTAACACTCACGTTATCAAGAGTCTTTTCTTCTTTAAACTCCCCGATAGGGAGAAAATAACTTCTGCCCATATCTTTTGATCTTAAATATTCAACAGCCTCCCTGCCATCCTCCTGCCGAGCAACAATGACATATTGCAATCTTTCTGCTAAAACTGCCTCAACAGCCAGCTCGAATTCTGGTTCAACTTGAACAAAATCTGCCACTACACCTAAAATATTGCCTCCTTTGATGTTCTTTTGCCCATAAGAATTCATAATTGTCTGAACGCCTGATTTATACCCTTCATAGTTTTCAATAAGACTTCTAATGGTCTTTAATTGGGAACGAAAGAGATTTAGTTCTAACTCGGTTGCTGAGTATTCAGAACCTTTCTCTCTTTTCACCTCTTCAAGTTTTGTTAGTTTTATTCTCTGTTCTTGTATATTTTTCTCGATAGAGCTTATATGAATTACTGCCTTCTCCCTTCTTTCCCTTTTTTCGTCTAACAGAAAAGATGGCTTTTCAAGATTTTTTGCTATCTCTCTGGAGTTCTCCTTAAGCTCATTCTTTCTGATCTCTAACTGGCTAATCATCTCTGTGAGATTGTTTTTTTCACCTCTCAGGCTCGCCTCATTAGTAGCTAGCTCGATTAAATAAGATTTTTCCTTTTTCAACTCATCTTTCAATCTGCTCAATGTTTGTCTTTCATCTTTAAAAGCAGAATCATGCTGAAATTGAAGGGTCGAGATTTCCTGGATCGATTTTTGCAGTTCGTTAATCCTGGAGTTAATTTTTTCAACTTCAGATTGAAATTCCATTAATTTTTCACTGATTTCCTTTTTCTCTTCATTCAATCTTGTAGAAGTAAGGTTAAATCTTTCCTGGTCAGCCGATAAATGTCTGAGTGTATCCTCATTATTTCTGCGCTCTTCCCTAAGAGAAAAAACTGATTCCCTCAGAACAGATAAGGCATTTTCTTTCTCTATTATTGCCAAATTCTTAGACTCAATAACCTTCTCAGATTCAGAAAAAAGTGCCTCTAATGCTTTTTCCTTATCTATCAAGTCATCAATAATTTTTGCTCTCTTTGTCTTCTTTTGTCTGCAATTCACTATATTTATTGGCGTGCAAAACGAGCTTTAAGCGATGAATGTCAGCATTTATCTCTTTGAATCTTCTGGCCTTCCTAGCCTGTCTTTTAAGAGAATTCATCTCTCTTTTTATTTCAACGAGAAGGTCTTCTACCCTCCTAAGATTTTCTTCTGTTAATGATACCTTTCGTAAAGATTCTTCTCTCCTAACCTTGTACTTGGTAATGCCAGCTGCCTCCTCCAAAAGAAATCTTGTTTCTTCTGGTTTTTGCTCTATGATTAAACCTATCTCTCCTTGGGCAATAATAGCATATGATCTATTCCCCAATCCGGTACCCATAAATAAATCATGGATATCCTTTAGTCTGCATGTTGAATTATTTATTAGATACTCACTTTCACCAGACCTATAAAGCCGTCTACAAATGGATATCTCGCTGGTATCATGGAATTCCTCAGTATCTTCAAATGTCAGGGCTATCTCTGCCCTACTTGAGGCCTTTAAAGGACCTGCCCCTGAAAAAATCAGGTCTTCCATCTGGCGACCACGGAGCTGCTTGGGGCTTTGTTCGCCCATAACCCATCGTATAGCATCAACTATATTGCTCTTACCGCAACCATTAGGACCAACAAATGCACTGATTCCAGGAGAAATCTGGATGTCTAATTTATCCATAAAAGACTTAAAACCTTGAATAGAAAGCTTTTTTATTTTCATNGTTATTTATCTCCCTAACCACTTAAGATATANCTAATANCAAATATTAGAATAAATGTAAAGATAAAAATACTATATAATGTATATTTATTGTTGACTTATTCAACATATTGTGTATAAATACAACAGGNAAAAGATCTTGACATAATTTTATTTAACTATTTAATATAACAGTAATTATTTGGTAATGTCAGTNGTCCGTTGTCAGTGGTCAGTTGTGACAATATTTTCAACACTTAGGCGAGATGCCAGATTCCTACATTATTTTCTGCTATATACAGGAATTACTTGAATTATATATTTTAGACAACAAACAACTAACAACCATCAACGGACTCTACCAATTATTTCTATCAGTGATAGAATTAGGGGTGGCATCACGAGCTTTTCAATGCGTATCAAAACTTCAGCAAGTCAAATTGCCATTTTCCTTGCATTCCTGATTCCTTTTCCCTGCTTATGTGCACCTTTGGTTCAAGGAAAAGAAAAAGATACACTTTCTATCTCTTTAGTTCAGCAAGCCAAGGTCAAAAAAATGGAAGGGAGGGAGGTTGTTTGTGAGGCATATAAGGTAAAAGACGGCGATTACATCTGGAAACTTTTGCGCCAGAGAGGGCTACTCAAAAAACCAGATCTTCCTGAACTCATTTCTATATTAAAGAGCATGAATAAATCTTTAACAAATCTCGACATTATTCACCCGGGACAAACAATATTAATTCCGCTTAATATAACACCAATTAGAGGGCTTGCAGAAAAAGAAAAATTTTTCCAGAAATTAATAATGGGTGTCTCCTCATTGGAAGATGTGAATTTTGAAAATTATATGGTTAAATCTGGTGATAGCTTAACAATGGTCGTCTATGGAAAGTATAAAATACCACCAAAATATCTTTATCGTGAATATCTAAACCTGGTTCAGAAATTTAATCCTACCTTAAAAAATCTCGATATTATCTATCCAAATCAGATTATCAGACTTCCTATCTTTTCTCCGGAGATAGTCAGGATGCCTATTAGGATTACAAAGGAAAAGATTGCTTTAAAGAAGACTGAGATCACCCCATCTAAAGATACTGACCAAACTATTTCTTTAAGACAGAAGCTCAGGGATATCTTCAATCAAATGGACGAGGAATGGATTGATACCGGTAAGCAGTTTATTCCCCTAAAGGCAGGTGGCCAGATACACCTAAAGGCCGAGTCTTTCCCTGTTTTAAATTTACAGAGTGGCATGCGATTGATTATTGACCTAAAAAATGAGCTCCCGGAAGACATCAGCCAGTTAATTCTAGCTGATTGGGAGGATTATGGAATTGTTCATCTGGCCGCAAATGATAACCTTAAAACTGCTATGGATAAAATCCTTGTAGCCAGTAACTATTATAAGATCCTTAAACCTGGGGAACAATTTAGGATAAAAAGTGGGGATATAGGTATCTCTATAGCCGGCGACTGGGTTATTATTCCACAAAGAGGCCAGGAAAATATTCAGGAGAAAATAGCAGCAATCAGCTTCATTAATCATCCTTCCAAACAAACACCAGGAGTAATAAGGGCATATCTTAAAAAATTAGGGATAAGGGTAATTGATTATCCTGGTCTTCCTGTCCCGAAAGATATGGTAGATGACGTCAATATTCAAAAGAAGATAAGCATTGAGAAAAATATAGATTTTCCTTTACCCACTCTTTTATTAAACCTTGCTGGACAGCCTTTCTCCAGCAAGACAAAGATCCCAGTCTATCAAGGAGAGGGCTCTGGATATAATTTAATCATCCAGGCTGATCTATTTTTTAACAGGCAAGGGAAAGATTGTATCATAGACACAACCGGTCTATCACCTGCTATTATATCTCTGCTTAAAAAGCATCAATTTCTGGTCCTCTCTCTCGCTGGCGATAAAGATCTAAACAGGACAACTGAATTAATACTTGATTTCCTTGGGCTTTCATATGACTCTAAACCACATCACTTTCTAACAGCAGACAGGAAGGAGACAAGAAATATAACACTTATTGTTCCTGGAATCAGTTTTTACGATCAGGAGGGAAAAAATATTCTGGCAACCGATAAAAAGATTCCAGCAGAGATCGTTTCATTCCTGAATCAAAAGGGATATAATCTCCTTGAGTTAAGCCAATTTGATGAATAAAAACAAATTAGATACATGCCAAGCCCCTATCTCGTAAGTCTTCCAATGTCCTTATCACGTTCAATCATAGCTCTCCTCATTAATTATGTCCCTTTAATTTTTATAAATTTCTCATCTTATTCTTCGCATGGTAAAATATTCTAACTCGCGAACTTCTTTAATGAATAAACAATGGAAGAATTGTTAAAGCTACTTCTTCTCTTTTGTGTCGGTTCCTTGGCCGGCTTTATCAATGTCATGGCTGGCGGTGGGTCCACAATTACCTTGCCTACCCTCATATTTTTAGGGCTCGATAGTTCTCTTGCCAACGGAACCAATCGTGTCGCAATCCTGATTCAAAATATTTCTGGAATATTATCCTTCAGGCAGGAAAAATATCACAAATTTAAGATGAGTTTAAAGCTGGCCTCTTTTACCCTCCCAGGAGCCATCGCGGGTTCCATCATCGCAACTACCATCAGTGATACATTATTTCAGAAAATCCTGGCCTACGTCTTAATTGGGATTATCATTTCCCTGCTGCTACCGAGACCAAATCAAAAGAAGATCGAAGACAGCAATCATTATCAAAAGAACTGGTTCATCTATCCGGCAATGGTTGCGGTCGGATTTTATGGAGGATTTATCCAAGCCGGCGTTGGATTCCTGCTCATGGCATCGCTTTACCATCTGATGAGACTCGACCTTGTCCGTGTCAATATGCACAAGATATTTATTGTATTTATCTATACTATTCCAGCTCTGCTCATCTTTTTTCTTACACACAATGTGAATTTCAAGTTTGGTCTTACCCTGGCAGCCGGAAATGCACTTGGGGCATGGTGGTCCGCAAAGTTTTCTGTGAAAAAAGGGGAGAGAGTTATTCGAATAATATTAATGGTTGCAATACTTATAATGTCCTTAAAGCTTTTGGATATTATTTAGTGCACCTTTTCCTTCATAAATAAATTGATTTGGAAATTCTTAAGTGGTAGCTTTTACCAAAACACAGAGCTGAAAGGGGTTAAATATGAAGGTATCTTCTGTAGAAGAGATGAGAAATCTTGATAGAAAGGCTATAGAAAAATTTAAGATCCCTGATGCAATTCTTATGGAAAACGCAGGTCAGGCTGTATATTTTGTAATCCATAATGAACTTGGCATAGCAGGAAAACGATTCATTATCTTTTGTGGTATTGGCAATAATGGTGGTGATGGATTCGTTGTTGCAAGAAAGCTCCTCTCAAATGGTGGGCTTGTCACGCTATTTCTTCTGGGAGACAGTGAAAAATCAACAGGGTGTGCAAAAGTCAATTTTGAGATCCTATCCACACTTCCCATTCAGATTGAGAGGCTTGCCTCTGTGGAACAGCTAACATCCCCTCTCCTTTACTGCGATGCGATTGTGGATGCAATATTTGGAACTGGCCTTACAAGGGATGTGGGCGGTATATACAAAGAGGTAATTGAATTGATTAATGAGAGTGACGCAACAACATTCAGCGTTGATATCCCCTCTGGTATAAATGGTGATAACGGCCAAATCATGGGGTGTGCTGTTAGGGCAGATTATACTGTAACATTTGGCCTACCGAAGTTGGGAAATTTGCTTTTCCCTGGTTTTGATCTATGTGGTAAGCTTTATGTTACCCATATCTCCTTCCCTCCTTCCCTATATAATACTGATAAAATAAAGGTAGGAACAAATGATCCCTTACCAATTCCAGAAAGGGAAGAGGACACCCACAAGGGTAGTTATGGAAAGGTACTCTTTATTGCAGGTTCATCAAATTACCTTGGTGCTCCCTATTTTTCAGCCCTCTCTTTTCTTAAGGCCGGTGGCGGGCTTTCATATCTGGCCTCACCTGAGTCAATAACCAATTTTTTGGCCAATAAAGGAAGTGAGATCGTTTTTGCACCACAGAAGGAAACAGATAAAGGAAGCCTATCTATTAAGGCAAAGGATCAGCTTTTAGAATTTTCAGACAGGGCTGATATGGTTGTTATGGGACCGGGATTATCATTACATGATGAAACTCAGGAATTAGTAAGGGAGCTTACACCAGAGATCAAAAAACCTCTTATAATAGATGGTGATGGTATTACCGCCATTTCCAAGGATATAGATATAATAAAAAAAAGGAAAGAGGTGACAATTCTGACCCCCCATTTTGGCGAAATGTCAAGGATTACTAAAACAGATATAGGAGAAATCCAAAAAAATAATGTATCGATATTATTTAAAACATGCAAGGAATTGAATGCTACTTTAATATTAAAGGGCGCCCATACACTAATCGGCTATCCCAATGAGCGCATCTTTATTAATATGAGTGGAAATCCTGGTATGGCTACTGCTGGTAGTGGGGATGTCTTGGTCGGCACTATTGCAGCTATGTTTGGCATAGGACTTTCAATTGAAGAGAGTGCCAGGATGGGTGTATTTATTCATGGTCTGGCCGGAGACCTTGCAATGAGAGATACAGGAGAAAACGGAATAATAGCCGGAGACATCATGAACTATCTGCCTGAAGCGGTACGCTATTTCCAGGAACATTTTGAAGATATCATTAAAAACATCTATGAAAGCATCTATATCGTTTAAGGAAAGATATGAGAGCATGAACCTAAAACCAGAAATACGGGACAGTCCTCCAACTGAAAAGACAAGTCAAATTTTGTTTTAACCGCCTAGAGTGCTTTTGGGTCTTCAAATAGTATCATCATATCCAACCTCTACATATAGTGCCTTTTCCATTGACACACAATTGCCTTTTTCCTATACTTCCTTTATACAAAAATGTATCTTTAAAAACATTATATGTGGCATAGAAAGCATATTATGGCAAAGCTTCACATTATAAAAGGACCCCTAAAAGGCAAAACTTTTGACCTTGAAGGCGAGACTGTATTTATTGGCAGATCCTCGAGAAATGACATTCAAATTAAGGATGCAACAATTTCCAGAAAGCAGATAAAGATATTTAAAATAGGAAAAAAATTCCTTGTCGAGGACTTAAAAAGCACTAACGGTACCATGATTAACGGTGAGCTAATTGAACCAGGTGAAGGCTTTGAGGTAGACGAAGAGGATACAATCTCTATAGGAAATATTGTGATACGTCTCGGTGAAATTTCCTCACACAGCTCATTAGATAAAAAGGATCTACTGCCCCCTTCCTCCAATAGAAACCAAAATGAAAAGGACAACTCAGAGAAAGATAAACGCTCACGGTCACCCAAAGACTTAGCTTTGATATACAAGGCCTCAGAACTCATAAAGCAATCGTTAAAGATCAATGAAATTTTTGAAAAGATTCTGGAGTACCTCTTCGAGACTCTCCCAAGAATTGATAGGGCAGCCATTCTGCTGTATGATCATGAAAAAGAGAAAATAACTCAGGTGAATGGCAGGTCAAGACAGGATCATGTCACTAAAGCTACCTATTATAGCAGTCCCGTGGTGGACAAGGTGTGTAAGGATGGAAAAGCCATCAGGATGTCAGATACAGCGTATGAACCACCAAGCACTCTTTTAGAAGATATGGGCACCGTAAAAATTAGATCCGTCCTTTGTGTTCCGATTATCAGTAATTCAAAAATCAGCGGTGCTATCTACGTAGATTCAGTTCGGGTGCCATATGGATTCCGAAAGGAAGACCTTTTGTTATTCAACACTTTAAGTGGCTCCTTAGCCATTGCCATAGAAAATGTCCAGCTTGCTGATAAGTTAAAAGAGTTGCAACCCAATTCAGACTAAATACTCCTATGAAGATTTATCTTCAAATTCTTCCAGATCCAACTCTAACTCAGAATCCTCCTGGTTTTTAGAAATACCTAACTTCTTCTTATCAATTTCTGAGGTAACTAATTCAGATGTACTGTACGGAGTCTCATCTTGTGCAGCTTCAGCTGGAGAGATTTCTTCATCTAATGATAGATCACCCAAATCCAGGGAAATGTCTTCTTCATCAGGTTCCCCTTCCTGTTTCATTAATATTTCTTTATCTTCCTGTTCAAATTGCAATTCTGATGATTCTTCAAGTTCAATCTCTGTTATGCTTTCTATGGAATCAAGCTTAGGGGCTTCCTCTGATTGGGACTTCTCTATTGCTTCCTGTGGNGTCTCAGTGTCAAGGTGCATTTCCAGGTCTTTTATCTCAACGTCTTCCTTGCCGGTTACTGCGCCAACCTTGATCCCAAATCCGCTGTCACCAAGATCGCCTGTCAGGCTACCCAGAAAAAATGGAGGATTGGGTTTGTAGTCAGGAAGATTCATTTTTTTACGTTCAGACGTAAGATCCTTATTACATTTTGGGCACACCTCATTGTAATCAAAACTAATGTACCTGCATTTTGGGCATTTCATTTCTACCTCCCAGAGTGTGGAAAAAATCTATAATAACAATTTATATGAAAATATTTTTTCATTATACAAAACTTTCATATAAAAGTATAAGAAAATCTAAAAAAAGCTGAAATGACAACCACCACAAATGAACTACCCCGCAGCAGAGCTGCGAGGTATCAAAAGGAATTTTTATTTAATCCCGATGCAGAGCATCGAGGAATTCGTTTGATTAAAAAAGGGATAAAGGAAAAATTTTGATGTTAATCTTATCTTTCACATTATTTAAACATATGCATGGTCCATAAAATGGGTCAGGAGTTGGCATTTGGTATTTTCCCATTTTTAGTTATCTCATCTCCAGCCGTATGACTTCCGCATAATCAGAGATACCCTTTTTCAGGATCATAGCTGCAAGATTTTCAGCTTCTTTACGGTTTTTAAAGTTTCCCAGGGTGACCCTAAAAAACTTCCCTTTCTGAGTATTATATACTGGCATGATATAGACCTCGTGGCCCTCTTTCAGCAACTCTTGAAACAGATCTCGAGCATATTTAAAGGGTTCAAAAGATGCGATATGAACGGTAAAACTCGGGCCTTGATTTAATAAAGACAGTGGTGGAAAAATGATCTCCTGACCCACATCAATCCAGTTTATATCTTTGATTTCAGGATTAAATTTTTGTATCAGGCTCAGAACCTTTTCATCAGTCCGGCCATAATAACTCGCTGCCAATTGGGTCACTGTATCTCCTGGTTTAGCAATGACCGATTTAAAAAACTCTTCATCTCTCTCCCGGATAATAGCCCGCTTCTCTTTTGAACCTTCCGATTGCATGAGATTAACCGGTTTAATTTCTTTATCTTCTGTTTGAACATCTGAAGGGAACTCCTCCTTCACTTGAGTCTTATAGGATGAATCAATTTCTTTTCGATTTTTCACTTTTTTTTCTTGCGCCTGCTCTATCGGTACTCTATCAACAAGGACCTTATGGCTAACTGGTATTAGCCTATACAACCGCTCTATAATACCCTGCCCTATCTGACTCACGCCCACAGCCACAATAACCATTATAAAAAATAGAACCGCAGCCCACTTCCAGTAACGGCTAATATAATCTCGTTGGACCTTTTTGATTTCAGATAGTTCTGGCTTCTTCTGAGAGTCATCTAAGCTCATATCCTCATAACATTGCTTTACTATGGTGGTGGTTATTTTCTTTCTTCCTTTTGAGTAACCCAGAAGAAGGGCATTATCTGCCAGGACGTTAATCACCCGTGGATATCCTTTAGAATAGTGATGAATGGCCTTGATAGCACTTTTACAAAAAATATCAATTCCGCTTTTCCTCCCTGCTATTTGTAACCTGGTAGCTATATAGTCACTGGTGCCATTAAAATCCAATGGAGGGATATGATAGCGACTGCTGATACGCTGGAGAAGAGGCTTGCACCTTGGATCACTCAATTTCTCGTTAAGCTCAGGCTGACCAACCAGAAAGATATTGATCAATTTCTCATCAGCGAACTCCATGTTGGAAAGAAGTCTTACCTCTTCAAGTAACTTGAAAGAAAGATTCTGTGCCTCATCAATGATGAAAATGATATTTTTTTGCTGCTGTATGCATTGCCGAAAAAACTCCTCAAGCTCAAAAAGAAAATCTGTCTTTGATTTAAAATGAACCTTTTTTTTAAAAGCGGAAAAGGCCAAAAAATCCATAAACTCCTCTGGTGATAGAAGAGGATTTGAAAGATGGATATACTGGATATTCTTATCAATATTGTTGAGAAGTGTGTGAACCATTGTCGTTTTGCCAGTACCGATCTCTCCGATTAAAAGAATAAGTCCTTTTCTCTCAGTAACNCCGTAAGCTAAAAGGTCAAGTGCCTTTTTATGGCTCTCGCCCAAGTATAGAAACCGGGGTGATGGAGTTAGCTCAAAGGGCTTTTCTTTTAAGTTGTAGAAGTCCCTATACACGTGCTGTCTTAATCCTTTTGAAGATCAATTTTCAAAGTCTATGATTAAAAGGTTAAAGGAAATCTTAATGAAAAAATCCAACATTAACCTTTTACCCTATAAACTCCCTTTAAGAGTTTATAGCTGATAATCGAAGGCATACACTAATTATATATCGGAATTTCTATCCCGTTGTAAGCGGGAAAATCAAGTAACTTTTATTGGCAACCAATTTGTGCCTGCCCGCCATTGCTCTCGCTCAGGTGAGGCGGGCGGGCCATCCAAATGGAATAATGGAGTATTGGGGCAAAGTTCCTATGTTCAATTTTTTTAATATATAGCATATATACATTAAGCTCAAGATGCTTTTTTATGGGACTCTGAACATAGATTAAGGGATATTTCCATCTTTTTTTGTATCACTCTTACCAAGAT
>JGI10211J14876_10001329_pt1 | contig 10854 bp, 9 predicted proteins | sample Etolagsediment_FD_14876 | JGI IMG/M metagenome (IMG submission 14876)
CAATTTTGGCATTGACATCTGGATGACTACCCTTGCCATGAATGAAAACATCCCCATTTGCCAGGCCTTTATGGGCAGGCCCAAGATTCATCGAGCCAAGGATCCAGGCGCAGATCTTGGACCCATGTTCAGGCAGGTGGTGGGAACTATTTTTAATATGATGATAAAATTTTATCCTTTCTGGAGTAATGTAAAATGGAGTAAGCCCACCTCAATCTTTGGTTTTGGCCTCGGAGAAACTGAAATACCACCACCTGTGAAGGTCAATAAGGAAGTATTATTTACAAAATTTCAGGATGGGTTTACTGCCTGCAGTCACATTTGGGAGAAAATCCTCCAGAAAGAGACTGTAAATAAATTACACGAGGTAAGGAAAATAAATAAAGACCAATTTGATTTTCCTACAAACCTCTGGATCAATGTTTTGATCGATTTTACTGTTGCCTACAGGGATAAACTGTGGATGGAAGACGAACTTTTAGATTCCCTTATCCCTATATATTTCGGAAAGACTCTTTCTTATGTAAAAAAAACAGAAAGGATGTCCATTAGGGATTCAGAAGAGTTTATTGAAGAAGAGTGCATCCAATTTGAGGCAACCAAAAAGCTTTTCCTGAAGCACTGGAATGGGAGTAAGCCTCATTAGTTTTTGGTCAATTTTAGCGTGAGGGGAGATTATTGATGGCCAAGATATTAGTTGTTGATGATGAAGAACATATCAGATTGCTTTACTCTGAGGAGTTAACCGAGGCCGGCTATGAGGTTATCACAGCCGCGGATGGATATAAATTGACAGAGAGAATAGAGAAAGAAAAACCTGATATAGTCATACTTGATATAAAAATGATTGACTACAATGGTCTTGATCTCCTGCAGGATATTAGGAATAAATTTTATGACTTACCGGTCATACTTTGTACTGCCTACGATACCTTTAAAGAAGATATTAAATCTATTGCTGCAGACTTCTATGTAATTAAATCTTTTGATTTAACTGAACTTAAGAAAAAGATAGCAATGGCTTTAGAGGCAACTATACCTTAGCCATTATATCCTTCCCCAACTTTCTTCTGCCAGTATAAGATAAATCCCGAAGAGTAAAAAAAGAAGGTTTGCAAGCCATGCACCTAAAGCTGGGGGCAAGACCCCTGATAGGGCCAGAGATCTGGAGAGGCCAAATGTGAGCAAATAGAGAAAACTAATACCTATGCCAATAGTAATACCAAAAGGAATCCCACCTTTTTTCTTTCTCAAGCCCAGCGGAATTCCCATCAATGTGAGTACCAGTGATATGAAGGGAAAGGCTATTTTACTGTGGAGTTCTACCTGGCACCTGGTTGAATCATACCCCTCTTCTCTTATCTTTCTCGTATACCTTTTTAGCTCCCAAAAGCTCATATCTTCTGGAGCCTTCATGGTCCTCTCAAAAACGTGGGGTGTCTCAGGAAGCTGAATTGTATGATTGCGAAACCTCTCTTTTTTTCTCGACCCGTCAGGTGCAATTTTTTGAATAAGCCCATCATTAAGATACCATATGCCCTTAACCCATTTGGCCTTTCTTGCATCGATTCTTTTGTGTAATGTGAAGTTATTATCAAAGAAAAAAATTGAAAGTCCTTCTATTGTATTCTTTTTGCTGTCGTATGACCGAATCTGATAAATAGAGCCTTTTCCCTTATACCAGAGGTGAGACAACTTATAGGATCCTTGGGGATCCTTTTTTTCAACCTGTGTTTTCCATATAGTATTCGCCACCGAGCTTGTGATAGGGCCAACAGATTCAGAGAGAAAAAATGAGCCAATTCCAATAAAAATAGCAATTACTACCAAAGGATAGAAGAGATGAAACAGGCTTATCCCACAATTTTTTATCGCCAATATCTCGTTGTGTTTATTCATTATACTTAACGTGAGCATAACAGAGATGAGAACTGATATCGGTGTCATCTGCTGAACAACAAAGGGTATCCGATAGATAAAAAATGAAAAGACAATCTTTAGAGGGACATGGGCCTCTAAAAAATTGTCTATTTTTCCAAAGAATTCTATTACGAGGTAAATGAGTAAAAAGGTAATCAGGGAAATAACAAAGAAAGTAAAGAACTCTTTATAAAGATACCGTGAAATTATTTTCATTTTCGGGCTGTCTTTTGATCATGTCCATGGTTAGTTGTGAGTAGTCAGTTGTATTTATAATCGGATACAATGTGTAAATTCGAAAAGTTCCAGTATGCTGGTTAATAGGTATTTACATTATTTTATTTTCCTTTTCTTTTCAACGGACAATCCCGATTTATCGGGACTAACATCATCTATCTTTTCTTTAGATGCAAAATCCTGGCAATTTTTGCTGCAGTTGCTTTAATAAAAAGATCAAGTTCTTCCTTCTGGATAGACTCTCCAGCCTGCGGTAAGCCCCTGAGATCATCTGGCTGGACTAAGACAGGAATATTTTTAAATTCTTTTTTGGGCTTGACCTCAAATTCAGGTGGAAATCGATCAGAAAGATACATTTCCTGAAAGGAAGAGAATTTCATGGCGTGGGCCGTGGCAGTAAGTATACCTGTTTCTCCCTTGGAGATGAGACCTCCATGTATGGCCTTCGTAAAACCAGCCATAGACTCACCTCCTTGGGTACAAGCAATATGACCGTTTCTGTTTGCTATTACCATAGCATCCATTATTTCCTGTTCGGTTACCTGGATGACGAATATCTTTTTTTGACCGGCTGCCTGATTATACTCACGAACTAAATCAATTACGCGTGGCATAGAAACAGGGTTTCCGATCATAGCTGCCTGTGCCACGCTCGCCTTTACAGTAACTGGTTCAAATTGCTGTTTTAAAGGGTCATCTTCTAAATAATAACGGTACACAGGGTCAGCATGGTCTGACTGGACACCGATAATCTTTGGTAATTCAGTAATGACATTGGCTTTTAAAAATTTTAAGAATCCACTCATGATTGCAGTAATATTGCCTGCATTGCCAACCGGAACAACTACAACCTTATCAGCAACCAGGTAGTCAAAGTCTTGGGCGATTTCAAAGGCGAATGATTCCTGCCCCAGGATTCTCCAGCTATTTTTGGAATTTAAAAGAGCGACATTATAATTTTCGCTCAACTCCTCTACCACCTTCATACAGTCATCAAAGACGCCGGGCATCTCTAACACCGTTGCCCCATTTCCAAGAGGCTGTAAGAGCTGTTCCATAGTGACCTTTCCTTTTGGGAGAAGCACTACCGACCTTATAAAATCAGTGAGATATGCTGAATAGAGTGCGCCTGAGGCGGATGTATCACCAGTAGAGGCGCATATAGTTAATAAATCTTTTATATTATTATTATTTGCAAAATAATTTAAAAAACTGAGCGCACAGGCCATTCCTCTATCTTTAAATGATAGGCTCGGATTCAGTCCTTCATTTTTAAAATAGAATGTTCCGCCTATGGCCGATTCGAGATTTTTATTGGCCATAACCATGGGAGTATGTGCTTCTCCGAGATAAAGTATGAATTCCAAGGGAATAACAGGGGCAATGAACTCATAATAGCGGAAAATGCCCTTAAGGGGGTTAAAATTAAGCATCTTCCTGTAATCAAAGATTCGTCTCCATAAATCACCATTTCGCCCTTGTATTTCTTCTCCCTCGTGATACAGCATTAATAACCCACCACATGATGGGCAGGTATAAAGGAGCTGATCAATAGCAAATTCATCCCTGCATTCAAGGCACCGATACAACATTCTCCCTGATGGTGTAGGTATAAGATATTTTCTGATATCCTCTGGAAATTCATTAAACTTCATTCAAATCTCCTATAAGACGTTCACCGTTCACCGTTATTCCGGCGGCGGAGCAACGAACAACCAACTTTAGGCGCTTTCCTTAATCCGACCAGCCGTGGGCACCAATGAGATTAACAAAACGGCATCCCCCTAAACTCTTTTGTTTGAATTCTTTTCCCTTTCTGACAATCTTTATCAATTCTTGGCTATATCTGTCACCAACAGGCATAATCATTCGCCCATTATCTGCCAGCTGATCTATAAGGGGCTTTGCTAAGTGTGGGGCACCAGCCGTTACCATGATAGCATCAAAAGGGGCATATTCCTTCCAGCCCAAGGTCCCATCAAAGGCTTTAAAAAGGATATTATCATATCCCAACTGAGCCAGCAGTTTTCTCGCGTTTTCCAATAATGATTTGATTCTCTCAATAGTATACACCCTGCTTGAAAATTCAGCTAAAATTGCTGTCTGATAGCCAGAACCTGTTCCTATCTCTAAGGTTTTCTCGTCTCCCTTCAGCCCTAATGCCTCTGTCATGAGCGCTACAATATAAGGCTGTGATATAGTCTGCTTCTCACCTATAGGAACCGGGTGGTCATTATATGCTTCTCCATACAGGGCATCTTCAATAAAAAGGTGTCTTGGGATTTTGCCCATAACCCGAAGAATTCTTTCGTCTTTAATACCACGGGCGATTAACTGATTTTTTACCATCCTTTCCCTTGAAAGATTAAAATCATGAGACATACAGTGTTATCACTCCTCTGTTTTCTCGCATTTCCACACTATGCCGTTTAAATCAGCCCTCTGTCCACACCACAAGCGATTAATCTCTCAAATTCCTTGGCAGGCTTGAAAAATGAGAGATCGTATTTGTCATATATTGCCTGTATTCTTCCCTGGATTGCTCGTACGCCCTTCTGGCTCACATAACGGGCAGGGCCGTGCCAGCAATCGGGGAATCCAATCCCCAATATGGCGCCAATATCCATGCTGAAATAATCTCGCACAACACCCTCATCCAGACAAAGAAAGGCCTGGTTTACCATGGCAAGCAAAAGCATCTCCTTTGCCTCATCCCTTTCAGGAGTTGGAAGGGATTTGTTGCGAACAACAAATTCCAAGGCCGATGTATCAGGTGTGAGATCATCTTTATAAAAGCAGGGTTTGCCAGCACCTGTATAGCCTGCCTTGTACATCTGTATAAGAGTCTCTGGCACAGACAACAGGTCAGGAATTCGAGATTCCATGAAAAGGCCTGCATGGTATACTACATTTCCACCTGCAGTGCCATACACATGCAGGGGTCCCTGAGGAAAACCTGCCTCAAGTGCCAGGCGGTCTATTTCCCACGGGTCGAGTCCCATTTCTGCCAGATGAAAACCAGTCATCACAAACACACCAAAGGTGCGGCTGGAATAAAATCCAGGTCCATCACCCACGATGATGCAGGTCTTTCCCTGCTGACGACCAGACGTCACTGCAGTGGCAACTGCCGTTTCAGAGGTTCTGGGACCCTGAATTACCTCCAAAAGCGGCATGAGGGGTACGGGTGAAAAGTAATGCATCCCAACTACCTGTTCTGGACGATCTGAGTGTGTTGAAATTTCCTCCATCGGGATGGTAGAGGTATTGGAGGCAAAAATAATATCAGCATTCACATCCTGTACCTGTTTGAGAATTGTTTGCTTTAGATCCAAATCCTCGAATACCGCCTCAATAACCAGGGGAGTGCTTTTAAGATCTCCATAGTCCTTTATGGGCCGAATGTTATTCATAGCTTGTTCTTTCCGCTCTGGAAGCCAACGTCCCTTTTTCACTAATAATTCCAAACTATAACCAATCTTTTCTCTCCCTGCCTCGGCTGTCTTTTTATCCACATCAAGGAGCCCTACCTTTATACCATTATCAGCACAGATTTGAGCTACCCCCTGCCCCATTAACCCGGCACCGATGATGGCTATCTCTGGTGCCAGTATGGCTTTTTTTCGATCAATTGTTGCGAGTTTGGGTGCAAGGTTTATTAAAGAAAAAAAGAGATCAATCTTGTTTTTGACATTGGGCTCAACAATTAATGGAGCGAAATATTTCACCTCATTTCGTACAGCCTCCTTAAAGGGTAAGTCAAGGCCCTCTTTAATGGCATTAATGGCTGCCTTGAAATACGGTTTCTCCGGGCACACAGTATAACGCTCACAGGCATTTTTAATAAGCGCCTGCTGCTCCTCTGTGCTCAACAGATTGGGTTCCTTCCAGTCAGGATTGTAGTTTCTATTCACTATATCTTTATTGTTCTCAATCCATTTTTCCGCCTCAAAGAAAATCTCATCCTTTGGAACCATAGTCACCAATCCTGAGTGTGAGTAAAATTCCACAGGGAGAACCCTTCCACCCAGAATAATATCCAACGTGGTTTTGAGTCCCATAGCCCTTCTGAGGGTTTCAGGTCCGCCACCAGCAGGAAAGAGACCAACGTTGATCTCAGGAAGCCCCAATTTTGATCCAGAGGTAGCAAATATATGATCACAACCCCACAAAATGACCTCAAAACCACCTCCAAGGGCTATTTGGCCCTTCAGGACAGCCACGACCGGAAAGGGACCTTTAGCCAATGCCTCCAGTGTCTCATGAAGTTTCAGGACCAGATGTTTTACATTAAGAGGCGACGGGTCCTTCATAATCTCCATAAGGTTGGCTCCATCCAAAAAACTTTTTGCCTTTTTTGATGTTACAATAACGCCTTTCACCTTGTCGCCTTTAGCCTTTTCTGTGGCCTCTCCCAAATCTGTAATAAATTGCTCACCGATGGTATTAACAGGTCCGGCTGTGTCGATCTCAAAAACTGCTATTCCTTTTTCGCCATCGATTTTATATCTGAGCTCCTGCATAGTTTCATTCTCTTTTAAATTTTGTTAGCTATCTCTAAAAAATAGCAATTCGTTTTACCACCATATGTAGACTATGTATTGCGATGCCTTGACCATCTCCTAAACTTGAACAATAACCCCCTCCCCCTGTGTTAATCCTCCACAAATGGCAGCCACCCCTTGACCACCGCCACGTCGTCTAAGTTCATACATCAAGGTCATTGCTATTCGAAGGCCTGATGCGCCCACCGGATGACCGATCGCTACAGCTCCACCATTGACATTGGTTTTTCTGAGCAGTTCATGCCATTTTTGCTCATCTCCCCCAGCCAAAACCTTGGTGCTCACCAATGGCATTGCTGCAAAGGCCTCGTTAATCTCAATGAGATCCATATCATCAATGGTCATCTCGTTTCTGTCCAGTACCTTTTTTATGCTCATAGCCGGTATCCAGGAAATACCGTAGGGCATATCGGTTTCACCAGCTTGGTCAACAATAGTTCCAAGGATTGGGAGTCCCAAGGATTTTGCCTTTTTCTCTGTCATTGCTACCATAGCAGAAGCGCCATCGTTTAATCCAGGAGCATTTCCAGCAGTAGTCGTCTTTGAGCCAAATACAGGAGGAAGCATTGCAATAAGGGCAACACTTCCATTGGGCCTCGGCATTTCATCCGCCAACAAAAGATATTCCTTTCGTCCTTTTCTCACTTTTATGGGAACAATTTCATCTTCAAATTTTCCCTCAGTCATGGCATCTGCCCATTTCAGGTGCGAGCCCATTGCAAAGGTATCAAGCATCCTTTTGGAAATGCCGTACTTTTCCGCTCCATCGGAGGCATCCACTGCTACTGAATTATAGCCAGGATAGGAGATAGGATAAATAGGATCAGAAAAATTCACCTTTCCAATCCTCACACCAGATCTCAACTGTCGACTGGAATGAGGTACACGGCTCATGGCCTCTACCCCTATGACCAGCGCTGATTCGAGCTCGCCAAGACGCATCCCCCAGAGAGCCATGCGAAGACCAGTAAGGGGTGAGCAACATGCCGTGTCTAGTGTCGTGGTAAAGACATCGCGCCCCAGTTTAAGACCAATCTGTCTGCCAGTAACAGAGCCTGCTTCAAAGGAACTCGGTATACAGTTACCAACGAAAATTTGATCTATATCCTTGGTTATGTCTTTTCCAGGCGCTGTAAGAGTTGCCTTAGCCACATGGACAGCCACATCAAGTGGTTCCATTTCTGACAGGGAACCCAAGTACCGGCCGAAAGGGCTCCTTTTGGCGCTTACAATCACATAATTCTCTGCCATCCTGTCTCCTTTTCATTAAAAACGAAATGAATTCTGATGACTATTTTTGATTTATCTCCCGAGCATATTATCTGCAAGCATATTTCTCTGTATATGGCGCGGTTCTAAAAATAGATCGAGCACCTTCGCATCCCTGTAAAAATGTTCAATTTGCCCCTCTGCCATATACCCATACCCCCCATGGACCTGTACAGCATTATATGCAGTCTTATATGCAGTCTGAGAGGAAATCATCTTGGCCATTAAAATTGCTTGTAAATCAGGTTTTCCCAGATCAAACGACCATGCTGCTTTATAGGTGATAAGCCGCGCCATTTCCACATCCATATACATGTCTGCCAGTTTATTTCTTATTGCGCCAAAACTTGCAATCGGCTTGCCAAATTGCTGCCTTTTTTTGCTATACTCTAATGCCTTATCCAGTCCGCCCTGAGCAATACCTATGCCCATAGCACCGGTTTTTATCCTCATCTCATTAAAATAATCTTGTAGCTGAAAATACCCTGTGTCTTCCTGCCCAACTATATTTTCTACTGGAACACGAGCATCGGCAAATACAACCTGATCCACTGGGACCATTCTCATGCCCACTTTTTCACCCATACTTGATACCTTTATTCCATCCATATCTTTTTTTAACAGAATAACGGTTTGTGCTTGCGGTGTATCCATTCTGGTTTGACAAACAACGATTATATAGTCGGCTATGTTTGCAAGTGTGACAAAGGACTTCATTCCATTAATCACGCATTCATTTTCATCTATCTTCGCAGTAGTTGCGAAAGGTGTGAGAAAATGCCCTTCCTCTAAGAAGGCGCTTGTGACGATGCCTTCCCCGTGTGCAACAAAAGGCAGGATTCTTGTTTTCTGATCTTCATTTCCATTCCTTACAATCATTTCTGAGCCAAAACCAGAAAGCGCCAATGCCATCCCAATGCCAGAATCTTGCCGGCAAAATGCCTCTACTATCAGGACATTCTCTAAAAGACCAAGTTCCTGGCCGCCATACTCTTCAGGGAAGTTCACCCCTATAAATCCAAGCTCACATGCCTTTTTCCAGATGGGTAATGGAAATTGCTGTCTTAAATCATAATCGAGAGCGGCATCTGGATCAAACTCGCCTTTGGCAAACTCGCTGGCCACCTTTTGGATATCTCTCTGCTCAATGGTTAAATGAAAATCCATTAAATCCCCAATTTTTTCCCTATAATCCTCTTCATAATCTCATTACTTCCTGCATAGATAGGGTGTGCTCTAACATCTCTGAAAAACCTACCAACTTTATACTCTTCTAAGTAGCCGTAATCTCTGTATAGTTCCATGCACTCCGATATAACCCTGTTGGCCATATCAGAAATCCACCATTTGGCCATTGATACCCGCTTAATAATGTCTTCACCATGTATATGATCATAGATAAGACTATTTAGAAAGGTGCGTCCTATCTCAATATCAGTCGCCATCTCTGCCATCCCGTTTGCATCAATCGGTACCTCTGCCTGTTTTAGGCCTTTCCTTTGTTTGTAATAATCAAGGGTCATAGTAAATGCAGCTTCTGCTGAGGCCTGAGACATGATTGCGCTTACAAGTCTCTCTTGCTGGAGTTTTTCCATCATATAATAAAAGCCTTTTCCTTCCTCTCCTAAGAGGTTAGATACAGGCACCTGACAGTCTCTGAATATAAGTTCGCCCGTATCCTGACTATGCCACCCTGTTTTTTCCAGATTTCTACCCCTGGAAAATCCAGGTGAGCCCTCCTCCACACAGATAAGGCTGATATCTTTATATGGAGATCGAGATTCTATCTCTGTTTTGCAGGCAACCACAATAAGGTTAGAGAGTATACCATTAGAGATGTATATCTTCTCTCCATTAATGATATAGTTTGCTCCCTCTCTCACGGCAGTTGTTCTCATTGAAGATAAATCTGAACCAGCATCCGGTTCTGTCATAGCCACAGCAAGAATTATATCACCTGAAATGCAGCCAGGAAGCCATTTTCTTCTTTGCTTGTCATGTCCGAAACTATGTATATAGGGGGCCACAATATCACTGTGAAGTCCGGCCATAAGGCCATACACTCCTGCATAGGCCATCTCTTCAGTGATAATAAAGGAGAACTCAAGCCCAAGTCCTGCGCCACCATATTCCTTTTCAACCCAGGGACACAGATATCCATTCTGGCCCATTTTTTTCCAGGCTTCCTTAGGAATAATCCCCTCTTTTTCCCACTGGTCATAAAACGGGATTATTTCTTTCAACAGAAAACTCTTAAATCGTTCTCTGAAAACGCGATGTTCTTTTCTATAGAGATTTTTATACATGGTTACTTAAAGGTGGGGATTAGGAAAGTCATCTTTTTCGTCTCTTGGAGTGCTTAATAACAGTGCTGCTTTTCCTTTTGCCGATTTGCCTTAAGCATAAGGTAAAACTCCTTGATACATGCTTGGAAGGACCGTATCTCTTTAGAACGGAAAAATTTCCGGGATCCGCTGAGCCAGCATCATGTCTCCACTGGCCTCAAGTTGACCTCCCATGAATGCCTGCATGGCGTTCAGCTCCCTATTTATGATGGAAAGCCATGTTTCGCAGGACATTGTTAATGTTACAGTTGGCACCCCATGAGTACCTTCCTGAATTTGACAGACACCATCTTTGACCCCTACATTCCAGCTTCCTCCGCCTTCTCCGGTAATATCGAATTGAAAAACTACATTTAATCCCCGTGCAGCATCAGGGTTAAACATCTTCGGCATGGTGGTAAAAACCTCTTTGACATTTGTTATGGTCATACCCTCTCCTTTTTTATAGAAAAAATCCCTATATTCTGCTCTTTATTCTTTTTGACTTATTCCTCAAGCCGATACCCTTGAGGAATAGG
>JGI10211J14876_10001332_pt1 | contig 10838 bp, 10 predicted proteins | sample Etolagsediment_FD_14876 | JGI IMG/M metagenome (IMG submission 14876)
AGGCAATATTGACCTCCTGCCCCATTATCTCTATCCTTTTTGCCCTCTTTATAGCCCCTGTTTCATATGGGGTATATGAGAAGATGAAATCTACTCTAATACCTGTATGTTCATCCAGTGCAGGCAGCACCATGGTTTCTCTGACAAATGATTCTATCTCCTTAGGCAGTGGTTTAAGGCTGAGTTCTTGAACCACAAAAAGAACCTCTCCAAGACGATCGACATCCACACCAAGGGTAATGTCTATATCTCTTGTAAGCCGGGGTTCTCCATATAGCAATACCGCNTGTCCCCCGACAACCATGTAAGGAAGGTTATGTTTCTTGAGAGAGAGCCCTATCTGGGAAAGGATTTTTTCGAACATGAATTAAGCGTCTTAGCAATTCTTATATCTACTTCTATGTCTTCTAATGGATCTTTAGGAGGGAAAACACCGAGATTTGATGCCTCATTCCACATGTAGGCGAAAAGCTTTATGGCAGAGCCGAAAGATAGTTTTCCATCATCCCTGATAAAGTCATCTTCGAATTTTTTAAATACCTCTGGGTGTTTAATCATTTTATCTAAAAATGTATAGGGTAGTTCATTATTTATTATCTTTTTATCACATCCCTGACACGGACACGTAATCCGTCTAAAATTATCCTGGCAGAATGAGAAAAAATATGTACTATTATATCACGGAATCGGCTTTTTTGTAAGTGGGAGCCGAATTTTCCCGAACCCATGCTAAAAAATTTCCTTTTTATAAAACATGCACAAATTCTTAAAAATATCAAGGATGATTTTAGTGGATATGGGATAGATAGAGGGTATACCCATTATTTTGGGAAGGGTAATTAGTATAACAGATTAAAAGAAGATTCCTAAGAAAAGGAGAGAAGGATTGAAAAAAAGTCCTTATGGATTTCTTTCATATCCATAAGGGCTTTTTTTTGAAGGATGCTTTTAATCTTTAACCCTTAGCGTAATTTTTAATTCCTTTGGGATATCTTTCCCTTTTGGGACATAAATATTTCCTACAATTCCCTGACCTTCGTCAATCACATACCTGTGATATCTTTTTGAATCCTGATCGTAGCTGGCTATTATCTCTTTATTCTCTGTCGTCATCACCTACCTCCTCACAAAGTAAAATATATGATTTGAAAAGGAACATATCAGATTTTTTACAAAATACAATGATTTTTTCGAACTCTCTTTTTTGAGCGCTCAGACCAAAGAATTCAGCCCTGATATTTTTCACTCTGTAAAATAAGAAAGGGCATCTGTGGGAAAGGAAGAAGATTGACAAGGTAAAATAATTTAGTTACTTTGTAGCTACAAAATAGCCATTCTTATGGGCAAAAATGTAAAAAATGTGTTAATTTTTTAAATACTGGACACACGATACTGTACAGTTGACAGAGAATAAAAAGGAGATAAAGCTAATGACTGAAAAAAGTAGTGACATATTATCAAAGGTTGAAACCTATTATCAGAACTATGGACTCAGGGCACGAGAACTGAAAGATCAGGGGCAGAAAGTAATAGCCTATCTTTGTTCGCTTGTTCCAGTGGAGATTATTGCGGCAGCAGGATGTGTGCCTTTCAGGATACGGGGTGATGTGCATGAACCGATCACAAAGGGAGATACCAATTTAGAGACCATCGCATGCCCTTTTATACGGAGTTGTTTTGATGTGTCATTAAAGGGGCGATATGATTTTTCTGACGGTCTCATTATTCCCCATGCCTGCGACAGCATGGCCAGAACATATAGTACCTGGCGGTATTCATTAGAACTGCTCTACTCCCATTTCATTAATGTTCCTCACACAATCACCGAATCATCAATGGAATTTTTTATTGCAGAGCTGAATACATTTAGAAAAAGTCTGGGTCGATTTGTTGGCAAAGAGATTTCAGATGATGACCTTATCACAGCCATTGATCTGTACAATAAAAACAGGGACAAGGCAAAGGCCCTGTATGAATTGAGGAAGCCGAATCCACCATTAGTTTCAGGAGCAGAATTAGCAACAATATTAACCGTAGGGATGAGTCTGCCTGTTACTGAATCGAATGAATTATTTGATGAGGTATTAGAAAAACTCACACAGAGAAACAAAGCGTCGTATCCAAAGGCACCTCGAATACTGATTGACGGTGCGTGCGTGGATAATATTGACTTTATCAAGCTTATTGAGGAGAGTGGCGCCAATGTGGTTGCTGACAGTCTCTGTATTGGCACCAGGGATTACTGGCCACATACAGAGATCGAAGGTGATCCCATGAAAGCACTTGCCCACCGGTATCTGGACAAAATCAATTGCCCCAGAACCTACAGGGAAAAGACAGGGGAAACCTATCAGGAAGATCTTGCGTCACGATTTGGTGATATTGGTTCCTTAAGCAAGGAATTTACTGTTGATGGTGTGATCCTCTATATCTATAAATATTGCGATCCATTCGGTTTTGAGGTGCCTGCAAGGAAAGCGTACCTTGATTCCATTGATATGCCGGTTCTTTATCTTGAGGATGAATACTCGACAGGCACCATTGGCAGACTACGCACAAGGATACAGGCATTTCTTGAGATGATTGGATGATGGTAACGTCCGTTGTGAGTTGTCCGTTGTCCGCTGTTTCTTAATTCCGAGGAATTCATGAGGTTGAAAACTGTCGGAAAACGATGAACGATAAGGAGGGATATACAAATGGCTGAAGAGGAAAAAAAAGAGGTACGTAAGAAAAGAAGAACGGCAACCGAGGCTGCTGCGTCTATTGGCCCAATGGTAAAAGCAGCCATCGGTGGTACGATACAAGCAAAACAAGAAGGCAAGAAGCTTGCCTATACATTTATTGTGTGTTCATACGACGAAATGCTATGGGCCATGGATATTGTGCCGGTCTGGACCGAGAACTATGCTGGTGTATGTGGAGCGAAGAGGGATGCAGAAAGATTTTTAGAGAGGGCAGAATCTCTGGGATTTTCACGCTCTCTCTGTACCTATGCCCTGTGTGGGCTTGGCTTTGATCAATGGCGGGAAGAACTTGGTGAGATGCCGCCAGATGCACCATGGGGAGGGCAGGCACGGCCTGATATGATGCTCTCAAGTGGCCAGATCCTGTGCGATCCGAGAAACAAGTGGTATCAGGCAGCGCAGCAATTTATGCCCGATGTTCCTATCTATGATCTTAGCCTGCCGTGGCCTATGTTTGAGGATGATATTGAGGTTGCTGATGTCCAGGATTATTATATAAAGCATATCACAGAAGAACTTCGCGGACTGGTTACATTCCTGGAGAAACAAACAGGAAAGAAAATGGACTATGACCGGTTGAGTGAGCTCGTTGATTTAGGTGAGCGAACCTGGAACCTGATCTGGGAGACCTATGAGCTGAGGAGGGCTGTGCCAACTCCCATGGGCACAGGGGACGCCATGAATACCATGGTGCCAATGGTTTTTATGATGGGTACCCAGCAATGTTATGACTTCTATGCAGCGTTAAATAAGGAGTTAAAGGATAAGATTGCCAGGAAAGAGGGCGTTGTTGAGGATGAAAAATACCGACTCCTGTGGGGTGGTGGATTGCCATCATGGTTTGCCCTGACCGACTTCAATTACTTTAATAGCAAAGGTGCGGTTTTTCCAGTTGAGACAACCTATCGGATGATCGAACCCATTTACAGGCTGAACATACCTGATACCAATGATCCTATTGAGCGACTCGCCTGGAGATGGTTTGGATACTGGACCTACTGGTATGACAAGGCAAAAAAACGGCCTGGCTCAGAGCCGGATGTGGAACGTTTAATACAATATATCGAAGACTATCAGGTTGATGGTGTTGTTATGCATGAGGCTTTTTCATGTAGAACGTGGCACCTTGGACTAATCTGGCAGCTGAATCAATTGAGAAAGATATACAAGCCGATACCTGTATTAATATTAGGAAAAGACGGGGAGAAAAAAACAGGGAAAAGAGAACTTCCGTCATTAATCCTGGAAAGTGATATAATAGATATAAGCTCTTATTCCGAGGTTGATACAAGAAACAGGATTGACGCATTTATTGAAACCCTGGAGCAAACAAAGAAAAATAAGGTGTAATACAGAAGCCATCGCTTTTTACACGGCTTACAGAGTACACTACCATTATGTACCACGGTAATAGGTATGACACAGTATTTTGCTGGCGTTGATATAGGTTCCACTATGACAAAGGTGGTGATCATGAACAAAGGGATCATCTCCTCTATTATAGGGCCTACTGGTCCGGAACAAAGAAGATTGGCCAATAAGGTAATGGAGCAGACATTGAACGAGGTTGATCTCCCTTTTGAGGCGATCACCTATGTAGTGGCAACAGGGTATGGAAGAATCAATGTTCCATTTGCTGACAAACAAATAACGGAAATTAGTTGTCATGCCAAAGGAGTGGCACACTTTTTCCCTGAGGCCAAAACAATTATTGAGGTAGGAGGACAGGATTGTAAAGGAATAACAATCAACAATGGCAAACCCGTAGATTTTGTTATGAATGATAAGTGTGCTGCTGGTACCGGGAGGTTCTTAGAGATTATTGCTGATGCATTAGGGATTAAAATAGAGGAAATGGGTGAAATAGGTTTGGAGGGGAGCAATCCTGCAAAGATAAGCAATATCTGCACTGTATTTGCCGAGCAGGAGGTGGTTGCCGGATTGGCAGAAGGTGTGTCTCTTCACAATTTAGTTGCAGGCATTCATGAATCACTGGCGAACCGAGTGTCAAGGATGGTAAACAGACTCCATTTAGCAGAGGAAGTTATTGTTACAGGCGGTGGAGCAAAAAATGCGGGGCTGGTGAAGGCACTTTCTGATAAATTGGGGTATACCGTAGTCGTCCCACCTGAACCTCTGCTGACCGGTGCCATTGGCGCCGCCTTGCTCGGAAAAGATATAGCCGATAAGGCCTTACACGATGGCGTATCCTTAGAGACAAAAGAGCGATCTCTCAAAGAGATCAAAATCTTTTAGGGGAGGTCAAATTTTTTTCTCTTGCACTAATCTCGAAAAAAATTCAAAGGATCTATCAAAGGTCGCCTCTGCATCATCGGGAAAACAACAGGCTGGCAGCTCCCGTAATCGTAAATGATATGCGATGCACTCGCAGCAAATACCTTTCCTTGAACATGGTTCATAGGTGCAGTTGCATTTATTGCGATTCTCTTGTTGGTTGCACTCCATAACAATATCTCCAATCTATGTCTGGGATTAATTACAACACGAACACTGGTATTTGTTATTTTATATTCGTCATTTTCACAATCTATAACATATTATCTTTTTGAGACTTTTAAAAATCTTACTTTTTTAACGAGGATTGGCTTTTCTTCAACTTTTAAAAGTTTAATAAAAGTGTTATGAACACATGAACACATGAAACGGTTGACTAATGAAATTCACTATAGTTTAATCTCTATCTTTATAATTGATTGAAACTTTGTTTTCTATACCAGTTAATAATCAAATGAAATATCTCACCACATGTACTATTTTTATTTCTCTGCTTACTACGCACCTGCTATTTTTGCATCCTGCCCATGCAAAAGATGTTAATCTAGTCTTTAGACATTTATCTGCGCGCTTACAAATGGATGGCATAGAGGAAAAAACTCTTCGCACGCTTTTTACTCATCCTAAGCTTGAGCTGATGTACGAAGTAGTAGCAAAAAGCCTGATTAGAAAAGAGGTCAACCTTAACTATGCCCAGTTTCTTACACAAGACTCAGTAAACAAAGCCGTCTCCTACCTCAAAGCCCACGACACAATCCTTACAAAAGCAGAAAACCAATTCGGTGTCTCCGCGCCTGTAGTTGTAGCAATCCTATCGGTAGAGACCGCATTTGGAAAATATACCGGTTACTTTAACACGGTAAATATCTTGGTAACGCAGTCACTTTCCCTACAAGCAGACATTTACCAAAAGATCGTCAACCGAATTCCTGAAAAAGAGAAATCAACCCTGACACCCGATCGGATTAAAACAAAGCTCAAGAAAAAGAGTACCAGGGCCTACAGGGAACTCAAGGCCCTTCTCGCCTATGCCAAGGAGCAAAATATTGATCCCTTTATTGTAAAGGGCTCAACAGAGGGTGCTATTGGGCTTCCACAGTTCCTTCCTTCTAATATAAAACGATACGGATCTGATGGAAATGGAGACAATAAGGTTGACATTTTTCAGCATGACGATGCCATTGCCAGCATTGCTTCGTACCTTAAAGCCCATAAATGGAGAGAGGATAATAATTATAAAAAGAAACAAAGGATCATTCTCAGATACAATAACAGCGTGTATTATGCAAACACAGTGCTTCAGTTAGCCAAGAGACTCACTAATCACTGGCATTAGTTATAGTTATATCCAGTTTATTTATTCACCTCAATCATCAAAATCTCCTGCTGCCCCTTTTCCCACATTTAATTTGCTTGCCCGCTCATGAATCAGTCTCTCAGTCCACTGGGTAGGGTCTTCAATGCGGGACCCTTTCGGACCCAGGTCATAGGAATCCGCCTTGAGAATTGCCCCAATGCCCAAAGGGGCTGTATCTCCGGCATTAAACACATCCATGAGCAGCTCATAGACAAAGTCTTCCACCCCTTTAGCCATCCTTTCACGCACATCACGGGGCAAAGCCTGCATCTTGTTTTCAAAGGGTAGGTTGAGCTTTTTATAATCTCCGCCTTTGAGACCATTCTTGTTGGCATACTCGACCATCTCTGCCCATAGACCTTCGGTAACTCCCTTGTTTTCCATCTTAATAAATTCCCCGTTATCATCCAAATGGGCGTTTCCATATTCATTGACCTTCACACCCCAGGTAATCATCTGGAGTGCGGTCGCCACATTGGCTTTGGTAGTGTGGGTCTTTTGGATTATATTCCTCAGGCGCTCAGAATTGTTGCCCGAGGTCCCATGCTGTGCCCCGGATACCATATATTTAGCCAAGGTATTATGAATCTGGGTTGTTAACGGTACTTGTATGCCCTTATCGCTGGCTTCAATGCCATGGGTGGTTCCATTATTCAAAGCGATCCAGTCAGGAAAAATATCGTGCGCGTTAAGCCCCTGGATCAAGAATAAGGCTTCATCAACCGTTGAAAGGCCTTCCTTTCCTTTTATCTCACCTACTTCGGTCTCATATCCGGCCCATGTGGGCACATAGGGATTGAGGGCAATATTTGCCAGGAGGTTTTCGTCGTCAGTAAGGTGTGAGGCATCAATGGCAATGGAGGTTATACCCGCATCAAAGAGTGAAGGGATTTCGGTTTTGGCTGTTTCAACATCCTTATCACCCTTGATGCCATAATGATCTGCATGTATGGTGACTGGCACGGTAATACCGAGCTCATTACAAACTGCATCTACCTGTCTTGCTAGATTCCAATAGTTAACTGCACAATAAGCACTTGCGCCGCCTTCGGATTTGGCGATTTCAATAATAATAGCAGCATTTGCCCGCTGTGCGGCCTTAAGGGCCCCACGAATTACAAAATGGTTTCGGCCATTGGCAGCAATGGTCATAGCCCTCCCTTTCTCAATCATAGCCCGGTCAATAATCTTCCCGCTAACGATCAAGGCGTTGGAATTGGGGAATAATCTGACGATATTAGGTGGACGACCTATCTGGATCGCCTTTTCAAATTCCTCGGATGTGTTTCTTTTTTGCAAAACCATGATAACGATCCTCCTTATGTATTTAAACCTGAGACACTACCCTAAAGCAAAATTGTAAAACCGGAAACTCACCACATAGAAGTGGAACTGAGCACCGCTTCGCTGACCAAAAAAAGGGCGTTTCTAGAAGGAAACTACCATTGCGGTTCCACGATCAGCTTACATTAAATTGGAATGGATAAAAACTCACATTTTGTTGGAAGGAGTATAGGGAATTGATGGGTGTGTGTCAAGTTTAAGGGAACGCAAAATATGGATCGCCTTGCAAAACTCCTGTCTAACACCCATACATCCTGCCATGCATGAGTGTTAATTGCCAATCACGCCCATTTCCTTTTTTGAACCGGTAACATTACTCTGGCCACTTTGATAAAATGACTGCTTGAAGGATATGCAGTCAGTTTTAATCCCTCTTTTATGGAGATCACAAGCGTCATGGTAAACTCTTTCTCTCCGAGGCATAGGACAATGCTGTGGAGAAGGAAGAGGTTGTTGTTTAGTATATTAGCATTTGCTTTTTTCTTAATTAGCGTATAGAAAAATAGAGATATTTTGAAACGACGAGATGGATGTCAAATGGATGTCGAACAAACCATTTTTTTAGGGATTATTCAAGGACTCACAGAATTTTTGCCTATCAGCAGTTCTGGCCACCTGGTTATATTTCAACATCTCATTGGATTAAAAAATCCTGAGCTACTGTTAGATATATCTCTCCATGTAGGCACCCTCCTCGCGGTTTTGATATTCTTTTTGGCTGACATAAAAATGATGATCTATGAAGGCATAGGTTTTGGTAAAAACCTTTTTCAAAAAGAAAAGAAATCCAGCAGCAAAATCCAACAATTCCCTCATGCGATGCTTGTTGCATGGATTATAATAGGCACAATTCCTACAGCACTTATAGGGATATTCTTTAGCTCCTTTTTTCAAAAAATGTTTGGATCACCCTTCTTTGTTGGATTTATGTTGATAGTTACCGGGGCAATTTTGGGAGCGAGCAGGTTTATCCCTGATCATTTAACAAAAAAAAGCTATGTTGGACTCATGGTATCCATTGCGGTAGGTATCGCCCAAGGAGCTGCAATTATCCCCGGGATTAGTCGATCTGGCGCAACGATAGTCTGCGGTCTCTTCTGCGGCCTCAATCGAGAACTCGCTGGCCGGTTTTCATTCCTGCTCTCTATTCCTGCTATTATAGGAGCAACAATATTTAAATTTGACATGACAGAGATAACTGAAATCGGCTTTATGCCTTTTTTTGCAGGGATTTTTGTCTCTTTTCTGGTAGGCCTTATAGCCCTGAAGATTACCATGAATATGGTAAGGAAAGGAAACCTCTTTTACTTTGCACCGTATTGTCTTCTGGCAGGCATTGTCGCGATTATAACTGCTTGAGTATTGAAATAAATTTCTTCGCCGAGACACGAAGATAGAGCACTAATAGCACATTATGTCATCACAATCATTACGTACTTTTATTATTCTTGCAGTTAAAGGATTTTTCATGGGCGCAGCAAATGTTATTCCTGGTGTGTCAGGGGGTACCATGGCCCTCATCCTTGGCATATATGAAGAGCTTATTAATGCAATCCGTTCAATTAACCTCAAATTCGTGCGGCTCGTTACTCACCTCAACATCAAAGAGGCTCTCTCATCTGTTTCCTGGCCATTTCTCCTACCTATAGGGTTGGGTGTTTTACTGGCCACCTTCTCTTTGGCAGAGATACTGAGCTGGCTTTTAGAAAGGTATCCGGTTATAGTCTGGTCTTTTTTCTTTGGCCTGATTGTATCTTCGGTGATCACTGTCAGTAGGGTAATAAAACAATGGAGAATTCCCACCATTGTTGCAATAGCAGTAGGGACAATTATTGCCTATGGCTTGTTTGGTGTAATACCTGTATCTACACCGAATGCCCCGTGGTTTATCTTTGTAAGCGGTTGTATTGCCATCTGTGCAATGATTCTACCTGGGATATCAGGTGCCTATATCCTTGTACTGCTGGGAAAATATCACTATATTCTGGAGGCATTAAACAATAAAGATTTTTTTACCCTTTTTATTATATCAGCCGGCGCCTTGGTGGGACTTATAAGCTTTGCTCAGATATTAGGATGGCTTCTTAAAAGATACCATGACCTGACTATGGCAATCCTGATTGGTCTCATGTGTGGCTCGTTGAGAAAAATCTGGCCGTGGAAAGAGACCCTAACCACGTTTATCGACAGTCATGGAAAAGAAATTCCCTCTCTTCAAAGCAATATCATCCCTTCTTCTTTTACCAGTGAGATTTTCTATGCACTGCTCTTTATGCTGATTGGTATTCTGGTTGTTTGGAGTTTGGATCTCTGGGTACGCAAGAACGGCTAGATAAAAAACCCCACTTCCTACCTCTTGAACGAGCACCATTAGCCCTTTATCACACCGAGCGGCCGTAAGCGGGCTACCTTTTTTGCCAACCCGGCCATATGGACAGCCTCAACCACTAACGATACATCCTTATAGGCCTCGGAGATCTCCTCTTTTAATGTGTTCTTTCCCCTTGATTGTACAAAGATGTCCCTGTCTTCAAGCTCTCGATGTATTGCCCTTCCCTTTGATGCTTTAATAGCCTGCCTTCTGCTTAAAAGCCTGCCTGCTCCATGGCATGTGGAGGCAAAGGACTCTTCCATAGCCTTTTGAGAGCCTGCCAATACATAGGAGGATGTGCCCATGTCACCAGGTATGAGGACCGGCTGCCCAACCTTTCTGTATCTTTGGGGTACATTCGGGTGGCCAGGTGGAAGAGATCGGGTAGCTCCTTTTCGGTGAACGCACAGGGGAGTCTTTTTGTTATTGACTACATGTGTCTCTAATTTAGCAATGTTGTGGCAAACATCATAGAGAAGTTCCATCTTCAGGTCATTGGGGCCTATGTGCAGAACTCTCTCAAATGTCTCTTTTGTCCAGTGCATAATTATCTGCCTGTTTGCCCAGGCATAATTTGCTGCACAGGCCATACCCGAGAGATATCTTTTCCCCATGTCAGATGTAATATACGCACAGGCTAACTGTCGATCAGGCAGCGTAAATCCTGACTCTCTCACATGGGTTCCCATCTCCTTTAAGAAATCATCGCAGATCTGATGACCAA
>JGI10211J14876_10001333_pt1 | contig 10837 bp, 8 predicted proteins | sample Etolagsediment_FD_14876 | JGI IMG/M metagenome (IMG submission 14876)
CAACCAAGGCTGTTACGAATCAGATTCTTGCCATGCTTCTTCTCGCTTACAAGATTGGACTTGAGAATGGGTGTTCCTATCGAGAATACAAACAATTTATCAAAGAAGCCCAGAAACTCCCCTATTTTGTAAACAAGGTAATAGCCCTTGAGGATAAAATCAAAGGCATCTGCGAGACGTACAAGGACTCTAAAACTGCTTTTGTTATAGGTCGTAACACCCTTGAGCCCATCGCTGACGAGATTGCTTTGAAGATCAAAGAGATCTCTTACATTCATGCAGAAGGGTATTCTGGATCTGAGTTGAAGCACGGACCACTTGCACTCATTGATGACAAGATTCTCAACGTTTGCTTACTTGATAAGAACTTCTATCCTGAGAAGACTATCAGCAACATAGAGGAGATTAAAGCAAGAGGCGGCAAAGTTATTCTAATAACAAACTACACAAAGCATGAAATAGAGAATAAAATCTATGATAGGTTAGTTAGCGTAGAGACTGGTGAGAATAAATACATAACTGCTATGATTTTCAACATCGTAGGACAGTTACTTTCTTACCACCTCGCTCTCCATAATGGTAGAGATGTTGATTTACCTAGAAATCTCGCCAAAAGCGTAACCGTTGAATAAGGAGCAACAATGAGTAACGGAACTTTTAAACTATCAAATCAGGCAGTAGGTGCCCTAATGATGGCTCTACAGGAGTCACTACTAAATGAGTTGGACATTGTTCCAATCATCAAGGGCTTTGAACTACAGACAGGCAACGAAGGTCTTGTTGTAACTAATCCACCAACTGTCCGCGTTAGCAACAGTAAGCCAATCACCGAGCAAGACCTGCTCAACATGGCGGGCGAATAGTTGCCGCGCTATCAATATAAGTGTGAAAGCTGCGAAGGAAACTTCGTGGCTTTTCATTCTTTGTCAGAGACAAAGGAATCTTGTGACCTCTGTGGGCACGAGGGAGTTACAAAAATGGTGGGTAAGCCGATAGTCCTTAACAAAAAACAAAGCGATTCTATCACTACTGGTGACCTCACAAACGAATATATAGAAGCAAACAGAGAGCTTCTAAAAGAAATGAAGGAGGAAGCCAAAAATGGATTTTATGAGTAGATTAGAAATGGTGCTTACACTATTGTTGTTACTATCTCTTGCCTTCAATGTAATATTATTTATTTATTCTCGTAATGTAGCACAAAAACTTGTTCTAATCTCTAACGAGATAGATGATTTGCGTGCTGCTGCTGCCAGTTTTGCTTCTCACGTCAAAGCTGTTTATGAGCTTGAGATGTTCTATGGGGATCAGACCTTACAGGCACTTATGGATCATGCTCGTTCATTCCGAGAATACATGGACGAATTTGATTTTATCTATATACCAGACGATGAGGAAACTGATGCCAAAACACAGCAAATCGAAGAAATCTAATCATTATTTTACCAAAGAACATGAAAAAGCAATAATGGAATATTGTTCTTCGGATTGTAATAGACGTAAGACTGAAATTTATGTAACGATGTTACAGCCAGCTTTTAGCGAGATGGTAGATAAAATTGTATTTACTTATAAGTTTACAACACTCCCGAATATAGATCTTCTCAGAGAAGAGTGTAAAGTTTGGCTGATTACTATTTTAGATAAATTTCAACCAGATAAAGGACATAAGGCTTTCTCTTATTTCTCGGTTATAACGAAGAACTGGTTTATTCATAAGGTCAAAAAACAAAAGCGTAAGATTCAACGTGAAGTAGATTATGACGCTGCACCAAAGAGATTCGAGGAAGAGTATCTTTCAACAGACCAAACTTGGGTAACAGATCAAGTTGAGCGAGAGTTCTGGCTTTCTTTCTACGAAGATTTGAAGACTTGGAAATACAATGACATGCGAGACAGTGATGAGAAAGTATATAAGGCTATTGTCGTACTTTTTGAGAGCAAAGACGACATAGAAATTTTTAACAAAAAGGCTGTGTATCTCTATTTAAGGGAGATAACCGGGCTAAACACAAAGCAGGTTGTAAATTCTCTGAACAAGTTCCGTGAACATTACAGAGATTTCAAAACAGATTGGGAAAATGGCAAGATATGAACGACGAATTTGACGATTTGATGGACGAGGCAATTGAAAACATTCGCAACGACCGCAAGGTTGCGCGAGAGTTCTTGAACGAACTTGCAAATCAGATTGCTCAAAACGCAGAAAACAACCGAGCACTTTCCCCCGTCGCTGCTAAACATATTGAAACAATGCAGCGTTCCAATGAGCAGTTGGTGAAAGTTCTCACCCTCAAGCAGAAGGAGAGAACCAAGGAAGTTGGCTTGTCTGACGAAGATAAAGCTAGTCTCTTTGATATGATTCAAGGAGAGAACTGATGGCTAAAAAGAACTATTTTGACTTCTCGCAGTTTGATGAAGTTGGTGATGCTATGGATCTTTTCGCCAATACTATCAGAAATGCTTTTGAGTTTGATGCGTTAGCGGGAAAAGATACCTTCAATGCAGTTGTGTTAACCCAACCAATCCCAATGGACGAAAGCCAGATTGCCTCTTTTATACAAACTAAGCAAAATGATGAAAAGCAATCTGCCGATGATGACATTCCAAGATTTACCTTCAAGGCAAGGATTTTGGGACAACAATCGCCTCATTTATTTTTGCCCGATCCTTGTGACATAACAATTGCCAAAGAGATACAAGAGCAGCAGAACATACAAGATGTTATAGATATGCATACAACGGTTATTGCAATCAACGCTGTTGATAGACCTGCTCTTGGAGATGTTGTTAAAATAAAGATCGATCAAGGAACTTTCTCCATCAATCCACAAACTGCTGAATATGTTGGTCTTGTTACGAACTCGCCATCAGCAATTAACAATATTTTAGGATCCCAGAGGGGTGAATGTAAACAAGCATTAGAAAATACGTTTGCGGGTTACAATGGATCGGTTGTGCAAGGAGGAAAGCCAATCAGAGACCTTTCTAGACTAGATAAACAATTTAGACAAATAGTTGAAACCTTGGTTCAAAAATTAAAAGACAGAGGATTCATTCCTTATGTGGCTGAAACGTTTAGGACACCAGATAGACAAAGGTTTCTTTATAACATTGGGCAAAGCAAAATAGAAAGTGGTGGAATGCATGAGAAAGGATTAGCCGTTGACATCATTGATGGAAGACCTCATGAAGACGGAAAGGGAATTGTTGGTTGGGGCTCGTATGAAGAAGAGGCAAAAAAAAATGGTATAGAGCCGACCGAAGCAGACAAAAAAGCAACCAAAGATGCTAATGAATTTTTTGATGCTCTGGGGCAAGAAGCTAGAGAACTAAATTTAGTTTGGGGTGGGGACTGGAAGACATTTATAGATAAACCACATGTTGAAATGAGCGAGAGAAGTGAAGATGCCTGAATCAAAAAAAATAAAAATCTTTAATGATGAAAAGCTCAGTAAAGAGAAGCAAAGAATATTCAAAGAAGCACAAAGCCTAAACAAAATAATTCTCGGCTTAGACGGCTCAAATCCAACAGCTCAGCCACTAAACTCTTCTGGTTTATTTGGCAAGAAGCCTTATGAGCCTCAAGTAAAATACAACTTTGCTCCAAGTGAAAACGTCATCAATAATGGCAATGCCTTCATAACACTTGGCAAAGATCGTCCTTCTGGAAAGGCATCTGGATTTGGTGGTCAAGGGGCTACAGGTGCCAATGCTATTGATTTAGTTGTTGGTAGAATGGCTTCAAGTAAAAGACCAGATGGTGCTATTGTAGATAACAGTTTTTCAGCCGACGCGGCAAGAATCTACATAAGCCAGCTAACCAACATTGATTTCAATTTTGGAATAGATCCGGGTAAGTCAGGTTACATGGAAGCTCGCTCTGGTATTGGAATAAAAGCAGATGGCGTTCGTGTCATCGGAAGGGAGGGTGTCAAGATTGTGACAGGTCGGTCTACAAATAGCACTGGATTTGGAAACAAAGGCGAAACCAACTCTCTTGGAGGAAAAATCTCCCAACCAGCACCACTTATCGAGCTAATCGCTGGTAACAATACCGAATCAAGAGAAGTTGCTGGCGGTTTATTCAATACTCCAGAAAAATATGATACCCTACAAGGTGTCGCAATGGGACAAAATACAGTCGAAGCCCTAAGAGATTTAAGTGAGATTTTAGATAAACTTACCTCTTCTTTGTTTAACTTTGTCAATCTACAGACGCAGTTCAACGCTGCTTTGGCTGGAGCAGTTTCTTTACCTGCCCCGGCTGCTGGAGCCGCAGTTGGGGCTTTGACAACTGCCAACACAATCAGGATGCTGGTTCAAGTTTGGACTCCCTATTATCAAGCAAGGCTTGGAAAATTCTTGTGGGAAGTCAATCATCTACAACCGTTTGGCTATCGATACATAGAGAGTAGAAACGTTAAAACAACCTAGTTAGATAGATAGGAAAGGCAATGGCTCAATCAGAATTTTTGAAGCACCAAGACAAGAATGGTGATTTTCTAATAGATAAATGTGAAGTAGAACTCCCTGGATCAGAAGAAAAGGTCTGTCTAGATTGTATTCCTAATCCGAAGGCTGTTCTAACTGATTGGAAAAACTTGGAGATTGATTCTCCAAGGNTGAACGAGCGCACTTGTAGGTATGAAGTGGCGGTCACTACTCGCTTCAAGACGACAGGCGGCGAGAATGCCTCAGATGAAGAAGAAGCAAAAAATGCCCTTGATGAGAGATTTTTAGATTATCGCGAAGAGGCGATAGCAGCCTTACTCGATGCTTACAAAAAGAAAGAAGATGCGTTAAGCCTCTTTACAATGCAAGAAAATATTCAGTTTACAAACTGGGATCTTGAAGCAAGACCAAATTCAAGATTAAAGCTACTTTATTCAGTCCCATTCGATATATTGAATAGTTTAGAAGACGAAGATGAACAAAATGAATCAGACGAAAGTGATGGTCCATTAACTATATCTTTTTTGGCATCCGAATTGGCATTCATGAATGTGAGAGTCAGAAAAGGATTGAATCTTTATTCTCGCTACGATAAAGTAAATAAGATTATGAGCAAAGAATACTTTGCGTATGTTGATAATCTAAAACCATTTGACGTTGGCATCTATGGAGATAATGGATTTTCTCGCACATCATTGATGGCTCGTGTTCTTATTGAGCTAGATCAATTTTTAGTCAATAGAGGATACAATCTACCGGGTGTTGGCAGAGGAGTCTTAAAAGATAGAGTTGTTAAAATACAGTTTAATTTTACACAGGAAAGAAAATTAAAAAAGCTTACAATTTTTACTGTTGGGTGTAGAGAAAAGCCTATTATTTTCAGTGGTCGTAAACTCTCTGCCCTTAACAGAAAAGAATCTTTTAAAGATAAGACTGCCATGGGCTACCTCTCAAGACTGAGGGATATGGATAGGGCACTTACTGCAAGAGAGCCAGAACATTTTATTGAATTTTTAAAAAATAATACTTATCCACAAATCGATTTGTTTAATTCAATTCAGACTCTCGAAGAGAACAGCGATGAACAAGATGTTTTATCATGTGTAGGTGAAGCTCTCTTAAGTGAGGGTAAAGAACTTGGACAAGATATATTAGACGAGGTTCTGAACATAGCAGATGTCCTTGCCTATCAGTTCCACAAGAATATCTGTAAAAGATCTGAAGAGGAAAGAAGAAAAGAAGCTGTTGCTATGGGTGAAAGCTTCGATCCTGATCTTCCAGCAAAAGATTATCTTCCTTTTGGACAAGGCAACCCACTTGCAATAATGGCTACTAATCAGGCATTTAGGCAAATTGAAGCAAGCGATAATGTTTTTGTAAGACTGTGTGGAGAATTCCTTACAGACAAGATTACTGGAGGTTCTTTAGAGATTAGAGATCTTTATGATATTTCTTTCAACAAGATGAAAATATGTGGTCTCCTTGATCTTATGACAGAAGGACTACAGTGTCTATTCAAGGGTCTTACACTAGAAGAAGCTTTGGCACAAGCAATTTCTGCTGCTCTAAAGGCGATGTCCATAGAGAACTTTGGTGTCTTATTTGTTGGACTACCACCAGAGAAACAATCAGAACTTGATGATCTTGTAAAGCGAAAGTTGGAATCTGGCAATCTTTTCTCAGAGCAATCGAATGCAGAAATACTTTCCGATGCCACTTCGGCACAACCAGATGATCGTGGACCATCTGCTCCTGTATTTGGAGAAATAAACTTTGTTAAACCATGGGAAGACCAAGACTATATCGATCGAGAAAGAGAATCAATGATTCCCGGTCCATATGAAGCTATGTCTCCTTCAAGCAAGCTTGTTCAGCCACCCGGTGGTTCCGTAATTCGTCGTTCGCTTGGTAAAGATTACGACAATCCAAACCAGTTTGCAGAACAACAAACACCATTCGCTGATGCAATCAGGGCTGTCCAAACAGAATCAAAACAAAAGTTTAGCCCAGACAACCTTATGGAAGCTTATTTTGCAGCTTTGATCGAAGTGTATTCTGATAATCTTCTTGAACTTCTTGACATAATGAACAGATTCCCAGGAGCCGAGATTATATCAAAAGTTATAGCTCTATTTGATTGTCCTCGACCACCTCTGTTTACGCCAAGTGTGATGGATTTCTTGAAAGACATTGAGCTTCCTTTCTGTAGAAACGTCAATGATATCGCTCTGCCTAGGCTCAACAACCCACTTGATTTTATTAATTTAGATTTATTTAAGCTATTGATAGATGCTGCAAAGATTGCAATTCAGAATGCAATCGTGTCTATTTTGGTGAAACTAATTGTAAAAGTTTGTGAGATTATTGGTAGCGCTATTTGTAAAGCAATTGAGACAGCAGGTAGTTTGGCTGCTGGATTGCCAGGATTACTGACTGGCAGAAACACAATCAAAGACATTTTGCGCGAATCAATCTGTGGTCCCCAGGCAGATGAAAAAGCTTTAGATGATTCTATTGTGGATATGTATAAGCTGCTTGGAGGTGTAGCTCCTGAAATAGCAAACAGAGAAAAGGTTCTTGCTTTCAATGAAGCTATGGCTTCATCTGTCACACGCCGAGAACTAATCGAGGCTTCAATGGGAGAGCCTTCAGAATCATTCCTAACTCTCGTTGATAATCTTGTTGAGTTTGAGTTCCCCGAGTTTAGAGAATCATTCTCAAACAAAAGCGCGATCGGTAACTTTTTCAGAAACTTTGGAAACCTTCTTCCAGCCGACTTTAGAGATCAGGCACAGCAGTTTGTTGATGGCTTGGAAGAAGATGATCAGTTGCCAGCAAACCCAAGCCTATGTGCTTCTCCAGAGCAGATTGAAGAGTTTTGCTCTCTACGCTCTCAGATTCTAGAAGGTAGAGCATCAGCAGAACAGATTGCGCAACTATGTCGCCCCGGCGAAGAGTTTGCAGATATAGCAAGCATTATTCAGGATGGAATTCCAAAGACCTTAGAGAGCGGTATTCCACCCATTGTATCAGAGCCCGGCTGTAACAACGGCTTATTTCCTTATGAGACGGAACAACAAACTGCCGCAACAGCGCAGATCATGAACAAGAATCTAGAGCAGTTGATGATTGCCTTCTCTTACGATATGCTTGGTAATGGTCCCGGCGAAAGAAACTGGGGCTTGATGAACATGGTGCTTTCGGACACTCTCGGAAGACCATTTACTGCTCACTCTCGTAAGGTGTTCAATGATCCCGGCAGGCAGCAGTATGTTGATTTTTATGTTTCTAGTAGCACGCCCCTCGACGGCGGCGGCGAAGCCGGCATCACCGATAACTATGCAAAATCAGAACGACAAAAAGGCGCATTCCCAGTCTACATCGCAGAGTGGATGACTCAGGAGAATAATGGTCAGATAGCAGACTCTATCGGCATAAATAATCAAATCCAGCCAGATAAAACAACAGTAAAAGACTTTGATGAACTAAATCTTGGTCTAAGAGTAACTCCTTTAGAACTACCAGACTATGGCTATAGAGTTCAGTTTGAAGTGGACTATGAGAACAAGCAAGTCAAGTTTGTTGAGAAGAAGAGAAAAGCGACACCCGATTTGTCAATTGACTTCAGTAGTAAGATAGAGGATGACGAGGGATACAAGTTCTCTATGTCTGCTTACTTTGCAGACTTAGGCAACAAAGGCAATTACCCAACTGATAACGTAAGACTCAAAATAACAGAGACTATCATTGAAGATGGCGACAAAGAGTTACAGGAGGACTACCTTGAGTTCTTGGCTAGTGATTCTACGCTACAAGACTTTGAAGAAGGCTTCTTGAACCAGTTTACCAGATTTACCGAGACATTCCAGAATCCAAACAACACGATCTCACCTCCGATTGTGCTAATGTCTGAGATGCTAAACATTACAGAAGAACAGGCAACATCCTTCTGGAACTCCACAACTACAAAACTTTATAACCAAATGTTTGAAAATGTTATGAGCACTTCAAGCATGGCGTTTGATTATGGTGTTGAGTTTGACAATCTCACGCCAGCAAGTGCCGATTATCTCTACCCAGATGGAACTGGAACCCTCTATGCAGAAAAAGAAATTGATGATGGTGAGGGCGGAACGAGAAAATTGAACAATAGAGATGCAGTCCTTGGTATAAGCCGCGATCAATTCGATAACCCAGATAACCCAAGGGTAATTTATTTAGATCCAGCCACCTATGGCGGCTCCTATCTGAATCCTCCAATCCATGTTCGTCCGCTCAAGAGTGCAGGATGGATGGGACTTGTAGATTCTGTTTTCCCCGAATTGAGTCCTTGTAAGCCGCCAAGAACAAATGTTATAGACTTTGGGGAGATAGAATCTGAAATGATGAAGTCTTATAATCAATTGGCAGAAGACGAAAGGCTCGCGGGTGATCCAGATTGTGTTACAGAAGTTCCTTACAATAGAATCTTGACAAGACAAGGCAAGGCAGGAATCCAATCTGTGATAGAAGCCGCTTGCAGAATTCATTCTGTTGAACACTTCATCAAGTCTCTCGCAACATTCTCTAAATTCAAACCAGACTTCAAGAATAACTTCAGCGATCTCTACGCTTCATACATTGTGGAGCAAATGGAGAAAGGATTCAAGAACGCACAACAGAATGAGTTCTTTGAATTGTTCAATCCATTTAAAGATGAAGAATTCTGGTATGCTTTCTTAGAACAATCAGTGCAAACCTACGGTCGCTTGCTTGATGAGGGGGAAATCATGGATCCTCCAGAAACAGTTATCAACGCCTTGATCCGCCTCAACAACATCCAAGAACGTTATGATTACCCAGATCGTAAAGATCTGCGAGAGTCCAAAAAGAATAACGAAGTTTCAATCTTCAAAACTCTCAAAAACTACAGAAATGAAGATGCTCTAGGTGTCGTCAAGGAAACAGAAGACATTGCCAAAATGGTTCTAAAAGAGTTTGTAAAGAAGCAACTCGGCAAAGTAGCAGATTCTTTCGAGGCTTCTCTAAAGGAAAACGGCTTCATTGATGATTCTTATGCCACTAACATAAATTATTATTTGCTAAGTTCTGCAACTGGACTTACAGCAGGAAGTGAACTGAATCTATTGGGAGAGTTGANAGAGGATGTGTCTGATGATCTGCTTACAAGAGAAGTCAAATACACTAATGGTGATGAGATGTCTCTACAAGATGGGACACCCTATGTTGGCTACTATCATTTTAGAGACGATCAACCGATGACAGGCGAAGAGCACAATGATGAATCACAAGATCTCAATCTTTTTGCGAAGAACATCATAGTAACTGCTGGCGGACAAGGGATCGGAAGGGTATCCCAAACAATGCCTTCTGGTGATATCCCCTTTGGTCTGAGAGCTTATCTAAAAACCCCAACTGGACAAAGTAATCCTTACGACCTCGGAGCGATAACAAGTCAAGAAGGCAATGTCTCAGATGTCTACCCAGGAACACTCAGAAAGGTTGTAAACGATTCTGGTAGAGTTGTCGGACTAGAAGGTGAACTTGGTTTGCGTTATGGTCTTGAGTTCTACGCAAATGTCGGTGGAGAAATGGTTAGTGTCACAAGCGTTGAGATCGATGTTCTCGATCTTCCACTTGCAAAGTTGCCACCACTACAGCCAAGTAGCAAAGAAATGCTTTGCCTTATCAACAATTTGTTAGATGACGATCGCTACAAAGCATTCATGAAATATTGCCTACCAACAACTAAGATTCCATCTATCATTGCAATCTATAACGACATGGCTTTCTTACCTTCTATTGGTGAAAATGTTCTTGATGATGCAAAGAGGAACAGTGGCAATTCTAAGCCCGGTAGAAAAGCTTCAGTAAATGATGATGGCGATGCTATAATTTATTCCCCAAATGATCCAGGCGAACAAGGTTGGTTCCCGAAGAAAGAGCGAAGAACCTTCACTCCATTTGTTTTGACATGGGACGAATGGGATCACGTCACGATGCGTAGAACTAATTCTCAACTCAAGAGAATGTTTAAAGAATACTACAACTCAAGAGATTTCGGAGATCAAGAAGAGGACGATAGTGGAATCGTTGGAACAAATCTTAAGGTTCTAAAAGAAAGGTTCTCGTTTGCACCCGGCAAGAGAATTCTTCCTTGGTGGAAGCGCCGCCGCCTACGCAGTAACCCGTTTAATGCAAAGGGAGAGCTTTGTAAAAATAAGGACGAATAACTAAGTAGTAGTAAGATTTGGAGGGCTATGGATGGCTTCTTACGCGGTTAAACTACCATTGGCACAAGACTCAGCCGATGGTTATGCGATGATAAAGAGATTAAAGACTCTTGTAAAACAGAATCTCAAGATGCTTATTCTCACCAACC
>JGI10211J14876_10001335_pt1 | contig 10833 bp, 15 predicted proteins | sample Etolagsediment_FD_14876 | JGI IMG/M metagenome (IMG submission 14876)
CTCTTCCGATCTAATTACTATACCATCGAATCCCAGACTATGACATTATGCCATTTCGGTATTATAACCACAAGGTTTATATAGTATAACCCGCAGATTCTGGCAATTCGTCTAGGCAATATCACGAAATTTTTTGTAAAATAATATTATATTTCCCTAGATATACATAACAAATATGATATAATGCGTAAACCAAGAGAAGAGTTACAGTGGTGATAACCAATATACAAATAACCACTGTAACACGGAACTCTTATTTTCTGTAACATTTCCTCACTCCATTTTACACTCTGTTACAGTATTTGAAATAATGAATGCTGCTTTTGATTCGGAAAATGGTTGCTAAATTCCGTATTATATCTGTAAAAACAAAAGTTTTGACCTTATAGTTTATGGGGATGAAAATAATTCTCAAAGTGCACGAGGGATTTCTTAATCTCGGGTTAGGGTGGGTAATAATATGATAACGAAAAAGATAGAGTATAGAGCACCAGTATCTCTACTCCCTAAACAACTCCTTGCTCTTGAATCTATAACTAATACTGATTTCACTGTCTATAGTGGGGCGGTGGCTGCGGGGAAAACACTCCTACTCGCACATGCCGCAATCACTACTTGTATCAATAATCCAGGTTGTAAGGGGATTATAGGTTCACTCACATATACTCAATTAAGCAATGTTGTCTTTACAGTATTTAAAGAAGAGTTGGCTAAGTATCAAGAAATCTTGAGAGAGAATAATATTGATATAACCTTAATTAAGAATATCTCCGAATCACATGGGAAGATGAAAATCACCTTCTATAATGCTAGTATCATATACTTCTTAAGCATGGATAAGGAAGAGAAAATAAGAGGTTATACTATAGACTTCTTTTGCTTAGATGAACCAATTGAGATCGATGTTCGTGTCTTTGAACAATTAATAGCACGTATGAGAGGAACGAAGTTGAAGCAGAGATTCGCCCTCTTAACAACAAATCCTGGAGCACAAACACATTGGATATATAAGAAATTCTACGAGACTAAGAGTACTAAGTATAGGCATATAGATACAAATTCTTATGAGAATATCTTCTTGCCTGAGGGCTACATAGAGAATATGGAGTCTTCTTATGATGAGGATTGGAAGAGGAGATTCTTGAATGGGGAGTGGGGTGCTTTCGAAGGTCAGATTTACAAGGGCTTTGACCCTGGCAAACATGTTATATCATTAGATGATGTCCCTTATAAGAAACTTAAGTATAGATTGTGTGGAGTTGATTGGGGAGTTAGGAATCCTTCATGTATTCTAGTTATTGGAGTTACGAGGGATAAAGAAGTTTACGTACTTGACGAATGGTATATGAATGAGCAAACGACTGTTCGTGTAACAGAGCAGATTAAGAAGATGGATAAGAAGTATGACTTCAAGAAGGTGTATGTTGACCCTTCTGCAGCAGATTTAATCCTGCAATGTAAGGAAGTTAAGTTGCCTGTTGAGAAGGCAGATAATCATGTTGAACCTGGAATTGGGAAAGTTAAATCCCTCTTCGATAGAGATTCAATTAGAGTTACGAGTAACTGTCCTAACTTAATACGAGAACTACAAGCATATAGGTATGATAAAGATAGAACAGGAGTAGACCCTACAGAGAAGCCAATAAAGAAGGATGACCATAGTGTCGATGCTTTGAGGTATGGTGTATACTCATTTAAGTTATTTAAAAGAAAGATACGATGGCTGTATAATAAGAGTAGTTGTGAGGAGTACTAATGAATATGAAAAATATGAAGGAGACTTATGCTCTCTATAAGGTATTAAGGGCTGGTATGTATACGTTTGAAGAGTTTACAGAAATGCTGAATGTGTATTTAGGAGATAAAGAATGAAGAGTGTTGGCGATTACGTATTTGAATTCTATGATAGATATATAAAGACAAGTACAAAGGAGAGTGCTCTAAAATCAAGTAATATTTGGAGTACTGAATTACAGAAGGGTAGTGATGATAAGAGACTATCACCTAGTAAAAGACGAGAGTTAGCGAATCAAAGTCCTATCTTTATGAAAGGAGTTAGGAAAAAGAGTATGGACTCTGTTCGTGCTTGGTTTGATATTGAAGCAGATAATAAGAGTACACCTATTCAAGCAGATATAAATGCCATAAAAGCCTTTGAGAAGAGGACTAACTATAAGAAGAAATTCGCACAGGCAATAAAAGATGCTCATATATATGGAGATGGGTTTATCTTATTAGGATTTACTAATGATAGAGGAGTATCACTACAAGCAGAACCCTCTAAAAAGAGTGAACCTGCATCTGCTATGGTAATCTCACCTGAGAAGATAACTGAAGTTAAATATATATCTGATAAGAATAAAAGGTTAGACTTATACCACTTCGTATTCAAAGATGGGATGGTAGAGGAGCTTATTCACCCTGATAGGATTCAGCATATAATTGTAGAAGAAGATTCAACATCAAGACTTGGATTAAGTAAAGTTGATTTACTACGCAATACGATAAAGAGTAAAAAGAATGTAGATATTGCAGTAGGGAGGATTCTTTCATGGTTCAGTCATGGTTTACTCGATATTAAAGCAAAGGATATTAATGACGATGAGTTAGAGGAGTTAAGGAAAGTAGCAAATATGCATCCAACATCTTGGGTTCACGATGAGGATGATTTCGAAATAGATGTTATAAATCCTGACCAGCTAGCACCTAAAGATTATATGGATTTCATCGTATTGAATATTGCATCTTGCTTAAATATGCCAGTTCACGTACTTACTGGTATTCAAGTAGGTAAAGTTACAGGTGCAGAAATAGGATTTGCAGATTACTATAAAGATATACTTGATATGCAAGAACTAATTTACACACCAATGATAGAAGACTTATATAGGAGAATTATAGAAGCAAGAGGAAGAGTTTGGAAATACTCCCTTGTATGGAATACTGTCTATGTCGATGAGATAGGAGAAGCAAATATAATGGAGAAGAGGATGGCTTTTGTAACTCAAGGGATACAAGCAGGAGTCATTGATTTAGAGGAAGGTAGAAGGATGTTAAATGAAGGATTAATTGAATTAGATATAAATAAGAGTATTAAGCCACCATCAAGACCTATAGAACCAAAATCGCCATTTGAAGCGAAACCTAAGAAAGAAGAGAAGAAGAAAGATGAGTAAAGTAGGATTTACAATTTCTGGTATAGAGAGTATTGAGAAAGTAAAAGCAGAGATAAATGATTCTTTCAGCAAGAGTAAATTAGATAAGATATTTAGAGATGCTGTAGAGAAGGCTTATCAAGAGGCTTACAAGTTATGCCCAATCGAGACAGGTAATATGCAGGGGCATTTATTCGTAGAAGGTGCTGGTGATAACTGGAACTTAGTGTGTAATTGTGAATATGCTTCGCAGAATGAATATGGATGGTATGGTATTCCGACACCTCCAAACCCACCAGGAAAGATGAAGTACAAAGGTGGTTACAGACCGTTTATGAGGAATGGTATTCTAAAAGGTGAGGAATACTTTTGGAAACAAATAATGAAAGAAGCGGAGCGATTAAATAAATTTGCTAAATAGATTAAATAAAGGAGATAGAAAATAATGACTAAAAAACAAATGAGTAAACAAGGAAGAAAACGCAGTAACCCAATTGTGGAGAAAGCAATAAAAGTGGACTTTGAACATTTAAAACCAATAACGCAACCAGAAGCGAATATGTTTCAACAACTAATTCAGATTAGTAATGCGTTTGGGAAATTAAAACAACAGAAAGCAGAATATACTATGATAGTGAAGGCACTGAAAGATCGAAGAAAAGATGTTCAGAAAGGAATTATCAAACTACCTATTATGCTTCCATTAGGTAAGAATAAATTCTACAATTGCTACGATATTAAATATGCTTTAAAAGAGTTAGATGGCGAAATTGAAATCATGTCTAATGGGTTGAAAGGGATTGAAGGACAGATAACACAAAACTTCGATGCCTATGTTGAAGCAGGATTACGAATTCAAAATTTTACAGAAGCAAAATTCAAACAATATATACCTAAAAATGTCTACTCGAAAGGATGTTCTCCAAAAAAAGAAGAGAGAATCTTATTTGAAGCAGAGTTAGATGAATTAGAGAATAGTCCTGAACTTAAAAAAGAGTATAAAAAAGCAGTTAAGAAAGCACAGAAAGAGAATAAGAAATAAGGTGGTTTCTAATGGCTAATAAATGTGGTCGTTGTGGCGTTACCGAAAAGGGGGAATTACAATAGTCGATATAATTCAATTCGGTGATAAGCATAAAAGGTTAATGAAGATTGCTGAAGGATGGTTTAGGAAGAAGGCTGGAGCAAGTATAGATGCAGTACATGATGACTTATCGACTTGTGGTAATCCAGTTTTTGCTCGTATATTTAGATTAATAAACGATACAGGAGACTCTATTAAAGAGAAGTATCAAAGGAGGGTAGTTAAGAACTTTGGTTCTCTCTTACTTTGGATTCTGTATAAAGATACAGCGTATAGAGATATAACACTCTGGATGATATATCAAATATGTAAGAAAGCAACTCTTATTATGCAAGAGATAGAACCTTACCTTAAACAACCAGATGAATGGTATGTAAATTCTTGGCATGACAGTAAACAGCATTCTAAGGAAGCGAAGGAGAGAGGAGAGATTTCTTCTATAGGTAAGACTGATGATGAGAGTATCTTTACACCTCCAGAGCAAGTACGCAAACTTAATAAATATTGAGGAATTATGATGGAAAAGGAATATAAGAACTTCTCATTAAGTGTGAGATTAACTACTAAGGAAGAGAAGATTAATCTAAACGCTGACTGTGAAGAATGCGAAGAACAATTCGAAATGAAGGAGAGTAGAGCAGTCGCACTTGTAGGCGATAGGTTTTATAAAGGTGTATTCTTCCCTGCTTCTGAGTTAGAGAAAGCAGCATCTATGTGGGAAAATACTCTACATGATATAAATCATCAAGGTACTACAGATGTTAGAGGAATGACGGTTAGTGCAAATATTCTTTATTTCGTAGGTTATAACGATAAAGTCACTTATGATGCAGAGACAAAATCAATGTCTATGAATGTAAACATATGTGATAATACACACTATGCAAATGCATGGAAGGGATACATAGAACTATGTAAGAAGTCAGGTCAGACTCCAAATGTTTCAGTCTCTTTTAGGGCTCAAGTTAAAGCAATTAAGGTATCCGACCTTCCAGCAGGAGTGAATTATGAGCAATATGGACTCAGTAAAGATGATGAAGTAGGTTGTATACATGATGTACACCCTGATGCGTTATCAACTGTCTTTAAAGGTGCTTGTAGTGATACAGATGGGTGTGGCATTGGTAAATGTGATATGGAGGAAGTCGTAGATGAGAATCCAGAGGATGCTGATGTTTTAGATGAAGCAGTTGCCCAAAAAAGAGCAGAAATAATAAGGTGGTTAAAAGAGAACCAATAAGGAGAACATTGAAATGACAAAATACGAAGATATATCTCTTGAAGAACTTCAAAAAATGAAAGCCGAAAAACAAAAGGCTGCAATTATCGCAGAGTTTAAACAAGAGGAAGAAGCAAAAATTCTTGCAGAGAAAGAAGCATATGAAGTCAAACTTCGTGCTGAAATCACTGAACAAGTAAAGAATGAATTCAAAGTGTCAAGTCCTATTACACAAGACTTAAATACTAGCCAAACACCAAAACTCGGTATGGAGAAACAATGGTTCGTAGATAACTTCGGTACAAGTGGTATCAATACCTATGAAAATATTGAATTAACCAATAGTGATTCTGGTTGTGACGTTGATGTTGATAGTTGGGAAAAAACAGATGTTTTTGTAAATGCTATCTGGCATACAATGTACGAATCAAGTAACCTATTAAAACTCGCTGTTAAAGGTTTAAACATCNGNGCTGGTGACGGACACACTGTTCAAATTCGAACTATTACTCGATTTAGTCGTAGTGACATTACTGAAACAAGTTCAAGTTGTGAATGTATTTCATGTTCAAGCACCTCATTTAGTACTTACAGTATTTCAATTAAAAAATATGGTATCAGTACTGAAATCTGTAACTGGGATATCTGGCAAGTAGGCGATGCCTACAGGAAAGAATATCTTAACTCACTAGCAGGTGTATGGGCAGAACAATTTGATTACCTCATCTATAATGAATTAGATACCGCAACACCTGGATATACTACTTCAGTTGCAACAGCAGCAGCAAGTATGGCAACTGCATGTTGTACAGATGCTTTCTTACTCGCAGCATACAATGGTATTGACAGTATAATTACTCAAATGAGAGCCGCATACTATAAACCAGATTACATACTTATGCATCCACGAATGGCTGCTGTATTTCGCAGAATTCAAGACCCAAGTCCTATGTTAGCAAGTGGTATCGTAATGGGTAAAGATGGAGCACTCAAATCTATTCTTGGAGTCACTGTCATTGAATACAATGGTGCAGTAGACCCATTAGCATCTTCAACTGGTACTGGCGATGAACTTGTTATCATCATTGATTCAAGTCGTGCAGTAGGTGGAGTGTTCGGTAAAAAACCAAGCATGGAATCACAGCGTAACATTGATTGTGACTCAACTACATATGTCATGTGGAGTTACTTCGGTGCTGCAGAACTTGATACTGGTGCTATCGGTCACGTAGTTGCATCCTAAAGAGGTTAACCCCTCTCTTATTTTCTTTATAACCTGAAAGGGTATTACGTACCTAATAAGAGGGGACATGTGTTACCTTGCCGTTTAAATAGGTAGTGTGGAGATGGGATATGGAATATGGGCTGTATCCCTTGCACTTCCCCAATCCTGAAAAGGAGATAGAAAAAATGAACTATATATATTTTGTAAATCGTTTGACTGGAACTATGATTCTAGTTAAAGCAGATAATGCGAAAGAGATAAAAAAATATTCTGCAGATGTAGATTACTACCAACACTTCTGTCTGGAGAAATAAATATGTACGACCATACAGATGATTGGGTAATACCTAAAGCAAAGACTAGTGACATAACTGGTAAAACATATACTATTAATGGACATTCGTACTGTCGTGTAACTAAAACACTATCAATCATAGCCAAAAATGGTTTATTTTCTTGGTACGCAAGAGTCGGACAACGGAAGGCTGAAGAGATAATGACGAATAGATGTTCCTTCGGTACTAAAGTTCATTCAATGTTTGAACATATGCTATTAGAAGATTTTACAGTACCTAAAAAATGGAGTAATAAAGAAGAAGAAGAGGATAATCTCTTATTCAAATTATTTATGTATAATTGCTCTCTTAAACCTGAGTCACTTGAACAGAGACTTTGGAATGATGAGTATGAGTATGCTGGTACTGCTGATTATATAGGGAAATATACATCACATAAACCTTACTGCGTTCGTGGACATTGTAGAGATTTTAAAGATGCTTTCGTAATCGGTGATTGGAAGACTAGTAGTAATATATATGATGACTACTTCTTACAATTAGCAGCCTACGTATATGCATTTTGGAAACTAACGGGGATTAAACCTGCTGGTGGTTTCATAGCACAATTTAGGTATGGACAATTAAAAATTAAAGAGAGAACATTTGATGAATTAATAGAGTTATTTAAAGTTTACACAAGTGCTCTATATGTTTACAGATGGAAATTTAAAGTTTAAGGTGAACAAATGGCAAGATTAGAAATGATAGAGAATGGTATAGGGCTTATTCAAAGAGGTGATACCTATTACTTGGATGTTAAATTCAGAGAAGAATCAACAGCAGTAACAATATCACCTGTTGTAATGAACATGATAGTATCGTATCCTTGCAGTGGTAGTGATACGGCATCATTAGTAACTACAGCAACTACAGGTAGGTATGAATCAAGTTGGGCAGTACCAAGTTCAGCGACTTATGGAGAGTATAGAGTATCTGTAGAAGTTTCATATGAATCAAAAACCTATAAATTTGAATCATTCTTCTACGTCTTACCTTGGAATATAGTACAACAAATACGTGCAGTATCAGGAATAAAACAGAGTAATGATATTAGTGATAAGGATATTGCCCTAATTGCTTGGAACTCTTATATAGAAGCGAAAGAGGATTGCTTTAAACGTATCTATAATGAGAGGATTCAAATAGATGGTTATCACTTAGTTAATGAATCAAATAAAACCTTTTATGCACGAAATATGAACCTTGTTTCTGGTCATACTATATGTGATGAAGATGCAATTAAAGGGCATTACAAGACTCCGAATAATGATATAGAGGATTTAACAATATCAATAACAGATGCTGAAATAGGAAAACTATCAATTGCTGATAAAGATGGGAATGCCTTAGATGGGACTGATTGCGATATGATGTATAGTTACCGTATTCAGAGTCCTGGATTTAAGGAACAAGTATTTAAAAAGGCAGTTGTCTATCTTGCTAGTCACGAAGTAATATTAAGATTCAACGAGTTAGATAAAGCGACATTAGCAGATATACAGAGTAACTCACCTATCATACTAGCAAACCCCAATAGGATGCTTCAACAATATAAGAAGACGCTTAAAAAATGTAAGGTACTTAAAGTCGGAGGGTGTTAATGTCATCTTCATTTGATCCGAGAGAACTTGTAAGGAGTACTATTGGAACTAGTAAGGCAGTAAACCCAGACTCATGGGATGAGCACTATGTTATAACAATATCTTGCGAAGGAGATACTTATAACATACCTATATATCTTTCTGAAGAGAGTGCATCATTAGAAGAACCACCTTTCCCATTCATAGATATTAACTTAAGGAATGTTACATATGAACCACACGATGTAGGTGCTACTGCTAGGAAACATGAAGCATACTTAGATGTAGGGATATGGTTTACAGCAAATGATAATTACACACCATCTACATTTGGAAAAGCATTATTAGATGAACTACTAGACCAAATATGGTTTGAACAAGAGATTTGTGGTTTTGGAAATGATCACTTTGCAAATGTTAGGAGTGTAAAATTACTAAGAGAAGGTAGTGGTAGGCAAGTCATTTATCATTACGTAGTTGAAATATACTTAAGTTATTACAATTAAAAGTCTGACCGACTAACAGAAGAAAATAATATGGAGGAAATAAAAGAATGGCAGTAAGCGATATAGGACATCCCTTCCAAGGAAAGGCTTGGTACTGGGTTGAAGCATCCTATGGTGGCGGGTTGAGTGGTGCTACGTTACCTATCTCAAAGTATATCCAAGACATTAAAGTTGGGACTGGAGATAAAGGTCAAGATATACGTAGTATTGAATCAGCAGTGGTCATCGAACGCCTAGAACAGACTGACGAACCTACAATCAGTATTGAGTATACCCCTCAAGTTGGAGATACTTTAATAAGTGACTGTATTGATAGGAACTCATGCTGCGTACTACAATCACTCGCATTTGAATTTGGAGCAAATACATGCGGTACTGGAGACAATGTAACATATTACTATGGTGTAGGATTTAAACCTAGTAGTGTTAAAATTTCAGCCGCTAAGAATAAACCTTACACAATCAGTATTGATTATGAAGGTAAATCTATTGTAACAAATGCGACTGCTAGAGGAGTAGAACCTAGTGCATTAGCAGGAGCAGCAAACCAATTTAATGTTGCTGGTTCAATCACTAAAACAGGTGGGTTCAATCCAACAGGTAGTAAGATAGCATACATAACTGATAGCATTGATATTACCGTTGACCATCAATTAAGTGGATATACAGACCACGATTCAACCGAGAAGTCTTACTTAGTGGAAGGGACTATGGATGTATCTGGTAGTGTAAACATTACATTAGATGGAGCAGGTGGTATGCACTTTGGAGAAGTTAAATCACTGACCGACTTTACCATAACAGTAAATATGGGTGGAGCAGGTGCAACAAAATTAACTTTACCAGGATGTAATTGGAATAATAGTAATCCAAATATAAATGTTTCAGGCGAAGCGATGATGGAATCAGCACCTTTTACATGTGTACCATCAACTTGTAGTAGTATAGTAGACACAGTCTAAGAGGGATAATCTCCCTTTCTATATTTTTTATACCCCGAGAGGGGAAACCCTAGGAGATAGATATGGAAAAATATAGTTTAAAATTTGTAAACAAAGGAAAACCATTCTGTATGCCAAAGTGGACTACAGGAAAACATAAGGCTGCTCTTGCCATGCTGATAAAAGAGTGTAAAGGGATGTCCGATAGGGACATGAACGAAGAATTCAATTTTTATGTTATTTACCAAACATTGCATCAGGTAGATAATGATGTAGATATAAAGAGTATAAAAGAACTTCATCCAGAAGATTTGATAGCACTTTTTGATGCAGTATATAATGCAGGGAAAGAGGGCATTTTCTACGTACCCCAGAAGGGTAAGCAGGGCTCAAAAAAATCTACTGGGAAGAAGAATTAGATTCATTTATTAATGGTCTAAATTGCCTATTCTTAGAAGTAGGTGATTATCAGAGTATACTCTCTATGTGTTATTGGGATTACCTCTCAGTTTTAAAAACTTGGAACTTAAAGAATCAAAGGAATTCTGGTGAAGAGGTAATACATGACAAAGTACCGCAGAGTAACAAAGATATGATAAAGAGGTTAAAAGAATTATGAGTGAAATTAATATCGGAATGAACCTTATTGATGGTGTCTCCATTAAATTAAAGAGGATTCAAATACAGTTGCAGAATACGTCAAATAAATTAATTCAAATGGGTACTGCTAGTGCATATGCAGGTAAAAAAACAAAAGGATTTTTAGGTAAAGCAATGTTGGCTGG
>JGI10211J14876_10001338_pt1 | contig 10811 bp, 10 predicted proteins | sample Etolagsediment_FD_14876 | JGI IMG/M metagenome (IMG submission 14876)
ATTTTATCTTTTAATTCTTGAATTGATTTCTTATTATTTTTATAGAATAATATTCTATTTACATTAAATATTTTTTTATCAATATCATCCATTATGTCTTCTAAATATATTGGAATACATCCTGAGTTACATGCGTCCATAACTTTTTCAGTTATATAACCTTTTAAATCTGTATATGTATTTTCTGGACATATATTAAAAATAAAATCTTCCAAAAATTTTTTTTTTCCTATTTTATTAAATTCATCATTTGAGTAATTATTAAATAATTTAGAGGGACATATAATATGATCGATATTTTGTAATGAGTTATATATGTTAGTTCTAGTTTTCCATCTATCATGACGACATATTAAGGCACAAAAATATTTTTTTTCTAAGGTTGATATTTTAAATTTTTTATTAATATTTTCAAATACTGAAGGTTCATCATACGAATTGTAATAATCTATATATATTGGAAATTTAAAATGATTTGATTTAATATTATTATATATGCAACCAAAATAAAAATGAAATACTGATTTTTCTAGATATAATTTATAAGGATTTTTAAAATGATGCTGTATAGGTTCACTTATCCATAAAATTTTGTAAGCTTTTTTACTTTTAATATATTTATAATCATTATCATTTATAAAGGACCCACACAAAATTATATCTATATCTTGACTTTCTCTATCTTTTATAAAATTAAAATCTTTAAAATATTTATTTGTAAAAACATTATTTTCATAGTTAAAATTTTGATACATAGATATGATAATAATATTTTTCATTTATATTATATTTTTGACAATATAAAATTTATTTTTAAACTTTTTAATATTAATTTACATTATAGTTATGTATAAAATTAAGTTGTCTAGTAATATTCAAAATCTTTTTATTAAAATTGATTATGAAAAAAAAAAACATGTTGTTATGCAGTCTGAAGAACAATTTATAGAATATTTTTTCCCATTTATTGATAAATATGAAATAATTAAAAATAAAAATAATAATGATTATGATATTTTTATATATACTTTAGATTTAGTTGATTTATCAATAATAAATGAAAATAAAGTAAATTTTTTTATAAGTGTTGAAAATTTTAGAAAATGGTCATGGTATCCACATAATAATAAATTTGGAGATTTTGGAAATAAAAAAATAGATATTTTTTATTATAATCATATTTCTGATTTAATTGAAAAAGATAATTCTCTTTATATACCTACAGTTTATTTACGTATTCAATATTTTTTAAAAAATATAAATATTATTAAACCTACAATTAATATAAATTTTGAAAATAAAAAATTTATGCTTGTAATTAATAGAAGTAATTTAAATAAAGATATTCAAAAATATACTGAAATTTTTAATAAAATAGATAAAGTAGATAATATTTCAATTTATGATAAAGAAATTAAATATAAATCTTGTTATAATTCTATTGAATTATTAAACATATTTCATCAATATAAATTTATTCTTTGCTTAGAAAATTCTTATCAAGATGGATATATTACTGAAAAAATTTTTAATTGTTTTTTTTCTAAATCTTTACCTTTATATAAAGGAGCAACAGATATTAATAAATTTATTAATCACGAATCATTTATTGATTTAAATAAAAATAATTATTTAGAAATTGTTAAAAAATATAATGATAATAAAATTTTATATAATCAATATATTAATTATAATAAAATAAATATAATTGATAATAATTATTTAAAATTTCAAGAAAAAATTAATCATAAAATTTTAAATAAAAAATAATTATATTAATATATATGAAATATTTAATATATAGATGTAGTGGAGGGTTTGCACATAATTTATCTGGATTAGAATTTATAATAAGTGTAGCAAAGAAAAAAAATATGAAAGTATTAATTGATTATAGTTATTCAATATGGAATACAGCTAGATTATTAGATTATTTTATTATTAATGAAAATGTTGATATAAAAGAATATGATAAAAGTTTTGAAACTAATCAATTAATGCATTCAAAATATAATAATAAATATACTTTAAAAGAAATTCTAAAAAATAATAATAGTATTAAAAATGGTCATTTTTATCTTGGAGAAATGAAAGTTAGTTGTAAATCACATTTTGATGAAATGTTAAATAATAATAAACATAATAATGATTTTATTGTATATGCTGGAACAGGACCGTTAAATCCAACATTAAATATAAAATTATTAGAAAAATATAAAAACGATATTAAAGATAAATTTAAAAATTTATTAATTGAAAAAAATAATTATATTTCAATACATTTTAGAAATACAGATATAAAAAGTGATATTAATCAGTATATTAATTCAATTAATTTTATAAGTAAAGAAAAAAATATTAAAAATATTTTTATTGCTACTGATGATAAAAAATCAATAAATAATTTTAAAGAAAAATTTAAAAATTTAAATATTTTTTATGTAAATGATATAATACAAGTATCAGGTAATTTACATTATTCTGAAAAGAATAAAAAAAAACTTTTATTTGATATGATAAATGATATATATATGATTTTAAATTCATCTTATTTTTTACCAAGTGGTAGTTCTGGATTATCAAGATGGATTATTAGTATGATAGAAAACAATAATAATATTTTTGATTTAAAACATAAATGTAAAATACCTATTATAGGTAGGGCTAACTGGTCAATGACAATGTACAAAGAACAGTGGGCACTTCAACAAGAACAGAAAAAATGAGTTTAGAAGATGTGGATGTGGACTATTCTGACAAAAGCAAATTTTCTACGATTAGCAACATTGACATCGAGAGGTAGTTAGCTTCCACAACCCAATACCAATCGTCTTCTTTTAATCCCAAACACTAAATTTTAAAATAAAATTTAAAAATTAATTTTATTATAAAATTATTCTCTTATTCTTGTAGCCCAAAAAGGATATTTTAATGCTACATTATTTAAATCATAATTTTCTTTAGTATATTTACCAAAATAAGTTTCATCTTTTAATATAATTGATCCTTCAATTTTTCGAATTATACTTAATATAGATTGATCATGTCTATTGTCTTTAAAATATGATTCTTGATTATTATTATAATGATCTGTAATTAATAAAGAATCATGATTAATTAATTTTGACCAAGAATCTAATATATTAAGTAAATGCTTATTTTTTTTCATAATTAAAATTGTTGCAATATATTGTCCACTATTTAATATATTTAATTCATTATTTATTTTAAAATAATTAAAAATTTCTTTTATTGTCCATATTTTTTCTAAATGAGTTAATTGAAAAGATATAATTCCTAAATCACTGTTTTTTAATAAATTAATATAATCATTTAATCTTTCAATACCTTTATTATTAATAGTACATCCAGAGTCAATATATATTAAATAATCTTCATCATTAATTTTTTTTAATTTATTTTCAATAATATTTAATTTCCAAAGCCAGTATCCACCCCCCTTTTTTAAACCTAAAATACTATTAAATTTATATTTAAATTCCTTTTCTAAATTTTGAGGACCAAATACTTCAACTGAAAAAAAAAATTTGCTATCAATTGCTTCTTTAAATATTCTTTTTTTTGATTTTATAAATTTATCATTTCCATAACTAATCATATGAATTTTATTTCCATTAATTAAATTTTTTTCTTCACTATACATTTTATATTAATAAAAATAAAAAAATAAAAAAATATAATCTATTTTATAAAACTAACATCTTTTTTAAAAATAATAGAATTCCATTGAACAAAACCAGAATTCCATCTATGAACTGAATAAGAATAAATTTTTTTAGCTTTTGATAATAAAAAAAATTCGAGTAATGTATCTTTCAAATCATTATTTAAACCAATATGAGACGGACTTGTTTTTAAAATTTTTATTTTTATTTTTTTTTTTTCTATAAATTTCTTAAATGTATTAGAATCTGATATTAATATATCATTTTCTGAAAAATGAATTTGTTCTAAAATATTTAAATATTTTTGAAAATCTATATTTTTATTATTATTTCTTACTAATTCATTATCACCTAATCGAAAATGCATTATATTAAAATTATTATATATTTCTAAATATTGATCAATATAATTTTGTAAATCTTGCTTAGGTTTTAAAAGATTTTTCATAAAATTTATAGTATCTTCATCAGGATTATTTATTTGTTTATTTAAATTAGTGAATAAAAAAATATTATTTTCTGTTGAGTTATTAATAAATTTATCTAATTCTCCACCTTCAACAAATGGTATATTATTTTTATTTCTTTCAATTAAATTTCTATATGAATGATTATTTTCAATAATATATTCTGATAATTTATGTAAATGAATATCAACAACAAAATTATAATTATTTTTTCTACAATATAAATATAAATTCATAGTTCCTCTTAAAATATCACCTATCCCAAAAAAATTATTATACTTATCTGGTTTTTTATTATAATAATAATGAGACCAAACTTGTATAATTGTTTTCATATGTTATTAAAAAATATAATTCTTTTACATTTTAACCAAAAAATTATTATATATTTCTTTAATTTTTTTATGACCTAATTCATTATAATGATTTAATGATTTTTCTTTTAAAAATAAATTATCTATATTAGCATTATTTTTTTTTAATTCTTTTATTGGATCTAAAAATAAAATATTATATTTTTTACATATTTCTTCTAACCACATTTTTAATTCATATCTATCACCATAATCTCTAGTAACTAAATGACTTACGATTAATATAGGCTTATTATTTAAATTATTTTTTATTGAAATAATATCATTTTCAATCTCTGTTTTTTTTAATTTATCGATTTTTATATTATTTTTTATTGATAAATTATATTTATCTTCACTAGCTATATGATGAACATATTTATCTTGCCATTTATAATATAGTTTAGAAGCTATTTCAATGACATAAATATCAGTATTTTCAAATTGTTTTTTTAATTTTTCATAATTTATTGTATTTTTTTTTTTAAGAATAGGTGTTCTAAATATATTTTTTATTTCATCTTCTTTTAAATTATTATTTTTTAAATAATCAATAATTTGTAATACTTCTTTTGTATAATGAGGATATGAAATTTCTTCTTGAATATCTGTGCACTTATAAATTTCTTTTATTGAATATTGACGACAACTTCCAAATATAGTCACTATCTTATTCATTTATATAATTTATAATTATAAATTTATATTTAATATTTTTTTTATTTTTAAATTATATAAAAATGTCTTCTAATTATTATCAAAAAATAGAAAATAATTTAAATAAAAATAAAAATAATTTAGATTTTATTTTAAATAATTTAATTACATCATTTTCTTTATATTTTATATGTAATCATTATATTGGCAATGAATTAGAACGTTTTAATGTCCCTGTTAATCCTAAATCAAATAATATATTAAAAAATAATAATATCAATACAATTAAAGATATGCAAATATTATTTGTTCAAAATGATTTTTTTGATACATTTATCAATAAATATTTACCAAAAATTAAATGTAAGTTTATACTTATAACTGGTCAATGGAATTTACCTCAATTAAAAATAGAAGAGAAAACAAAAAATTTATTAAACGACCAAAGAATTTTTAAATGGTTTTCTCAAAATCCAATATTTAAACACCCAAAATATTTACCTTTTCCATATGGATTAAATTATGGATATAATTTAAAAAGTCCTGAAATTTTAATATATGTTAATGAATTATTAAAAAAATGTAATAAAAATACTAATATTGAAAATTTACCAATGAATTATAGAACAAACCCTTGTCGTAAAATTTTTCCACAATTAAAACAAATAACAAATAATGATTTTTATGAAAAAATACATAAATCAAAATTTATATTATCACCTATTGGAGATAGAAATGAAACATATAGACATTGGGAAGCAATTGGTCTTGGAACAATGCCAATTGCTAATGTTGGAGAATTATATAAAGATTTATTTCAAGATAATATGATTTATGTTGAAAATACCGAAAAAATGTTAAAAATGTATAATACACAATCTAAATTAGAATATAAATGTCCTAATAAAGATTTAATTTGCTTAGATTATTGGAAAGATTATATTAAAGAAAAGATTAAATAATTTAATTACTTTATATAATTTAATAATGTTATATAATTTAATTTGAAATATATTTTATTTTATAAAATATATACTAGATGAAAGAAATATTTTTTGATAAATCAGTAATTCAAGAAAAATCAAATAATATTAAATTTGATATTAATATTCCTAAATTTAAACAAACTGTATTGCACAATAATCAATCTTATGAAGGAGCAGCAAATGGTTATTATAAAATACATCAAAATAATAATCAATATCAAATATGGTATAGAGGCGTTTGTAAAGAAGTATGGAAAGATATTAAAAAGAAAATATGCAATTCAACAGAATCATTAACACCTTTTGAAGAAATTTGTTATGCGGAAAGTAATGATGGACTGCATTTTGCTCATAAAGAATGTCTTACTCATAAATATCATAATAAAATAATTAAAAAAGAAAACTTTTGTCATAATTTTTTTCCTTATTATGATCCAAAAAGTAAAAAATATATAGCAGTATCTGGAACAGGTATGTTTAATAAAGGATTATTTTTATTTGAATCTAAAGATGGGATAATATGGAATAAAATTAAAAAAATAATTGAACCAAAAGATATTTTACCAGGATGGAAACATCCTAATCATTTTGACAATCATAATTGTATCGTTTATAATTCACATGATGATCATTACTATATCTATATTCGTGATAATCAGTCTCAACCAATACATAGACGTTTTATTCAATATACAAAAACAAAAGACTTTACTACTTTTTCAAAAATGAAAAATATTATTATTCATAATGATGATAAAGAAGGTATTTATAATTTTAATGTTTTTATGTATCCTGATTCAAAATATTTTATTGCTCTTCCTTGTATATCAAATCAATCTGATTTAACACAAAAATTATCTAATAAATTACTTTATTCTTTAGATGGTGAAAATTGGCATTATTTTTCAACTAAATTTATTCATTTATCTACATCTTATTTTATAGCAAATAATATTGTATATTCAAATGATAATGCTGAAATGTTTCTTTATTTACAAAATCATTGGAGCTCTAAAAATAATTGCTTGGTTTGTTATAGTACAGGAAAAGATAGAATTTCTAAAATTATTTGTGAAGATGACGGTTTTATTCAAATGAAATTAATAAATTTAATTAACAATAATATAATGATTAATTATAAAGTTATAAATGACAATGGATGGATACAACTCCAATTAATAGATACTAATAATAATATTTTTTTAGAAAGTTTAAAATATGTCGGAAATGAACATAATCAAAAAATTGAATGGAATAATCATAAAATTTTTAATGACGATCAATGTTATATAAAATTTATCATGTTTAATTGTAATTTATATAGCTTTTCTTATAATATCTAAATTATATTGCATTTTTCTAAATAATTAAGTACATCCTCTAATTCAAAATGATTTTTTTTTAAATATACGTGGTTAAATATATTTTTTAATAATTCATAATCTTCTTTCGTATCTAAACTTAAATGAAGGTTTGAAAAATCAATACTTTGATATTTTTGATAATCAATTGGATAATCAAATTCAACTGTTTTATATTTTTTTATAATATAGGTAGTTACGTGTTCTTTTTCATTTTCATTAGCATTTTCAAATGCTTCTTTTAAAACTTGATAATTAAATACTTCTCCATTAAATCCATCTGGAAATTTATGATTTCCATAATATTTTGGTCCTAAATAATGTTGATTTAATTCAAAATATTTTTCAATCATAAAATCTATATACTTTGGATCTATTAATGGACAATCACTTGTGACACGCACAATATATTCTGATTTATAAAAAGTTGATGTTTCATAATATCTCTCTAATACGTTTAATTCAGATCCTCGAAAACATTTTATATTTTTTTTCTGACAATGTTCTTGTATAACATTATCTTCCTTTTTAGTACTTGTACAAATAATAACTTGTCGAGCATATTTTGATTTTTGTAATCTTTCAATTACATGGTCTAATACAAGTTTATCTTCCAAATATCTCATTACTTTATTTGGTAAGCGCGAAGAACCTGTACGAGCTTGTACAATAATATCAATTTTTTTATCAAGAATTTGATTCATTATTTATAATATATTTTATAATATATATTTTATTTGATTATCTTTTATATTGATTAACTTATTACAATTATTTCTCATAGTATTTAACTCTTCAGAATTTTTATTGAGATAATCTAAATAATAATATAATTTTTCTTGATAATTTTCTTTCAATGTTCCTAAATATTTTATTGTATTGGATTCTATAAATTTATCCAAAACTGTTTTTTGATTTTCAGCAACACATACACACAAAGTTGGTACATTCATAATACATCGTTCATAGGATGTAGATCCAGGAGCACCAATACATAGATCAGTATTTTTTAATAAATCTGTTAAGCATTCTACATTATAATAATGTGTAAAATACTGTAAATTATTTATTTTTTGAATTAAAGCTTCTTTATTCTTATTGGATTTACCAATGATTACATCAAATTTTATTTTCTCTTGTAAAGTTTGATTATAAGAATCACATATATCAATTATTTGTTCAGTAATATTAAAAGTATCTGCACCTCCCATAAAAATTTGAACTTGTTTTAAGTTAGTTTTATTATTTATTACATAGTTATTATTATTTTTTGAGGATTCTACATCTAAATTTTTAAAATGTTCAAAATAGTTAGGATGTAGCAATAAATAATCATTACCACAATATAATTTTATTTGATTATTTAATTTTTCTAAAAGAGTTTTATATTTTATATTTCCTTCTTTTTGTGAAATTTGTTGATTTAATATAAATTTACATTGAGGATGATGAATACGATGTGTAAAATCATCAATAACTCCAATTTTTTTTACAAAGGGTAATAATTCATTTTCCCATTTTTCTTGAATCGCATAATGATCAATCAGTAACCAATCAATAATTAGTTGATTCTGGTTTATGATAGAAATTGTTTTTTTCGCATCGAGATTTTCATCTTCTCCAAGCCATGTATTATAATCTAAATTTATCTTGTTAAAATTATTTAAATTTATTACAAATACTTGGTATTTTTCTTCTATTTTAGAAATCAGATTATAAGGATGATTTTTACAAATAAAATAAATAGTATTATCTTTTTGATATTGAGCTGCTAAATTTAAACAACGATATACATGACCAGTTCCTATTATATCTGATGCATCTACACGGAATGCGATGATCATAATATATAATTATGATTAGTTCACATTAATTTTAAATATAACAAATTAAATAAATTGAAAAATTTCAAAAAAAAATAAAAATATAAATAATAATTTATTTTTTTTATTGAAAAAAGTAAGTATAATGAATTGAATTAAATAAATAAATATGCTGAGTTGGAGAAAAAATTACTTACATTATTAAATCCCAACTTAATGGTGTTCCAAATTCAATATCTTTTCTAGCTTTTTTTCCTAATATTTCTTCATAATATTTAGTATGAAGTCCATGTGCAGGACGAATTGATCTTACATTTTCGCAACTAAATAATTCACCTTCTTTCATGTCTTTTACAATAAATAAAGAACGACGAAATGTTTTTGATTTGGATTCACTATTTACACCGGCATATTTAATAATGCCAAGTGTTTTTTCTACTTTTCTTACTGAATCTACCATCTGTTTAAATTCAGATGGAGTTAATGAAAATGCGTCATCTTCGCTATCACTGTTTTCCGTTAATTTAAAATGTTTTTCAATTATTCGTCCCCCCAATACAACAGAAGCAATAGGAACTTCAATTCCTAACGTATGATCAGATAATCCACCAATTACATTAAAAGTTTTCATCATATGTTTTATCGTATTTAAATTAGCATCTTCATGTTTTGCTGGATAAGCACTCGTGCACTTAAGCATTGCAATTTGACTACATCCATTTTCACGTAATAAGGTAATCGCATCATTGAGTTCATTTAAAGAAGCCATTCCTGAAGAAATAATAACTGGTTTTCCAGTTTGAGCAATTTTTTTAATTAATACATGGTCTGTAATTTCAAAAGAAGCAATTTTGTAAGCAGGCATATCAAGTGACTCTAAGAAATAAACAGCACTTACATCAAAAGGAGATGAAAATAAATCAAGTCCTTTAGAATTGGCATATTCTTTTAATTCTTTATGCCATTCCCATGGAGTATATGCTTTAGAATATAATTCATAAAGAGTTTTTCCTTCCCACAGTGTTCCATTTAAACAATCTTTAAAAATAGGTTTATCGCAATTCAATGTCATTGTATCAGCTGTATAAGTTTGCAGTTTGACAGCATCTGCACCAGAGTCAGCAGCAGCATCAATTAATTGATAAGCTAATTGAATATCTTGATTGTGATTACAAGATAGTTCAGCAATAATGTAAGTTGGATTATTTTGATTAATTATTTTTTGATTTATTTGAAATACGTATTTATTCATTTTATAATATATATATTAATTATATAAATGTTTCAGAAAATAACCTTATTAACTGGTGGAAGTAAAGGTATTGGAAAAAAAATTGCCATAAATTTATTAAAAAAAAATCATAAAATTATTAATTTATCAAGAACAAATTTAGATATAATAGATAAGAATTTAATAAATATAAATTTAGATTTAAAAAATACAAATATAATTAAAGATAAAATTAAAATTATTAATC
>JGI10211J14876_10001340_pt1 | contig 10806 bp, 10 predicted proteins | sample Etolagsediment_FD_14876 | JGI IMG/M metagenome (IMG submission 14876)
AGCATACCGGCCACCATGCTGTGTTGCCGTACCGGCTTGAATCCGCCCATGCGGGTCCCCGTGTAATCCAGCACTATCTCAAAGGCGCGCTCGGCAACTCCCAGGGCGATCGCTGACGAATGCCACCCGGTTCCTGCTTCGAAGAAATGGTAAACATTGCAATCCATAGGGGGACCGGCAAGCCGAAATTCCTTGGGAACCCGAACATTGTCATAATACACCGCGGCATTTATCGCTGTCTTAAACAGCATCTTCTTTTCCGGCTCGCCAAATGTCAGTCCCGGTGTGTCCTTGGGAACATAAATCAGGGCAACACCATCATCTCCCGCATTAGGATCAGTGGTACACACGGTCAGATAGCATTCCGCGATCCCGCCATGACTCGGCCATGCCTTGCTTCCATTTATGACATATTCATCGCCCTCAAGCACTGCGGTGGTCGTAATCCCGGCACCCTCAAGCAAGGGATTCTCACTGTCCGCACCACCAGCTTCATCGGTCATGGAAATGCAGGCATAGGCTAACTTGCCACTGCAAAAACTCGGAACGAACTTATCCATAACCGCCCTGTTTTTGACCAGCATCGCCGGTTTAAGAATAATGCCCGCGTTAATGCCCACGGTCAGGGATATCCCGGCATCGCCCTTAGCCAGCTCTTCACAGATAATGCCCAAAGTCGTCATGGAGTCATGTCCACCCCCACCATACTCAGCAGGATACCCGTCCGATTGAATCCCCATATCAACAAGCTTTTGATGAACTTCCTCGACAAGACCATAATCTGCTTCCAATTCCTTCGTTCTGGGTATAATCTCTTTTTTGGTAAATTCCCTTATTGAATCCCGAATTTGAAGATCTTCTTTGGTTAATAGATGCGCTAAATTCATGGTTCCCTCCTTTTGATTTAGAAGAATAAAAAATTGCGCTGAGGCCCTTATGGGTCTCCACGGGAGAATAGGTTAGCCGTCAGCATTCAGAAACACCCATAGAAATAGTTAGCCATTATGAACTCGCCATGCCTATGGCAGCTGAATGAGTTCTCCAGGCGCCCAACAAGGACAGCCTGGAGAAGGTTCAATATAACGGCCTCATCCGCTCAGGGTAACGAAATTGGAAAAGCCCTCTTAATCGCTTTCCCCATAGTACAGTTCAACACCCCCAAGCACATAAAAATCCGCCACCCATTTGGAGAACCATTGAGGGAAAAACTCCTCCTTAAAGACCTTCATCTCATGTGCCTTATTCCAATCCTCGAGGTTGGTCGTATCCATTATGCCTATGTATTTGTATGGCGGACTCGTGGGGCTCGGCGGTGTACCTTTCTGGCCGTCACCCTGTATTCCTCCCATCATTCCGAGGAGAGTAAAACTTTTCCCTCCGGGCAGCCCAATCAACAAGGGCCCTTTGTACTCTTCACACCATTTTACATAGTCCTCTTCCTTCACATCGTCCCTCAGGTTATAGAGAATAATTTCCTTAGCCATGATTAAACCTCCTTTTTTGGTTTTAGGTTAGAAATGCAAAACATTCCCTCAAAACAGAGTCTATAAATAAAAGGGGAGCACCTCCACGCCCCTTGAGCCCTTATTCATTTGGCCTTGCTTACTGCTTCAGGTGAATTGGGCCTTTCTTCCCCCTATGATTTGATGGCATCGGCTACATATTCAAGGCCGAGTTCCATAAGTTTCCCTCTCGTGGGGACGCCCGTGTTGATATCCCACCCCCGTTCCGTGTAGTATTCGTCCAACATCAGTTTAAGATCATCTTTGCTGATAAGTTGCCCCTTGGATGCTCCGGCCTTCAATGGTTCGGTCATCAATCTCTCCGGCAACGTATCGTCGGCACGGGTAAATCCCTCCCGCACGTTGAAAGCTCTTGCTAAATTATTAATACGTTCACCCACCTTCTGGATCTCTTCAGGGCTATATCGCAACCCGGTGACAGCTTCCAATAAGCTGGCAGTGTTCTGGGTAGCGAATCCAGCGACAGCCATATCCAAAAGAAAAGCACACATCGTGGGAGCATCACAGGTCGCGGTTCTAGCATCCTGGTTCCACTTGGTGAGTCTGCCTTTTCCTTCAGCAGCAAACCTGTCCACCTCATAGGGTATCGGGATGCCAAAGATCTCCTGGAACGCATACCCCCTGTTATGGTCTGCGCCGGTATAGGCCGTGGCATAGTTGAGCCCATGGGCCTTTGCCCCTCGAACATCATAACCAGGCAGTTCCAAGCCCTTGACGTGCATGGCATATTTATCAGAATCTTTGCCGATCTTCTCCGCCGCGGCCTTGGTACCATCGGCAAGGATATCACCGATCCCTTCACGGAAGGCCATCTGTTTGATGATTGTAATCATCGCCTCATGGTTGCCAAAGTTGAGTTCAAGCCCCCCCGTATCCTCTTTGCTTAGGATCCCCTTCTCATAGAGCTCCATGGCAAAGGCGATCGCCACGCCTGAAGAAATCGTGTCCAGCCCGAGTTCGTCGGCCAGACGGTCCGCAGCAATGATGGCATCTATATTTTCAACCCCTGTGACTCCACCATAAGAATACATGGTCTCAAACTCGGGCCCCTCAGCAAGTGTCCCAGCATAGGCGCCTGTCTTGGCCAGTTTTAGCTGGCTGCATCCCACCGGGCATCCATAGCAGTGCTCACTGCCCACATTACGCGTCATCTGGGTCTCGACCCCAATCTTGTCCGCCGGCGCATACTCACCCGTGGCCGTAAAGTTCTTGGTCGGGAAGATACCAGTGGCGCAGGTTGCATCCACCACCATCGGGGTCCCCGTCTTGGAAAAATGGGGATAAAGCACGTGGCTTTCCTTCATCGCCTTCGTGAATTCCCCTCTGGCAGCCTTTAGCTTATCCTTGTCAGCTACTGATACTTTTCCTTTTCCCCTTATGGCAATCGCCTTGAGATTCTTGGATCCCATAACCGCACCCAACCCCCTGCGTCCCACGGCCCTCATCTCGTTAATGATGGATGCTATTTTGATCTGGTTCTCTCCGGCCGGACCGATACAGGCAATCCTGACACTCTGGTCATTCAGCTCATTCTTGATGATCTGCTGGGTATCCGTGGTTTTCATTCCCCAGAGCTTCTTTGCACTCCGAAATTTCACTTCCCCATTCTTGATCCAGACATAGGTGGGCTTCTCCGCTTTTCCCTCAATAATCAGGACATCGTAGCCCGCAAATTTCAGTTCAACGGGTAAATATCCCCCTGTAAGGGCCATACCTACTGCACCGGTAAGAGGAGACTTGCCGGTGACGGACATCCTGCTGGCACAGGGAACGGTGGTCCCGGAAAAGGGACCGGGGGCAAAAATGAGCTTGTTGTCAGGGCCTAAGGGATCGGTGCCTGACGGGACCTCATCGAACAGATACTTGATCCCGAATCCTGCTCCACCGATATAGTCCTTAGCAACTTCTAAAGATAATTCCTCCTCTCTTGCTGTTTGATCCGTAAGATTGATCCGCAATATCTTTCCTGTATATCCTCCTTTGTACATGGTGCACCTCCATATCTATTAAAAGTTATCTCATTATGTAAAAAGCGTCCATCACCCTCCTGCCACAGGGAGCAGTATCAGGATCTCGTCTCCCCCTTGAAGCTTTGTTTCTAATTTATTAAGGAAACCGATATCGCGACCGTTAACCATTAATCGAATGTAGGGAAGGGGAATGGTACTGTTTGATTCGAACAGACGGGATGACAGCTTTTTTCCCCACCTTTTGACCATCGTCGCAAGAAGATCTTCCAAAGTGCTTCCCTCTGGGACAGAAAGCTCTACCTCTCCTTTTCCAAAAATTCTTTTAAGATCCAGGATCGTTCGTACGCTGATGGTGATCAATTCTACCCTTGTTAATATCTGTTTTGGGAACTAGGGAAACGTTTTCCTTTAAAAAGTATCTACTATTTGCCGTTGAGGTGAAACACCCCCAGACTCGCTTCATCATAAGCCACTTGAATGTGATCACCGGTATTTCCCGCGAGATATTCAAGACAACGGTATTGCCTGCCCCTGACACACAGACAGCCTTTTTTATGGAGAGGTATAAAGGGGTGCTCCAGAATGAAATATTCACAGGCATTCCCAAAGGTTAAAAGGCCAATTTACCAGCAAATAGACCAGAAAAATAAAAAGCCCCCTTTCCCCATCTTCAGGGAAAGGAGGCTTCATTACCTCCTGCAGAATTTGATTCTCTTTTTTATTTATTTCTTAAGTGATGTCAAGAAAAAAATTTTGTATTCAAAGAAAACTGTATTTTATATTGAAGGATATTACAGATTAAAATCGGTCCCAAAACATTAACCTATAGTCGCTACAAACCAAGATATGCCTTTTTGACATGTTCATTCTTCAGAAGTTCTTCACTTTTTCCTAATAGCACAACCCGACCGTTCTCCAGGACATATGCTTTATTGGAAGTTTCAAGGGCATTGAGAACATTTTGTTCGACAATAAGAATGGTCATACCCTGAGCATGCAGCCTCTTTATGGATGCGAAGAGCTCCCTTACAACAACTGGAGCAAGACCATAGGACGGTTCGTCAAACATACAAAGCTTCGGTCTCATCATTAAACCTCTTCCCATGGCGAGCATCTGGCGCTCACCACCGCTCAGAGTGCTGGCCAATTGTCCCGCGCGTTTTTCAAGCATGGGAAACATTCCATATACCTGAGCGAAGGTCTCTCTCTTTTCCCTCCAGTGTTCAATGAGAAAGGCCCCCATCTCCAGGTTTTCTCTCACCGTCATGTCTGGGAAGGGATTTCCGCCTTCGGGTACATGGGAAATGCCCAATTGGACAATCCTGTGTGGAGGGATACCATCTATCCTGACACCGAGGAACTCCATGGTCCCGGAAGCGGGGATGGTTAAACCTGAAATCGTATTTAATAAAGTCGTCTTCCCAGCTCCATTGGCGCCCACCAGTGCAACAATCTCCTTCGCCATAATTTCAAGAGACACATCCCAGAGGGCACCCACTTTTCCGTAGAATGTCTTAATCTCGTTTATTTTCAACATCGATCTTAGGTTCCCAAATAGACCTCAACAACCTTAGGATTTTTGGCAATCTCCTCCGGCGTGCCCTCCCCGATTTTTTTACCGTAATGTAGGGCTATAATGCGGTCGGATACGCCCATGATGGCCTTCATGACATGTTCAATCATAAAAACGGTGATCCCTTTGCCGCGTATCGAACGAATTAAACTGATGGCCTCAATGACTTCCGTGGGACTCAGACCTGCCATAAACTCATCCAACAAAAGCAACTCGGGTTTTGTGGCTAATGCTCTGGCAACTTCAAGACGCTTCTGGTTCGCAATTGTTAACTCTTTGGCAATGACCCCCTGCATACCTTCCAGACCGACAAATTCCAGAAATTCCATGGAGTTTTTAACTTCATCAAAGTCATGGGGAACCATCGTCATGCCGAAATGAGATGCCAGCATGACATTTTCAAGAACCGTCATATTCCCAAAGAGTTTTACGAGCTGAAACGTCCTGGCAATGCCTTTTCTGCAGATTTGATAGGGCTTCAGGCCAGTAATATCCTCGCCTTCATATCTGATGGCCCCTGAGGTTGGCTTCAGAGCACCGGATATCAAATTGAAAAGAGTGGTCTTTCCTGCCCCATTTGGCCCGATCAGGCCGACAATTTCATCTTGGTCAATATAAAAATCAACACAATCGGTGGCTATGAGGCCACCAAAAGACTTGACAACGCTCTCAGCTTCAAGCAGTGGCATTAACCTGCCTCACCTTCTTGCCATCTTTTTATGGACGGTAACCGCAATCCCATAATGCCCTTCGGCATAAAAATGATAACAGTAACCAATATAATCCCGTACAACAAATTGTAATAATAGGGGAATTTGGTTAACAACAGATCTGCAAGGAGGGTCAGAGCAGTGGCACCAAAAATTTGGCCGGTTATTTGTCCGATACCGCCGAATATGGCCATCAGAACAGGCATGAAGGAATAAAGGGGATCAAAGGCAATGGCCGGGTCAATATAGGTCCAACGCGTGGCCATGATGGCCCCGGCCGTACCCATAAAAAATGTGCTCGTGGCAAAGGAGATGATCTTTACCGCGTTTACGTTGACTCCAATGTGGTCTGTGGCCTCCTCGGATTCCCCGATGCCCCGCATGGCAAGGCCATACTTGGAACGTTTAAAAAAATAAGCCATGACAAGTGTCAGTACCACAACGATGAGCATGGAATAATACACGGTTCTCGCATCCACCGAAACGACGATACGACCTACCGTACCTGTTATATTTACTTCCCACCACTGAACAGAATGTCTGATCAGTTCACTGAGTCCGAAGGTAAAAATGGTAAAATACATCCCCCGCAATCTCAGGCTGGATAGTCCGACCAGAATGGCGATCAAAAAACTTAACAGCCCTCCGATAATGACAATGACGGGAAAGGGAATCGAATCCCCAAGAATGGCTGATACATAGATACCGATTCCGAAAAAGGCCGCAGATGCAAGTGATATGTAATGGCTCGGCCCTGAAAAAACAGCCCAACTCACAGTGAGGGCAATGAACATAAAGATGTTGTTCAGTGATATGATTGTATATGGTGATACATAACAGGGCATCAGCACCGCAAGGGCCAGAATGCATAAAGAGAAAATTGGTAAATAGGATTTTCTAATCGCTCTTTTCTTCTCATCATCCATATTTTATTTCCCCAAAATACCCGTCGGCTTAACAAGAATTAATAACAGAAAGATAATATAAAATGCGATTATTGACAGGCCCGGATGAATATACATGACTATGCTTCCAACAAGTCCCAGGATGAGTCCGCCTATAAGACTGCCTAAAATATTGCCCAGACCGCCCAAGACAACCGCGATGATGGCAATAATGGTATAAGGAAAGCCGATGAGGGGAGTGATCTCATACATCATGCTGATCAGTGATCCGGCCAGACCAGCCATTAGCGCACCAAGGCCGAAACAAAGACCAAGCACCCAGTGAATATTTACTCCCACGAGTTGGGCGGTATTTGCATCTTGGGCAGCAGCCCTGATCGCCTTTCCTAGTCGGGTCCGCACAATAAAAAAGTAGAAGGCCAAGCCGATGGCTATGGCTAAGACAAGGGATAGAAGCCGGTTAAGCGCATAAATTGCCCCTCCAATATTGATCGTATCAGTCAGATAGCTGTACCCTTTGATATCCGGTCCCCATATCAACATCGCAATGTTTTGAATGATGAACAGGAGCCCGAAAGAGGCCAACAGAGAACTGCCCTCAAAGACCTCTATAGACGGAGACGTCTTTCTTAGGCGTTGAAACATGGTTCTGTGCATGAGAAGGGCAATGGCGAAGACAACGGGGCCACTGATGGCAAGGGACAGGAATGGGTTGATCCCACAAAGGGTGTAGAGTGAGTAGGTTGCGAAGGCCCCGAGCATGATAAACTCACCATGGGAGACATTGAGTACCCTTGCCACCCCATACTGGAGGCTCAGCCCCACCGCGATCAGTGCGTAAAGGCCGCCCATCATCAGTCCGCCTATGAGGACATCGATAAAAAGACCAAGGTTCATTTTTTGTCACATTAAGGATAGTCCCCTTCCCGCCTGAGCGGAAAGGGGATATAATCCATTTCTATTTCCATAGAGGTTTGGGGAAAATGGGCTCAGCCGTTCGTTTCTCTTTTGCGGCCACGATTTCAAACTTCCCTTTCTGCCACTGCCCTATCTCGCCAGGGGATTGCACGTTAAAACCATCAACAAATTTGACCGGTCCAACGACCGTAGGAAATGTCTTGGTGGCGATGGCATCCCTCAGCTTCTTTCTGTCAAGGCTACCAACTATTCCGATGGCCTGCTCAATAATCTGTAATGATGCGTATGTAAAGGCACTTGCCCATCGATCCGGTTCCTTGTTCCATCTCTTGACATGCCTGTCAAAATACTCCTTTGCACCGGGGTAAGGACACCTTGGGTTCCAGGCACCTGCGCCCATGATCCCCTCCACCGTATCTATGCCAAACAGCTTGTCCCGATAAAACGGGAACGCCACACCAACGCCAAGATAGAAGACTTTCGGATTGAAATCAATCTCCTTGATCTGTCTTGTGATTAGGAAAGTATCCTCAGGGTAGGACATACAGAGCAGCCCATCAACATTTGCTGCCTTGATGGTCTTAAGCAAAGGGGATAGGTCCTTTGCTCCGAGTGGATAGCTTTTGAGTATTGCGACATCAATGCCTTTAACACCTAATGCCGGAGCCGTTTTTGATGTCCACTCAATGCCATAGGCATCCGCAACATAAATCAGGGCTACTTTTTTAACCCCAACTTCAGCCAAGAGATCTACGAGGGCTGCTCCCTGCTCTCTGGGCATGTTGAGCATCCCGAAAAAATAGGGGATTTTATGGATAATTTCCCTCAGTTTTTCTGAAGAGACCGTGGGACCGAGAATGGGATACCCATACTTGTTCGCGACAGGGCCTATGGCGAAATGCATGGCCGTTCCCCAGGGAGGCAGGATCAGGTCTACCTTGTCTTCGAGTGCTAGTTTCTCAACCAACTTTACGGCTGTCCCGATAGTGCTTTTATCATCATATATGATGAGTTCCACAGGCAGTTTTTTACCGTACTCCTTCACATAAATGCCCCCCTTGGCATTCACCTCCTCCACCCACATTTTATAATTCGGAACCTGCGTAATGCCTGCACCGGCGGAATATGGTCCTGAAAGAGATATTGCTGTGCCAATAAGAATTTTATCCTTCCCATGGGCGGTTATAGGAAAAGATAGGCACAATGCCGAGATCATGATCCATAAAAACCCCTTAAAATATTTTTCCATCTTTTTCATGTTACCCCCTCCTGAAATAAGGTGTTGATTGTGTCATTTCCCTTTGAATCTTCTGATAACTAAGACGACTGCTCCCTACTTGTTTAGATCACCCCCTTTCATTGCCTGAATGGATTTGACTTCAAAATTGGGGAATTATACATGCTGCCTCAAGGTGGCCATTTTTCTATAGATTTACCATGGGTGTGCTTTCGTTCTGTTTTCCTCCTTTTTTTATCAATTAGTCATACAGACATTCCATGAAACGAATGCCTAAAAAGAAAGGGGCCTCCATCGCCCCTCTTCAGGCAATGGAGGCCCCTTTACCTCCAAATACATCTTGAAATTTTTTATTTAATCTACAATGCTTTTAGCCACAATCCATGTCAATGTCAAGAAAAATTTAGGCTCCTAATCTAGGAAAAGCAGTAAGATATAGAGGGGGTCAACCCAGCATCAGGATTATCGCTTCGGCAACCTCTTTCATGGGCTTATTTTTGTCCATGCTGATCTTCTGTAAATGACGGTAGGCCCGGACCTCAGTAAGTCTCTCCTTGTTCATGAGCAGCCCCTTGGCCTGATCGATAACTTTCCGGGCCTCCAATTGTTCCTTTAGCCGTGTTACATGGTCTGTGAGTGCAGAGGTTCTCAGGAAATGGTTCACTGCCAGTTCGATGGCAGGTGAAAGGTCGGCCTCGCGAAAGGGTTTTGAAAGATAGGCCATCACCCCGGCATCCCGAGCCTTTTCAATCAGATGACGTTCCGTATAGGCGGTAAGGATAATCACTGGGAATCGTTCCGATATTTCTCTGGCCACGGTAATGCCATCCATTTTCGGCATCTTGATATCCAGTATTACCAGGTCAGGATTGACCTGATCCACCAGGTTGAGTGCCTCGTGACCATCTCCGACCTCAGCGACCACCTCATAGCCCAGCTCTTCAAGCAGTTCTTTCAGGTCGACCCGTATCAGGGGTTCATCATCGGCAATAAGGATCCTGAAACTCATGGTATACCCTTTATTCAATCTGGTAATAGCCCTGTGGATAAGGAAATGTTACCGTTGCGCAGGTACCTTTAGAACAACCGATTTTAAAATAACCTTTGAGTTCATCCTTCACAAGGGTACGAACAATGGTCAGCCCCAGATTGCCATCCCCATCCGGATTAAAGTCCTTCGACAAACCCGGTCCGTCATCTTGAATAATGACAGACACCTCGCCATCCATTTTCTCAACCTTGATGGAGAGTTTTCCCTTCCCTCTTTCTCGAAAGCCGTGCTGAAACGAGTTCTGCACGAGTTCATTGATCACCATTGCGAGCGAGGTCGCCTCCCTGGAAGGGATGAGAACGGGAGATCCGGAGACATCGAGAGTGATCAATGGTCTTTCAAGAGAATCCGATTCAGGTAGTTTGCTGATGCTCCCAATCAATCTCCCAAGTTCCACCATTCCTATTTCACCTTGTGACAGGGTTTCATGAACAAGGGAAATACTCATGATACGGGAGATACTGTCACTTAGTGCCTGTTCTGCCGACACACGATCCAGTCGGCGTAGCTGCATACGGAGGAGGCTTGCAATATTTTGAAGGTTATTCTTCACACGATGGTGCATTTCTCTGTAAAAGGTGGCATGCTTGTGAAGCGATCGGTTCTCGAGGAAAACGGCGATTTGGTTTGACAAGCTTTGCAGAAATTCCATGTTCTCAAAAACAGGATCATGCTGTACGGCCCACCTGTAGTGTTGAGTGGAATATATGTTCAAGATCCCCCTGATCTGACCTTTATAGAGCACAGGAAGGGAAACAAAATTGAATACGAAGGGGGCAACGAGTTCTATTGGCCAATGATCAGTTGTCTCATTGTTGAAAGAAAGTGGTCGCTGGTGTTCTATCTGCCACCTTGCCAGCCTCTCATCGTTCTCCTTTTCCACCGCGCCGATTTCCATGCCAGGGTCCTCGTCCATTGT
>JGI10211J14876_10001342_pt1 | contig 10802 bp, 12 predicted proteins | sample Etolagsediment_FD_14876 | JGI IMG/M metagenome (IMG submission 14876)
AATTAAGGACGGCGAACTGGCTTGGAGAGTTGCTGGCAGGACAACAGAACTGTTAATCACGGGAACTGTTGCGCCAGCACCTCCTATATATAACGAAAGCTCAGGCCTTTGGGAGAACAACACTATGTCAATAACTTCAGGCGATTTTGAGCAACTAAGCAGGAAGCCAAAGATCACCGAAAGAGTCAGCTTAGGCATAAAAGACAGGATAGACATCCTGCGAAGCACTGTAGGCTGGAAGCAGATAACAATCTTCGCTTTAGTCGCAGGACTGCTGTTATTCCTTTTGCGCTGGTATTACAAAAAAAGGAATGTTTTGCACGATAAACTATACTCGAAGACAAAGAATACCAAGTCTTTGTCTTCTCGTAATAATCAACCGTTTATCGACGGTTGATATAATCACCAAACAGTTAGAAAAACACGAATCTTTATAAATAGTCATCACTATACGATGGTTAAGGGGGAACACTATGAACAAGGCGATTATAACAGCGATTTTAGTGATTTTACTGTCTACAATAGCACTAGGCATGCCTGAATATGCCTGTGAGCAGAAAGAGACAGGAAATAACATCGTCATTCTCTGCAAGGCAAGCGAGGAAATCAATGACATAGTCAATAGAGTGGGCTCTCTTGATGATGCAGAGCTATTAAACAAGGAACTTAGCCAGATGAATCCCGATTTTGTAAAGAAATTTCAGTCTTCAAAAGACATCCAGACTCAGGTTCATGATTACCTCGATGATGTAAGAACAGGTGTCTCAATAAGCTTATCAAAAGATGACATCAGAAAAATTGTCGAGGAAGATATCAGCTATGAAGAATTTGTAAACAAATATGTGAGGGGATAACTATGTTTGAAAAACTATTGGGGGATAAAGGAAAAGACAAGGAAATACAGCAGCAGATCAGGATATTAGCTACAAATTTAGAGATATTGAACCAGAAGCTTAACCAAAATCCAGACGCTGCATTGAATCCAGCAGAAGCTGCTCTGAAAGAGAAGGTTGATGAATTAGGACAGAACCTGGAATACGTAAAAAACGTATTAAAGACAAACCAGAACAACCCAGAAGGGTTGAGAGAGCAGAAAGAGATGCTGCAGGCTGAGATTGCAAGATTAAACCAGATAACGCAGAACATGAACGGTCTTGACAAGAACTGGCTCAACAACCTGAACCATCATGTCAATGCATTCAACAATGCTGCAAACACATTGAGCCAGGACATGGCTGATGCAACCCAGAACATGCATCATGTCTTAGAGGGCCAGAGGGCAGAGATAACAAAAAGAATCTACTTGAAACTTTTCCGCTCTTTGAAGAAAGACAACTTGATCATGATGGTATTCACGTGCCTGCTTAGTTCTACTGTGGCCTTGGCAGCGCTGTTCATCACGCTACTCTATGTAGTCAAGTAAGTTGGGGGATTGATCATCTTGGCAGAAGAAGAAATCATTACAAAGGATTGTGAAGAATGTGAAAAAATCAGCTCAAGCACCTTGTCAGAAGAATGCATAACCTGCATCGGGTGCCAGAAGTTCAAGATTCTTAGATTGAAGAATGATCTTTTCACAAAAGAATATGACAAAAAGAGAAGATTATTGGCAGTTCTTCCGTTTTTCATGGATGTAAGGTTTGACCACAAGCCAAAAGACCTGAAGCCAAGAGAGACTTATTTCCTGAAGACAGGGGCAAAAGTAGACATATGCGAAAGCAGTGCAGACGTGGGCTACACTTATTTCATGAAGATCCCTGAAATCAATGTAACATTCCAGGAATTGATGGATATAAAGAAAGAGTTTGAGAAATTCAAGGAATCAAATGTTACTGATAATGAATACATAAAGAAATGGTTCTTAGGATACGGCATATTGGAGCATCTATTAAGAGACCCGAAAGTTTTGGAAATCAACATCAACCCGCCTGCAAACAAGACTCCTATGAGGATTGTGCATGCAGATTATGATGAGTGTGTTACTAATATCTATCCAAGCGAGGATTTCCTGAATTATTTAGCGACAAGATTAAAGATAAACACAGGACGCCCCTTGAACAAGGCGCAGCCGCAGTTAGACGGGGAAATCAGTGTCGGCAAAGGGACAAAAGCAAGGGTTGCTGCAATTGCAGACCCATTCTCTGTCTTTGGAATAGGATATTCTATCAGGAAGCACAGAGAAAGGCCATGGACACTGCCATTGTTCATGAACAACCAGATGGCTAATTCATGGTTTGCAGGACTGCTTTCATTATGCATTGCTCATGGAAGAACTTTCCTGAGCGCAGGCCCTAGAGGTTCTGGAAAGACCTCTTTGCTTGGCTCATTACTGTTGGAGATACTTCCAAAATACAGGATAATAACAATTGAAGACACGCAGGAGCTTCCAATCAATGCTTACAAAAAATTAGGTTACGATCTTCTGCCATTAAAGGTTCGTTCAGCCCTGCTGAAAGAAGGTATGGAGCTTCCGTTTGACACTGGCCTGAGAACAAGCTTGAGGTTAGGTGATTCTTGCTTGATTATCGGTGAAATCAGGAGCAAGGAAGCAAAAGTATTGTATGAAGCCATGAGAGTGGGTGCGATGAGCAATGTTGTGGCAGGAACAGTGCACTCTGATTCTCCTTATGGTGTATATGACAGGGTTGTCAATGACCTGGATGTCCCTAAAGGCTCTTTCAAGGTTACAGATTTAATCATAATTGTCAACCAGATCAAGTCAACAACAGGGCTCTCAAGAAAAAGAAGAGTCATACAGGTTACAGAAGTCTTGAAAGACTGGCAGGATGAGCCAAAGTTCCATGATTTGATGATATACGATCCAAAGAAAGACGAGTTAGTGCCGACAAAAGAATTGCTTGGCGGAAAATCAATCCTGCTGAAACAGATTATGGAAAGAACCAGTGGTTACAACGGCTACAAAGATGTCATTAAAGACATCCAGCTTAGAGGATGGGCAAAGGAATTGCATGTAAAGATCGCTCATGATACAGAGCAGTTAGAGGCAAAGTATATCTTAAAAGCAAATATCTTGTTTGCTAAATTATTCGAGGTTGTCAAGCCTCTGGAATCAAAAAAGAAAGAGAAAGAGTTCATGCTGAAATTCCAGAAGCATCTGAAGGCAATGTTTGATGCTGATTCTAAAGCAAGAAAGCTGAAGAAAAAAGCAGAACAGCAGCTGAAGAAACAGCAGAAAAAAGAAGAAGGTGAGATGCAGAAGAGAATCTCGCAAAAGCCTCTCTCTGATTTTACTGGAGCAGGTTCTGCAAGACTGCCAGACAGCACAGGCATTCTTGCGCAGATTTCAGCTTTGCAGACTTCATCCAGCTTGTCAGACCGCTTGATGGACCGGCTGGAATATCTTACAGATTATTTCAAAGGCGTATGGAATAAATTCAGGAGCAAAAACGAATAATGGATTGGACCAAGATTTATTCAATTGGAAAGAGAATCCCGTCATTTCACATAAAGAAAGCAGATGAAAAACTGAAATTCATCTTGTTTCCTTACACTTCCAAGGAGATACTCTCAACAAGCCTTGCTGCATTGATTGCCTGCATGGCTCTTGCATTTGCATTGTCATTCATAACAAAGTTCTTCTTGTATGCATTTTTCTTCTTGGGAATCATACTTGCGATTGCATTGTACATCTACCCGACAAGCATCCATTACACCAAGCAGATAATTGACTACAAGGAAGAGATGCTTCGGGCTCTCATGAAGATTTCCACGTATGTCTCCATGAATTCAAGCCTGGAATATGCAATGATGCATACAAAGGATGAATTAAGAGGTACATTAAAACTTCAGTTTGAAGACATCTTTGAAAAATTAAGGATAAAGGAAAAATGCACTTTAGGAGGTGCTATTGAGGATTACATTGGTGTCTGGAATGAGAACAATCCAGAGTTTGTCAAGGCATTAAAATTGCTGCAGACAGCATCCATGAGCCCCCCAAAAGAAAGAGACACGATAATTGAAGAGGTTCTTGAGACAATAATCCTTGCTTATCACGAGTCTGGCAAAAGATTCTCAGAAAAGCTTGCTTCGCAGGCAAAGACACTTATTGCAGTAGGAGTTTTGCTGCCGATAATCTCATTGATGATTCTTCCATTGCTATCTATTTTCATGCCGCACATTGTGCAGCCGCCTGTCATTGCGTTTGTCTACAATGTTTTTTTCCCGGCAATACTTTTGGTGATGGCACTGCATTTTGCATCTTCAAGGATTCAGGTCAACACAATAAGGATAGAGGATGCTCCTGAATACAAGAAGGTTCCTTGGTGGATTTATGCAGCAGGCGCAGCTATCATTGCATTGTTTGCAATCCCAACAATAATGCATCTAAAGACAATAAACCTGGGAATATTAGAGACTGCTGCAAGAGAATATGCATTAGGCTCTGTCTTTATCTGCTGGCTGATTGCGCTGGGAGTTATTCTTGCAATCTATTTGTATGCTTATTATCACACAAAGATGTACAAGAAGCTGTGGCAGGATGTCTATGATACGGAGCAGGACTTTCCGCACTTGCTTCAGATATTCTCAACATACCTGAATCTTAACAGGTCTTTGGAAAGCGTCTTGCCAGATGTTGTTGATGATTATGAGACCCATGGCTTCAAGGACCATCCTGTTGTTGCTGTCTTCAAGAAACTGTTCCAGAAATTAAGGACAACAAAAAAATCAATCAAGGAGCTCACAAGGAAGATACTGCCAAGGATCTGCCCTTCAAAAAAAGTGAGCAATAACATCTATCAGATAATCTCTTTCACAGATGTTTCACAGGCCAGCGCAGGAAGAGCTGCAAAGATGATGAGAAAACAGACACTGTCTATATTCCAGCTTGATGATTACATCAAGTCATTGCTTGCAGAGACAGTCAGCCTGATAAATATCACCGTGACAATGCTTGCTCCATTATTGAGTGCGGCAGCAGTCATTATGTCATTGGCTATTGTCATGAGCTTAAGATTCATAACACAGCAATTAGAAATCATACAAAACTCTTTGGGTGTCACGCAGGGAACAGCCCTGAGCTTGGTTGATATCACAAAGATAATCCCGCCTACAGTGATTGAGGTCATTGTAAGCATATATTTGATTGAGATGATGCTTGTATTGAGTATCTTTGCATCTAATATCAAGATAGGCAATGACAAGTACCAGACAATCAAGGCAATGAAGTCTAACTTGATGGGCTTTGCAATCTACACAGTAATCCTGTTTGTAGGATTCATCTTGTTCAGGAACTTCGTGTTCCAGGGGGTATTGGCATGAACAAGACACTGTTCAAGATCATAGGTGTTGTAATAACAATTGCAGCAGTTGCATTCATGATAATGATAGTAAGAACTGTCCTGAAATCAGGAATAACAGGTGTTAGTTAAGATGGAAGTTGTGGAAATTGTGGTCTTCATCGGCATCGCAGTACTGATAGGAGGATTCATATTGACATTTTTGATTGACTGGGATGTCCAGCAGACATATGAGGATGTGAAGAGCATTGTCTTCAAGGAGCATGACCAGGAAATCCAATACAAGAAAGTTGACAAGCTTGGTTTCATGGCAGAGATCTATCATGCCTGGCAGGATTGCGGGTTCGGCATGCTGAACAAGTCTGTCACATTTTATGTTTCAGAGCCAGGGGAGCTCACTAAAGAAGAGATTTTCACAGAGCTGAAAAAACTAAATTACTGCAGGTCTTTGCAGAGCGCAGAGTTTGAGTGCGGAACAAGGGAAGACCTTGAGATGGACACAATAACCCTGCCTGCTGTGATAAATGCAAAATGCGAGGAGGAAAAACTGATATTAACCATATAAGGTGATAAAATGGAGATGCCAATAACTGTTATAATAACATTGTTCGTGGCTGTTGTAGTCGGTGTTGTGATAATCAATCTTGCATCAGACATGATAACTGACTCAAAATCAAAGCTGGACACATGGAATGATGAAGATCTTGATGATGACAAGATAATTGAACTGGATGCAGTGCTCAGCACATCTGTCGCTAATCTTGCTGCAGAGTGCTACAAGAAATACTATAACCAGGAATTTGAGTCAAAGGTGTGCTTTGTTGTATTAGGAGAGGTCTCTGCTTCAGATTCAGAGATAATTGCATCTTATCCATACAATGAATCCACTATTGATGTTGACCTGTCTAATGCAAAAAATGCTGTAAGGATTGGTTATGATTTTGTTGAGAATAAAATCAAGATAAAAGGCTAACGGAGGGAGAAAAATGTATAGAATGTTTGACACAAAACTGGCATTGAATAAAAAAGGAAGTGAAAAGCCGATAGAGATTTTTATAGCCTTGTTCGTTATACTTGCTGTTGCCTTGGTATTGTTGAAGATGTTCCAGGGTCAGATATCTGATAAGACAAAAGAATTGAAAGACCTTGAGGCAGAGAGAAAGCTTGATGAGATGACCACAAAAGCAAAAGAAAAGTGCGACATGCTCTGTTCAAGAGGAAGCTCTCTTACTGACAGGGCAAGATTCTGCATGAGGCAGGTGACAAGTGACATTGACGGCATAGGGGTTGATTTCAACAACAATGAGCTGCTGGATGATGCAGTCACCAATCTTCTTCCAGGGCAGGTTGCCTGCGAAGACGCAATATATTGTCCTCATGTCACGCAATGCGGACCTATCAGGACAATGAAAGACTGCATACCGATATTGTGCAATTCATTTGTAAAGTCTGGCTTTGATGCAGAACAGGCAACCACAAGACTCAAGGAATTGATTGAGCCAGGAACCTGCTCAGCAGGTGCTGATGCGCAATACCATTGGTACACTATCCTTGAAGAAGGACTGCACTGCTAAGAATGGAACAGCCAATCTGGTTATTTTTCGGCATTGTCGCGGTTTTGATAGGCCTCGGGATAATCATCCACGTTGTTTATCTCAATGAGGAGGATTCCATAATGCGGGGCCTTAAGCAAAGCCTTGACAAGCTGGAGAGCCAGTGCAATTTTGTTTGTGCAGCAGGCGAGGAGACTTATCTGTCAATAAAGGCAGAGCTCCCGACCAAGGCGCGGATCTTTACGCATAACAGGAATATCTGCGGCGAGGTTAATGATGACCTGAGCTACTGCGTGCAGTGCAACTGCGACATGGAGCCGTATGAGCTTTCCTTGAACACCACTCTTGCAGAGAAGTTCAAGGTGCATTATTACAATTGTTTTTTTGAGAAGATGGATCCAAATGTGAGGATGGAGTGTCTGGGATGAAGTTAATGCAGAGCAGGAAGGGGGATTCAGCCAGCAACATAATAGCATGGGTTGGATTGCTTGTTGCTGTTCTTATCTGCGTCACTTTTGTAGCAGGCCAGGTAAAGCCAGGGCAGTTGATTGTTGAAGTCATTCATCAGGACCTCACAAAGGTGCAGACAAACATAAACAATGCATGCAACAGCTATTATTACAGGACAAAATTCAATCCAATGATTGAAGAAGGCATCCTCACGATAAAGGATGGCGAGGCATGCATAAATTCAACTTATCATGAATGCAAGCAGTTCCTTTGCGAAGAAGACTTCAACATTACATTGGATTTGTCAAACATAACATATCTTGTGATAGAAAAAAATGAAACTGTTCAACTATACCCAGAGTAAGCGCGGAGTATACGCGGTCTTGACAAGCTTTTTTTTCATAATTGTAGCTTTGGTTGCAACAATCGGAGTGCTGTTCTATCAGAACATGCTTGTCACGTTTGAAAGAAGCATCGAGAAAGATGTTAATGAATATTCTGTTGTGACAGATGCAAAAAATATCTTGTTCAGCTGTTATGGCAAAGTATTGGATGAGAACAAGTTGAATGAGTCCTGCAATGTCTCGATGATAAAGGGCTATACAGTTGAGAAATTAGGGATAAACCAGTGCAATGAGTCGTATCATGATTACTTGAACAATTCAAGATATGACCAGAGCTTTGTTTATGTGGTCCCGATACAAGAAGATACAAGAATCTGCTTAGGGAGGTTGAAGCTTTTCCTATGAGTGTGACAGAAAATGTAATGGGCGGTGTAATTGTGATGTTCATCTTTTTGGTAGCAGGAGCCATAGTGATGCACAACCTTACTGAGCACACAGTGAGCAAGGTTGACCTTACAAAGAACAAGTATCTTGAAGAGGCATACAGCTCTGACTTCAACGCAGTTTTGCAGGCAACAGAGCCAACCACTATGCGGTCTTTTGCAGACTTATTGACAGACGCATTATATTACAGGCAGGATAACATGACTTTTGGCAATACAACAGTCAATGTAAGGGATTTTTTTAAGGGTACATTAAATGCAGTGATTGGAGAAGACAGGTATTATCTTGAGATAAAGCCAAAGATAATTGAAGTGAGCCTGAATTTTGTGATTGACGGCTCTGATTCTTTGCTTGATGAAAGGCAGAAGCTTGCAGATGAGCTGCCAAGCATAATTGAGGGTGTCAAGAAAAAGATTTATGAGACCGGAGAAGAGATTGTTGTTGCAAACATCTACATCCTTGGAAACAAGTATGACCTGAAAGACAGGCAGAAGTGCGATATCTATAATACAAACAGGGCAGACATATCCTGCTACACCATCGGAGCAGATGAATTATATGCTCCTCCTGAAGATTTCAATAATGAGACTTATGATGTCAACAGCAAGGACCAGTATAAAGTGGAATTCAATGTGACTCCGCCATATTCTGATGCGAATTATGTGCGGAACATCAGGAAGGCAGGTGAGAAAGATTATTATGAGGCAGACTGGGGAGCAGGTGTTGCTTATGCATCTGCGCACAACAAGGGCATGGCAAAACTTGTTGTCCTTTTCCCTGTGAGCGATGAATTGTCAACAAGCTCTATTCCAGATGCATGCTTTCACATAAGCGACATCCCAAGGCAGAAGATGTGCGACTTGTGTGACACAAATTGTCCTGCAGACCGTTCTGCTGCCTCTGTTGAGAAAGCCTTGCAGGTTGCAAAGGCAAATGGCCACATCGTGAATCCGATATATTCATTTAACTGCGATTATGATTACAAGCCGATGTTCAATACTTATTTTGAGATAGTTCATGGCCGCTCCACAAGCAATACCTGCGGAGAGGCAGTTTGCGGAGGATGCTCTGTGAACAATGGCGTGTGCTTTCATCCAGAATGTGAAGATGTCATCCTTGAGCAGATGAACCATGTTGCTGGCGAGACTTTTGGAAAAGTAATCAATCTTGAGGACATACAGAATCTTGTGTATGACATCAGCACAACAATTGATGATAATATTGAGGAGTACAAGTTCCGGCTTGGCGCAGAATATGAGCATGCAACAAGGTTTGTTTCAGAAAGAAGCCTGCCATTGCCAAATAAGCTGATGACTGACGCTAAATTATTCATTTACCCAAACAAGAACGAGGTGGCCTAAAATGAAACTTTCGAATGCAAATGAGAAAGGTTTTGAAAAAAGATTTTTTCAAAAAAAAATGAACAAGAAAGCCAGTGCCGCCGCCCTTGTTTTGTTGTCTTTGCTGGCAGTTGTTGCCGGAGCATTGTTTACTTTGCACAGCTATGACAAGTTTGAGATTGACAGAAGCAGGCAGAATGAGATAAGCACAGAAGCTGCAATCACTTTGTCCCGTGCGATAAGCTTGGGAATAAATGATTTTGCATTGAACGGCTTCTCTAAATACAACAAGTATTGGTACTGCAATTATCCGATACCGCCTTACACAGACGAGGCAAACGAAAGTGTTGACTGGTTTGTGAATGAGAGGATCAAGAATTATATCCAGGCATTGAGAGAGCAGGGCAAGTTCATCAACATGCCTGAGATAAAGAATGATGTAGATAGTCTTGACATGAACCTGTTGAATCCTGACAGCATCACTTATGATGTCAGCAAGTATATTGTGGGGATTGAGACAGATGAATTCACAGAGAAGCAGGACATAAGCAACCGCTACACAAATCCTTTCAAGGTGTGGCTGATGTTCACTAATTTTTATGACTGGATGCAGGACAATGCAGGGCACCTTACTGAGAATATCTATACAGAGGTGTTTGAGAATGTCGCGTGCCAGGCAATCAGCACTGACTGCGACTGTCCTGGCAATGAGTATGGAAGATTCATCAAGAACGCGACAATTGAAGAGATGAAACTAGAGATTGAGGATGTCTATCCTGCGCTGGACAAGTCCTTGGCAGAGCTTAACCAGAAGTTTGAGGGAACTGGCATAACCTGCGAGTACAGGCTGGAGAAGTATCATATTGAGAATGAGGAAAAGATATCTTTTTCATACACTGCAAACAGTTACTTGGACCAGGGAAAGACAGACACTCTTGACTGGGACCAGACTTTGTATGATTATGAATATAAGATCTGGTATGATGATTTCACCTTGCCAAATCCTGGGCAGGATGAGCTTGGAGGATGCCCTACAACAGATTCTCAGGTTGATGCAACTTACAGGGAGCAGAGGATTAATCTTGATGTTGATGTTGATGAGACTATCTCAGGAGAGTTTGAAGGAAGAGAGTGCACAAGCAACACCTTGTTTGAATTGTTTCATGTAGAGGAATTTGCATTGAACAAGAAGCTTGGACTGCTTTTGACATTCGCTTGTTCAGACCCATCTGTTTCAATTGAATCTCCAGAGGGCTTGAAGCCTTTTACAGGAGAGATTGGGTTGAGGGTGAGCGTGCGAATGGACTGCCCGACTCCTTCAATGATACTTGTCAATGGAAATGAGCAGGATTCATTTATCTGCGGAGGCGGCGGAGGAAGCTCCTGTTTTACTGCAGGAACAAAGATCCTGAC
>JGI10211J14876_10001346_pt1 | contig 10776 bp, 9 predicted proteins | sample Etolagsediment_FD_14876 | JGI IMG/M metagenome (IMG submission 14876)
TGTGCTGAAAAAGATTCAGCAGACAACCTGTACATTCTCGAGAAAAAAGCAGAAATACATCTAAAAAAATTATCTAAATTGGGTTTTTTCGAACAAAAAATCAACTATAAACTAGGTTTCGTAATTGAAAGAAATAAAGCTTTTCTTGTCGTAAAACCTTTAGGCACCCTAACAGATGAAGAATTTTTAAATTCTTTCCAGCAGCAAATTGATGCGTTATTTGAAGATTTAAAGTTTATAACAGAATCATCAAAAAACGACACCCCACCCATAAATCTGATTGATCAAAAAAATCTGCAACAAGACCTTCACCTTATAGGTGGTGCAAAAAAAATGAATAATAAAACCATTTACAAAGATCTAAACCATTTGTATAGGCTTGAGAACCTTCAGAAACTTCTGAAAAAAGAAGATTTATCAGTCTTTGGAAAAACTTTTCATTCTGTAAAAAATACGACAAATGAAATCATCAAAAAAACTTCAAGTGAAGAGCATATTCACGTTGAGGTTTTTTTTGCTGCTCTAGAAAATTGGAGTTCTAAAAAGCTTCCACAGCTAAAATTTTGGGCTTCAGCAGAAACCGTAGGTGTCGTCACACCCAGTGTTACTTATATTTTTCATGAGGCAGAATCATTTGGGAATCGAAGACTAAAAGACTTTGCTGCCATGCTGTGTTTGCCCCCATCCAAAAGGCCGCCCATCAAAGTTTTAGCGAATGTTTTTCGTAAATTTGATTTGAAAAAAGGCCACACCGTACTCGACAAAGTCGACATAATAAATTTTATGTAAAAAAATTGCAAACCCTGGATCGTACGAAGATAAATTTTTCAGGGTAGACATAATTTAGGAGTATTTAAAATGAATAAATCAAATTCTACTGAAAAAAAAATGTTGAATATCATGATGGAAAACAAATATGGGATTTCCATCAGTGATTTGTGCCGAGAACATCGCATTGATAGATCACTGTATTATAGATGGCTGGATAAATTTGAATTAAAAGAAGAAATAAAAAAACTGAAAACAGAAAACGTCAAATTAAGAAAAATGTATGTTGAAGAATGGCGAAGATCAAGAGAACTTTGAGACTCTACTAAAAAGCTTTGTAGCTGCTTTAAATCGATTAGGGATAATTCTAGGAACTATTATCTAAACTAAGATTTTATTAACATACTGTTATTAAAATTTGTAATCTGCAATCCCCTGATTTATAAACGAAGTTAAGAATTAGGGGATTACAATGGCAAGAAGATATGGAGGAAAAAACATATTGCTTAAACTATAGAAGTTAAAGGCAAGATTCAAATTCATCAGCGGGGTTCATGTAAAACATTTTTCTCCATCCCTGTGTTTGGTCTGTAATCCGCCAAGGATATGGCATCAAAGATACAACTGAGTAATGTAAATGCGCGGGTTTACCCATAGCATTTCCTGAATTACCAACTGAGCCTAACTTCTCGCCTTTATTAACCCAATAACCAAGTTCATCTGATATCGAATTTAAATGAGCATAATAATGCAATCGCCATTTAGGGCCAATAGCTAACACAACATTGCCACCTTTCCCTATATTACCTCTGAAAATTATTAATCCACTTGTAGCTGAAATAACTGGGGTGTGTTTCTTTGCAAAAATATCAATTCCCTTGTGAACGCCAGAGGAACCCCATGGTTCAAACCAAAATGTTTTTGGATTCCAATCATTACAAGCTGCTTTATAAACAGGTATCATAGCGGAGGATGGAACCAGAAAGCCAAGCAGAACAACAATTGACAATATTGTTAGAATTTTTTTCATTAAGGTTTTTTCCTTTTTATAATTTTTGATATTAAAACTCTTACTAACCACATTGCCATAAAGAATACACATATTTTTTACAAGACAGTTTCTGTAATGCTTTTACGTTAAATAGGTAAGCTTATTCAATTTATAAATGTGCAAAGAGGCAAAGCTTCATCAATTAGATATTGGTCATCAGTTTTTATTTCAATATCATCATCTTCTTTCTTGGTGGCTATCATGCTTTGAAGATTTCCAGTTGCGGATCTAAGATAGCAATACTGCCAGTGAGGTTGATTGACATTAGATGGTAAATACTCCATCGCAGTAATGATAGGATCACCAGCAGTCGTAAATCCCTTAGAGAAGATGCTAAAAGTAGTTGTAAAACCAACGTTTTTGCTTCTCAATTTTTCAGCAGATTTTTGTGCATTGCTAATTTCACTGAGCTGAGATTGGTGAACCAAAGATTTTGAATCACCTTTATTCTCATTATCAGATCGAAACAGAAGCAAATAGAGTAGTGCTAACGTCAACAAAAGTACCCCCAAAACACCCAAAATAAATAAAATATTTTTAAGATCGATAGCTCTTTTTTCAGATTGTAATTTCTGTATCGCAACAGCTTGACGACTTAGGTCAAGATCTACTGCAGCGTTATATGCCTCATAATCATAGTGAACATAAGATTTTGACTTCATTACGTTAGCCTTTATTTTCACGAGTTCCATCAGAAAAACTGGAGTCTGTGTTGAGGTTTAACAAACTAGAATCGTTTGTATAGTATGGGATATGCACAATCTCTTTTTTTATAACTTCAACAGGCACTTCTTTAAAAACGATTTTTTCAACAGGCACTTCTTTGGCAACTTCCTTAAAAACTATCTTATCCACTTCCACATACTTCACTTTTCTCGTTCTTACCCTATTAGCCAAGTAAAGCCTCATCCACCTGGACCACTTTTCAAAAACTGAACTTCCATTCTTTTCACTAGTCAGTCTATCAGGCGCACCAATAACCAATGAAGCAAAGGCCAAAGCAACCCCCGTTACAGCTATAAGCATTGCTAATGAGCCAAACCAAATAGTTGCGATGAGTGCAACATCTTTCCTACTTACATCTGCCGCACTATCTTTGTCCCACCACCACTGAGCCATTCTATAAATCTGCGAATTACCAACCTTCTGATTAATCTCATCCCTAATAAGCACTTGTGATTCATTCAACTTTGATATCTCTGAGGTCAGCTCTTTTTGTCTTTCAGCCAGGCTTTTAAGAGTTACATAATCAGCATCCCTTCTTTGCTTAAGTTCTGAAATTTGAGCTTTAAAATCTTTTTCAACAGCGGCAATTTCATTCCGTTTATCTTTGACAAAAGAACTAATTTCTTTTTCCTTAACACTTAAACTCTTGCTTATCTGTAAACTCAATTTGTCGTTTTCTTTTTTTAATTTTCTTACTTGAGGCTCAAACCTTCTCTCAATTTTACTTACAGAATTATTAAAATCCTCTAAAGATTTATTTGTGACACCTGTAAAGCTAATGTTGTTTAGTTCTTTTCTTATACTTTCAATGAGTGCAATTTGGATTTGAATTTTTTCATCCCACTCTTCTTTAACGCCTGTCGCAGTAAAAAAGTTGGCAGCTTCATAAGCTTTTTGAGCTTTGCTTTCCATTAATGAAAGCTTCTCCTTTTCTGACTGGAATTGATTTTGAAGATTACGTTTTGAGGAGGATATAGCATCACTTTCAGAAGCCAAGGATAGTTCATAACTTTTAGACAAAGCGTCAATTTCTTTGTCACGTCGATTTCTTAGTTTTTCTAATTCTTTATTATTTGAATTTACTTTATCCTTTAACTGGTTTATGAATTTGGTTTCAGATCTAGCAAGCAAATCATCCATTTGCTCTCTTAAAATTAATAACTGATCATTTTTTTGCCCTGATAAAATCTTGTATTGCTCATGGTATTCATCATCTATTTTTTGCTGAGTTAATTGCGAAGCTTTTAAATACTCATCATTCAGATAATCAATTTTTTCCCTAACATTAACTAGCAGTTTGGAAGGTTTTTCAATTTCAAACATCAGAGCATTAAAATTTCGTTCGAATCCATTCATTGCACTTTCAAAGGTAATGAACGAAATAAACAATAAGCATATAGAAAAAGTTATTTTCCAAATCTTTGATTGAGCATAAAAAATTGCTTCTGAAAAAGGTATTTTTGTAAACTCAACAATCGCTACCATAACAAATGGAATCGAAGCGATTGCAATATTAGTGTAATCCCCAATATCCAACACACCATTTTTTGATGCGTTTAGTGAGTGCATACTTGCATAAACTGTCATCAATGCAATTCCTAATCCAATTAATACTGCAAAGATTTCTATAACCCATGCACCTATATACAGTTTTTTGCTTGCTTTCTGTTTTTTAGAGGCTATCAATTCAGCATCTTCATTTAAAGTTAAACTCATTAAACTCTCGCTATTCTTTTGGTTTTTCTATATACAAAAAAACTTCTCCCTCAAACGAGGAATTTTTAGTTTTCGACAAATCTTTTTTACCCTTTTTCAAGGAAGACTGTTCAATACTTTCTCTATTTTGTTGATTTACATTTTTTTTAATATCTTTCTTTCCAGGTTTAAGTTTTTCCGCACTGAAATCTGGTAATGATTGTGGCTCTGTCCCTTCGGTAAACCCTACTATTAGCAGTGCAACTGATGATTTAAACTCTTTAACAATATCCACTTTTTCATAAACCTTTGATTTCTCCGGTTCTTGTAAAGATTTAATATGATTAGAAAGTGACGCCAGAACCTCATGCATTTTGATAGCATAGTTAACATTCTGCGGTAGAATCCCAGAAGACTTCAATGAAATACTTTGGTTCAAGGTTGATGTTACAATTCCTATTGCATTTCCATGCTTATCTATTAGAGGACTCCCTGAGTTACCAGGTTGAATTGGGGCACTAATTTGGATATATCTTTCATCATCTTTTATCCCAGAATTTGCATTAACAAATCCAAAGTTAGCCTTTAAATTAATTCCTTGTAGACTTATGTTTGGGTATCCTAAAACAGTAACTTCAGAGCCCAATGGTTGATTTTTTTTTGTGTCTAATTGAATTTTTTTGCTTTTAAGGTTTATTTTCAAAAGAGCAACATCAAGTAGATCATCTTTAGCCACCAATACTGCGTTGTGTTCTGTCTTGTTTACTATTGCTTTTATCAGCTTAGCATTGTTAACAACATGAGCATTAGTCAACATCAAACCGTTAGTACTTATGAAGAACCCTGTACCAGTTTTTAAATGAAGCTTTATTTTTTCTGAGTTTTGTACACCAGTCTTCAAACCATTTTTTTCAACATTCTTTTTTGTCGATAAGCCATTTTTTTTTGGCGGTTTTAAATGATTTTCATTGCTACCAGTGCGATTTGTTTGTTTTTGATATTGTGAAACAGCTAGAGGATGTTTTTTAAAAGAAGTGATTTCAGGTTGTTTTTGCGTAACCACGATTTCATTTTGTTGAAGTTTTTTATTAGATTCATTGTTTGTTGGTAAATTATGCCTAGAAGTTGTACAAGAATTTAAGCTCAGAATTAAAATAAAAAAAATATTGATTTTGATTATATTCTGCATTAAAAAACTCGCATAAGACCATTAGGATTTATATTTAACTTTACACCATAAAACCATTATATACCAAGCAATAATTGGAGCCTTAATTGCTTCTTGAGCTTTTGAGAATTCATGGATCGTTGACAATACTTAACATTTTGAGTCAACTTAAATAATATGATCACTCCTGACCAATTATTTCTTCACTTTTTTTGCTGTAAGAACATACCTCAAAGGACCTCCTGAAACAGCCGAATCAAATGGGTAGCAAGTTATCAGCTTTATTTGATTTTCCTCCTCATTAATCTCAATATCTTGAGTATCAGAGTTAATGATTTTGATGTTTTCAATTTGATATTTAAATGGCTGATTTTCCTCTCTAAGGTTCACCTCAAATTGATCACCGATTACAACATCTTTTAAAAACTCAAAGTGCGTATCCCTGTGTCCTGAAATCATAATAGTTCTATCCTGCCCCGGCAGTCCACTTTGTAAATTATGTCCTGGGCCAAAAGCTAAGACATTACCCGTATCGCCTTCTAGAACAATCAACTCCTGCTGGTACTTTGCAAACGAGAGCTGCATAACAGGGTGCATATCTGCCCAATCCCAAGGCTTAACATCTTCCCCAGAAGAACGTGACTCATTCCAGGACTGATGGATTAAATACTGAGCGACTTTAGCCTTAACCGGAATGTAGGCACCATACAAAATAAATACAGCACCTAAAATAAACACTATGTGGCCTATTGTTAGTTTTTTCATTTAGTGCGAAGCCTTCTGACGAACACTGAAATAATTAACAATAATAGACCCACTAGAATCGATAGTTCAGAATTAGTCGCTGTATTTGGAGCTTTTACTTTTTTAGCTACTGGCTTAGAAACTAAAGTTTCATCTCCTGGTCTTGAAGGCGTTACATCAACGGCCACAAGCGCTGTAAACTTCGTCACCAAGTGGTTCTCTAATCCCAGTTTAATAATACGATCTTTAATATCTGCCCTTTTTTTACTGTCCGAAGTGTTTATGTATTCATCCATAAGATTTTCAATTCTTCTTTTAGCCCATAAGACATCTAAACCAACCGCATTAAACTTATTATTGATAGAAATCGTTTTTGAAAAACTTTTGTTTAATTCCAGACCTGAAAATGTCACCTCTTTGGGAAGCGAATCCATTTTATAAATTAGGCTGACATACTGACTATCATAAATATCTGGAACCATTAACCCGCCTTGCTCAGCATAAATATGATTTGCAAAGGTTACTTTGTTATTGATTAATACTGGCGATTCAAGTTTTTTAAACAACTCAGTCATTTTGCTTTCCACTTCCGCTACTTTTCCAATATAAGTAAAGGCACCTTTGCCATATTGAGCTAACTTTTTCATGAGAAACGAATTGGGAGCTGAGCCAATTCCTATGCTAAAAAAGCGATCTTGTTGAATATTGGATTTAACCTCTCTAAGAATCTGTTGTTCATTACTGACTTGACCATCTGTTAGAAACACAATCTGACGTAGATAACGTTCAGACTTTCTGTCTCTTGAACCAAAAGCAAATTGAATGGCATTTAAAGGCATGGTTCCACCATTTGCATCTAAACGATTAGCGAAATTAACCCCCCTTTTTTTGTTCAATTTTATAGCCGGCATAGCCTCTTTGAAGAGGGGCGTAAAACGGTCATCAAAATCGATTACGTTAAAGCGATCTGTGGCCTTTAGTCTGTGAATGGCTTGCTTAAGCGCTTTTCTTGCTTGCTCCATAGAACTTCCATCCATAGAACCTGATGAGTCAATAATAAAAATGACTTCTCGAGGAATTGAATCATGGTCCAGTTCATTTTGTACCGCCGGTTTTGCCATTAACAAAACATAATGATCCTCTCCTTTTTTCTGAGTGAAAACAGCCAATTCTGATTCTTCTTTTGAGGTGGTCGTCCAAGTGAGTTCAAAATCTCGATCTGCTTGAACACTTTGATCTTTAGCTAAGTGAATAGTTTTTCGATGATCATCCTGATTTTGTACATAAATATCATGGTAAGAACCATTGACTTGGGAAACAGCAAACCCTGGATTAAAATCGATATTAATTTTTACCGGCCTATCTACTCTATTATCGGTAAGCGAGACGACTTGAGAAGCATCTTTCACAAGATGAGTATTTGAAGCAACTGCTCCTGGGGAAACTGGCGTTGAAATGTCTCGGCCAGGCGTAAATCTGTCTCCAATCACCATTGGAAAACGAACAGAGAATTGATTTTGGTCACGTTGAACGGTTTGTTGATATTCAATCGCTACTTTGATCGTTCCACCTGGAGGAATATTTGCGACATTAGTGGTAAATAAGTTTGGCCTTTGAGATTCAACCAAAGCGGTTTTTTGACCTAAAGCTTTCGCTTTGTTGTAAGTTTTTCGTGCCTGTTCTACTTCTTGAATTTTACCGATGATTGTACGATCGCCGATTTTCATTTTCATCTGATCTACTGCTGCATCTTCTGGAACAGGAAATCGATAGACTCCTTCTACCCAATCATTCGTTGGATTTGTGAAGGTCTGCTCGAGGCGAACACGATTGACTACACCATTAATCGACATTTTGACATCAGTATCTAAAGCTAACTGAGTCATAAAACTGCTATCACTTAATTGATAGGTTATCGAACCAAAATCATCCACTTTTGAATGCTGGGACTGCTTCTCGTTATCTTGGTTTGTTCGGACTGATTTTATAAGTACAGGCTCACTACCAGTTGATATAGAAGGCAAATCAGGTACTTTTGTAAATTGATCCTTAACCTCATTTTCTGAGAGACTGTTATTGTCTAACCCTGCTTTAGATACGGTTATAAAAAAATAGCCCGAAGCCGATATGGTCAATACCACAAGCGTTATCAGTAAATTATTCATGGTTTAATCCTTTGATTAAATGAAGATGAATGCAGTAGAGCTTTTAATTTATGCAGACTTTTCATTACTCTATGCATGGTTAAATTCATGCCGAGATTCGATCTAAAATAGAGTTAAGCTGAGAGACGTCTTCAATACTCTCAAAACGTTCTCGTTGTTGAAATCCTTTTTCGACAACAAGAGAGTTGGACGTTTTTTTACGAGTGTATTGAGATAAAAAAGTGACCTGAACTTCCGCGTTAAAATTTGAGGAATAGCGAATAACTAATGAAACCATCTCTTCAAAATCAGGGTGGTCCTTACTGACTTTCAATTCTAGATAATTAGGTTTATAACAATGTCTTTGAAGGTCAAATGGGATGAGAACGAGTTGTTCTTCGTCATATTGTTCGTTAAATGGTATGAATTTCATTTTTGACTCCTTTTTTGAATGCATGTTCATTACAACAATCAAAAATGGCGAACTCATAGAGCAAAAATGAATTAAAAGTGGATTTAATAGACGTGGCTTTAATTAGTATTAAATTAAGCGGATTTGTAGGTTTTATTCAGTGCTTACTAGCGTAACTATGACGTTAACGCCTAATTTATCTTTACGATTTTGAATACGAATATCGCCGTGGTGAGCTTGAGCTATTTTTTTAGCAATAAATAACCCTACACCCAAATGGAGTTCATTTCCTAATGCCTCACGTTGGCTGAACATAGGGTCAAACACTCTTTCGACAATTGATTCATCGATCAGTGGACCTTCATTAGAGACTACTATCTCGGCATGATCGTTCGCGGATAAAGTCAAAATGACATTTGACTCCGTTTTCGCAAAACTCACGGCGTTATCGATTAACTTATCTAACAATTGCTCAATTCGAAAATCATTACCATAAAAGGTTAAGTGATTAAGATCTGTATGTACTAATAATTCAACGTTTTTATCGTTAGCTTTTCGATACTGGCAGTACCCTCTTAGCAGGGCAACTAAATCAAATTTTTCCATCTGTTCTTGGGCAAGCGCATCATCTAAGCTCGAAGCTTGAGTAAAGCTTTCAACCATTTCATCCAATCGGTTTAAGCCTCTATGCGCGCTTTGTAAATATTTATTGCCAGCCAACGTGGGTTGTGTCTCTTCAAGATTGAACAAAGAAGTATGAATAACATGCAAAGGATTGTGCATTTCATGACGTAATACTCGTGGCATTCTTTCTAAGTAACTTGTATAAGCATGCAGTTTTTTAATAAAGCCTGAAGTAGAACGGTTCAACTCTCCTAACTCATCTTTACTCGTTTCAAGTTCAAGATCGGAATCCAAAATGCGACCATCGCTATCAATTTTATTGGATAGCTCAGACTGAAAACCTCGGATTCTAGCCACTAATGATCGACTAAAGAAAAACAATAAAGCATATATCCCGACCACAACACTCATTAAAGAAATCACAAGCAGTGTGACTCTATCTTTTTGCTGAGAGAGTATTTTTGCTTCGGCTTGCTCAATAATCACCGCACCGATTAATCGTCCATGCCGGTCTCTAATGGGTGCACTCGTAAGTAAAGAAAATGAATCAATATCCTGTTTATGAATACGTTCAACCTTAGCATCCCCCTCTAAAGCGGTCTTCAGCGCCTTCGCTTTCAATGCAGGATCGAGTAATTCAGTCGTCTTGCCATTAAACAATAACTTACCCGCTTCGCCTCTCACATTGCCTTTAGCATCAAGAATCCAGACCTTTCCGTAATCATGATTGATTTGGGAAAGAAGCTGTTCAAGCTGTGTGGATCTCAACATGATTTTATTGAGCGTTTGAGATTTGTCTTTTGGATAGGTTCCAATCATCAAACGGTCTTTTCGGTCCTGTTGATCAACATCGACCACGGTTATGCTCATTTTCTGATCAAGGTTTAGATAGTATTTAGGGAATCGAATTTCGACAGAATAACCATCTTTTGAAGGGGTAATCGCTGAAAAAACTTGCATGTCTGGCGATCCTAATAGGGCATGGCGCCAATTCTGATCCGTCTGATAGGCACTCATAATACCCTTTTGATAAGCCGTCAAAATATAACGTTTTACATCACCTGAAAAGTCAATATATTCCAATCGAATATGATCACTCGCATCAATCCTTAAATAATCTCGATTTCGGTACATCAATTCATCGTCTTTTACCTTCAGAGCTATGTAGATGTAATTAGGGGTATCCACAGTTGATAACTGGAAACTTAAATCTGTCTCTTGGTAATCCTCATAGGCTCCCAAAATAAATTCTTTGCCGAATTTTTGATAGGTTAAATCCTTTTCCCACTCAGAACTTGTTCCATCTATCTTTTTGACTTTATTGGACGGCAAGGCCATTAAGGGTGTGAGTTCTGGCGTCACATCCGTGATAAGTTCATGACGTGACGAAATCAAACTTGTTAACGACTTTACCATCATGATTTGTGCTTGAGACTGACCGGTG
>JGI10211J14876_10001350_pt1 | contig 10758 bp, 4 predicted proteins | sample Etolagsediment_FD_14876 | JGI IMG/M metagenome (IMG submission 14876)
TCCGGAAACCGCGACACCTCCGGCATTGGCTGCTTTGCCCGGGCCGTAGAGTGCTTTGTTATCCAGGAATAAATCGACGGCCTCGTTGGTGCAGGGCATGTTGGCCCCTTCGGAGATTACGTAAACTCCGTTGTTCAAGAGGTTTTGGGCATCTTTGCGGTTAATCTCGTTTTGGGTGGCACTGGGAAATGCACAGTCGGCTTTATGATTCCATAGGGGATTATAATCCAGCCCGGGGTCCACCGGGGTGTAAGAAGCACTCTTGTATACCTCTGTGTATTCCTTGATCCTGCCCCTGCGTATGTTTTTTAGCTCCATGACGTAGGCAAGCTTTTCAGAATCGATACCTTCAGGATCGTAGATATATCCGTTGGAGTCAGACAGGGTGACCACTTTTCCCCTCAGGTGGTTGATTTTCTCGACCGTATACTGGGAGACGTTGCCGGCCCCGGAGACCAGGCATAACTTGCCTTCCAATGACTCGTTCCTGGTATTGAGCATTTCTGCGGCAAAGTAAACAGCACCGTATCCGGTGGCTTCAGGGCGAATGAGCGATCCTCCCCAATCCAGGCCTTTACCCGTCAACACGCCAGTGAATTCATTTTTCAGCTTTTTATATTGACCGAAAAGAAACCCGATTTCCCGGGCGCCTACACCGATATCTCCGGCCGGAACATCCGTATGGGGACCAAGATGCCGAAAAAGCTCGCTCATGAAAGATTGGCAAAAACGCATGACCTCGTCATCACTTTTACCCTTGGGATCGAAATCGGAACCTCCTTTTCCTCCACCCATGGGAAGAGTGGTTAAGCTGTTTTTAAAAACCTGTTCGAAAGCAAGAAACTTCAGGATTCCCAGGTTTACAGTTGAATGGAATCGAAGCCCTCCCTTGTAAGGACCGATAGCGCTGTTCATCTCAATCCTGTACCCCCGGTTAATATGGATTTCCCCATTATCATCCATCCAGGGGACGCGAAACATGATGACCCGTTCCGGCTCTGCGATTCGTTCCAGAAGTTTTGCTTTCATATACTCCGGATGTTTTTCGAAAACCAGGGAAAGGGATCCGGCCACTTCCTCCGCAGCCTGATGAAATTCAGGTTCATTTGGGTTTTTTGCTTTTAATTTACCCATAAAATCCGCAACGTAATTACTCATAGACGCCTCCTTGTTTGTTGAAAATTTTATATAATCGTTGTTTTGTAACCGATATTTTGTAATGAGTCGATTTTATTGTCATGGTATAAATTACCATAATCGTGTTATAGATTTATTGGATTACTATTATGATTTTAATAAAAATTTAAATGGGGAGATGGTTGTCTTTTTTTTTTTATTTTTTATTATATAATATTCAAATGAGAATTTATCAGGATTACCAGCCCCAGTTTGGCATATTTCATGACCTGATCAAATTCAGGGTTAGAGAGATACTGCTGGTGTCCAGTTTTTATGATGCCTTTGTGCTGGAGGAGGACGGAAGATTATCGGAAAAGATTTTCAGTGAATATATCGACCTAAATCTCAGGTTCATCCCGAGGATCGTGAGGGTCTCAAGTGCGGAAGAGGCCTTGAGAATAATCGGAAAGCAGCCCTTCGACCTGGTTATCACCATGACAAGAATTGCCGACATGAATCCCCTTGAGTTCGGATCCAGGGTAAAGAAATTAAAACCGGAAATCCCGGTTATCCTGCTGACCAATGAATGGTTCCAGGTGGACCAGTTAATTAAATTAAGGGAAAGCAAAAGCATTGAAAAAGTTTTTTACTGGACCGGTGATACCAGGATACTGCTGGCCATAATAAAGTATATCGAGGATATAAAGAACGTTGATAACGATATTCGACCTGGAGTGAGGGTCATATTCATCATCGAAGATTCCCCGAGATCCTATTCCAATTTACTTCCATTGGTCTATACGGAAATAATGACTCAAACGCGGCGGTTGATAGCTGAAGGGGTGAATGATCTGCACCGGCAACTGCGAATGAGAGCCAGGCCTAAAATACTAATGGCAGAGACCTATGAACAGGGGATGGCGTTATACAGGAAGTATAAGGAAAATCTCCTGGGTATCATATCTGATCTTAAGTTTCCCAGGAATGGCAAACTGGATAACGAGGCTGGTTTCGCATTCGCCAGGAAAATCAAAAGAGAGATTCCTGATTTACCTTTTTTGATTCAGTCTTCTTTCTTGAAAGAGAAGCGAATCACTTTCACAAACGGTTTGCATTTCATCGATAAGAATTCGGATAATTTACTGCATGAACTCAGACGATTCATCCACTCTAATTTTGGTTTTGGAGACTTTATTTTCAAGGATCCGGCAGGTAATGAAATCTGCAGGGCAGAGAACCTGTACGAATTTAAAGAGATGATTCAAAAAATCCCGGAGGAATCGTTGATATATCATGGGGAAAGAAATCATATTTCAATCTGGATGAGAGCAAGGACTGAATTTGAAGCGGCAGAAAGACTGCGGCCGATGAAAGTATCGGATTTTAGAAGTGTCGATGCACTTCGCCAATTCATCCTCCAGGAAGTCCAGGGACTTATCCACAACTATCAACATGGCGTTATAACCGATTTTCATCAAATCCAGTTCGATTCTCAGAGTTCTTTTACAAGACTGGGAAGCGGGTCTCTTGGGGGAAAAGCCAGGGGAATTGCCTTTTTAAATACACTTCTGGCACAGGCCGCACTGGATGATAAATTCCAGGATATTACCATAAAAACCCCGCAAACTTTTGTTATTTGCAGTGATGTCTTCGAAGAATTCATCCGGGCCAACAACCTGCATGAATTTTCAATTTTAGAATCCGAAGATGAAACGATTGCCAGGAAATTCCGGGCCGCGGAATTACCAGGTAAAATTTCAGGAGACCTGGAAACGCTGCTGGAAAACATCAAATACCCGGTTGCCATTCGATCTTCCAGTATCCTGGAGGATTCTCAAATGCTCCCTTTTGCCGGTCTTTACTCCACTTACATGCTCCCCAACAATAATACCGAGCTTCGTACTCGATTAAAACATCTAAGTGATGCCATAAAGCATGTTTTTGCTTCTGTATTCTATAAATCCGCCAGGGAATATATTCGAAATACGAATTTTAGAATAGAAGAAGAACGAATGGCTGTTATTATCCAGGAATTGGTTGGCCAGGATTATAATGGCCGGTTTTACCCGGTGATATCCGGGGTTGCTCAATCATACAATTTTTATCCTTACTTTCATATGAAGCCCGAAGATGGAATCGTTCAACTTGCCCTGGGGCTTGGTATTATCATTGTGGAAGGCGCCCGGGTTTACAGGTTCTCCCCGGCATACCCCGGGATGAATCCGCCATACTCTTCTGTAAAAGAATATTTGAAGAAATCTCAAAATTATTTCTATGCACTCGATCTTTTGAATAAAGATGTCGAAATCAGCCATGATGAGAAGCTTACATTAAGCAAACGTGATCTAAAGGATGCTGAAAAAGACGGTACGCTGCGTTTTATCGCCAGCACCTACGTTGCCCAGGATGATGCCATTAGAGACTCGGTCTCAACAAAAGGTCCCAGGATTATTACCTTTGCCAATGTCCTGAAACATGACGTTTTTCCCCTGGCCGAGATTGTAAAGGAGATTTTAAAAATGGGTTATGAGTCATTCGGTTCTCACATTGAAATTGAATTTGCCCTTAACCTGCATAAAGATGGTGAGAAGAAACCGGAGTTTAATTTACTGCAGATCAGGCCCATGATAGCAGGAAGGGAGAGCATGGAAGTTTCGCTGGATGATGTTAACGCGGAACGCATCATATGTAAGTCTATCCACTCCATGGGGAATGGAATCTTCAAAAATTTATTCGATATCGTCTATGTTGATCCGGGGCGTTTTAATCCTTCGAAAAGCCAATTGATTGCCGATGAAGTCGGAAAGATCAATCAAAAATTTATAGATGCGAACGAAAGTTATATCCTGATTGGTTTCGGAAGATGGGGGACGTCTGATCCCAGGCTCGGTATCCCGGTTAAATGGCATCAAATTTCAAAAGCAAAACTGATTATCGAATCGAATCTGAATGATTTTTACGCGGAACCCTCCCAGGGAAGTCATTTTTTTCACAATATGATATCTTTAAAATTGGGGTATTTCCACATAAAGGAATCGGTCGATGATGATTTTATCCTGTGGAATTGGATAAAAAAACAAAAAATACATAATCAAACGGAACATGTAAGGCATATCCGGTTCCCATATCCCTTACTGGTGAAAATAGATGCGCGGGTGTCTACAGGAGTGGTCCTTAAATCCAATGATTGCTAATCATTTGTTTGATTCCTGTTATGATTGTGTTGGTTGGAATTCTTCTGCAATTCTAATCCTGGAAAATGTCCGGGCGAATACAAGATTCGCCCCTACTATCCGATTGTTGACGATGGATTTTGGTTCTTTTATCTACTTGACATTAATCGATGATTGGGATAATAATAAGGTGTCACTGTATTGGGAACTATTTTTTAGTGACAGACTAATAAAAGGACATATCTAATGACCATGAACTCAGTTTCTTTTAATCCGTTTGAAATGGCCCGGGTACAATTTAATCATATTGCTGACCTGCTGGGTCTGGATGAGGTAACCAGGGAATTCCTTCGGGATCCGATCAGGGAGCACCGGTTCACCATACCTGTTCGTATGGATGATGGGAATCCACGGGTATTTCGTGGTTTCAGGGTGGTTCATAACGACGCCCGGGGGCCTGGTATGGGAGGGGTTCGTTTTCACCCGATGGAGACCATCGATACCATTCGTGCCCTGGCCATGTGGATGACCTGGAAGTGTGCGGTTGTCGATATTCCCCTTGGGGGCAGTTTCGGGGGGGTGGTCTGCGATCCGCATCATCTCAGTTTGAGAGAACAGGAACAGGTCTGCCGGGGATGGGTACGCCAGGTAGCCAGGAACCTTGGCCCCCAACTGGATATACCCGGCCCGGATATAATGACCGGTGCCAGGCAGATGTTGTGGATGCTGGATGAATTTACGGCGATTAAAGGTGAGAAGTACCCGGGATTCATAACCGGGAAACCCGTGGGACTGGGAGGATCACAGGGACACCGGGAGGCGGCCGGGTTTGGATTGATTTTTACCGTGAGGGAAGCCCTTAAGGAACTGGGAATGGATCCTGAAAATATCACGGCCAGTATCCAGGGCTTCGGGACCGTCGGACAGCATGCGGCAAAACTTTTCCAACAGATCGGAGGTAAAGTGGTGAGCATCTCATGCTGGGACCAGGATGATCTCACGTCATATTGCTACAGGAAAAAAACAGGAATAGATATCGATGAACTTTGCGGTATCACCGATGATTTCGGGGGAATCGACAGGGACAGGGCGACCGGACTGGGCTGTGAGGTTCTGCCGGGGGAAACCTGGCTGGAACAGGAGGTAGATATCCTGATTCCTGCTGCCCTGGAGAATCAAATCACTGCCAGGGATATCGCCAGGATCAGCAAGAAAGTTAAAATCATCGCGGAAGGAGCCAATGGACCCACAACCCCGGAGGCTGACAGGCTCATCGCCGACAGGAATATCTTCATGATTCCCGATCTCCTGGCCAATGCCGGAGGTGTTACCTGCAGTTATTTCGAACAAGTGCAGAGTAACATGAACTATTATTGGCAAAAGGATGAAGTCCTGGGTAAGCTGGATGTAATAATGACCGCTGCTTTCGAGGCTGTCCTGGAGTTGGCAAAGAAGAAGGACATGTACCTGCGTGATGCAGCGTATTATATTGCCGTGGTTCGCGTGGCCCAGGCCTGTAAAGACATGGAATGGGTATAAACCGTTTGATCCGGATAGAGCGATTATAATGAAAAAAAGGTCCAGCCTGGAACATTTAATTCCATTTGATCGACAGTTTTTTACAGGCAAGGGAAGATACACCTCTATTGGCAGGGGTTCTATAGGCGGTAAAGCCCGGGGATTGGTTGATATTATGGATACTGTGACTGAGTTGAACCACCGTTATTCTCCGGGTATTGAGATTAACATACCTACTTTTACTGTCATCGCCACTGATTTTTTTGACCGCTTTTTAAAAGATAATCACCTGTATGACATCGCCCATTCCTACCGGCGTGACGACCGGATCGCCCGTGCCTTCCAGGGAGGGGATTTGTCCCCGCAGTTGGTGGGTGACCTGCGGGCATTGATCTCACAGGTTCATTCCCCCCTGGCCATCCGGTCTTCCAGCATGCTGGAGGACGCCATGTTCGAGCCTTTTGCCAGCGTTTATGCCACTAAAATGATTCCCAATAATCAGTATGATCCGGATACCCGCTTCAGAAAACTTATTGAAGCCGTAAAATATGTTTATGCCTCTACTTTTTTCAAGAACGCCAAAGACTATATCGCTGTTACCAGGCATAACACAGCCGATGAGAAAATGGCTGTGATCATTCAAGAAGTCGTTGGCATGCGATTCGGCAGCCGGTTCTATCCCCGGATATCAGGCGTGGCACGATCGTATAATTTCTATCCTCTTGGGAATGCCAGACCCGAACAAGGTGTTATTAGCCTGGCACTTGGATTGGGTAAAATAATCGTGGATGAAGGACAGGGATGGAATTTTTCCCCGGCTTATCCTCAAGTGAATCCCCCCTATAACTCTATCGAGGAGCTGTTGGAACAAAGCCAGACAGAGTTCTGGGCAGTCAATATGGGTGAACCTCCCGCATATGATCCCATTAAAGAAACCGAATACATGCTTAAATACAATCTAATCGATGCTGAAAATGATGGGAATCTTCATTTAATTGCCTCGACCTATATCCCCGGGGATGATAGAATAAAACCCGGCATTGGCCATAAGGGACCAAGAATAGTGGATTTCGCTCCCATCTTGAAACTCAATCAAATCCCTCTAAACGAAGTTGTAAAGCGATTACTCAAGACTTGCGAAGAGAGATTGGAAAGCATGGTAGAAATGGAATTTGCCGTCACCTCCAATAGTGATAGTGATTCGACCCAATCGACGCGCCTGGCGTTGCTGCAGGTTCGCCCCATGGTGGTTAACCGGGAGAAAGTCGATGTTACCCGGGAAGAACTTACCGGTAAAAAGGTCGTGGTGGCCTCTGAATCGGTGCTGGGAAATGGAGATATCGGTACGATTCAAGACATTATATATATCAAACCGGAAAAATTTGAGGTCAGCAAAACCACTGTCATTGCCCGGGAACTGGAAAAGCTCAATCATCAGATGGTAGAAGCAAAATGTCCTTACCTCCTGATTGGGTTTGGGCGCTGGGGTTCATCTGACCCTTCAGGAGGCATTCCCCTGAAATTTGGACAGATTTCAGGAGCCAGGGTCATTGTCGAGGCCACATTGCCCCATATGAATTTCATGCTGAGCCAGGGTTCGCATTTTTTTCACAATATAACCAGCTTCCAGGTTTATTATTTCTCTGTTGCTCACTGGGATAAATACCAGGTTGACTGGCAGTGGCTGGACCGGCAAAAAATCATGTATGAAACCCAATTTATTCGACACGTAAGACCGCGTGCTCCCTTGAGGATAAAAGTCGATGGGAGAACGGGTCGGGGAGGAATCTGGCATGGATAAAGAAAAACAATCGATCGATAGACTGATATGGGGACTCCAGGAAAGAGCAAAGGAGCTCAATTGCCTGTATAAAATAGAAGAGTTAATGAACAAGCCTGATTCGCATGTGGATGAGGTATGTCAGCGGATTGTTGAAGCCATCCCTCCCGGGTGGCAGTATCCGGATATCTGTTTTGCAGAAGTCAAGCTGGGGGGAAAATCATTTTATTTCCCGGGTTTTAAGCCGACACCCTGGTTTCAAAGTGCGGACATCGTTATCCAGGATAAAAAAGAGGGCGAGATCAATGTCTATTATACCAAAGAGATGCCAAAGGCAGATGACGGCCCATTTTTGAAGGAAGAAACCAAACTCCTGGATACCATTGTAGACAGGCTCAATCACTTTATTATGTACAACCGGATGAAAATGGTTTTCAAGGAATACCAATCTGCAAAAAAGGATATCAGGGAGCACAAAACCAGCGAATGGGAGGTGGCCTTGAATTTTCTTCGACAAACGGATAAAAACCTTTTTTTTAATATTTCCAGGCGGATGTTGAATCATCTTTGTTGGAGTGGGATAGACGAAGCGGAACAGCTCCTTCAGAACTCGGGTTCAGGCTGGAAAGAAGAAGAGGTCGAACTGGAAGGTGAGGATAACCGTCCCTACCAAAAAAGGGTGCTATCTTTCTCTGAAAAACTCAGCGATGAGACCTTTGGAATCGCTTCCCGGTATCTGACCAGCGAACAGGTCCTGGCCAATATCCAGAAATGGATCCAGGAGGCCCGGCTAAGCTTCCTTGTCCAGGTGGCCAACCGTAATTTGCCCCTGGCCGACGTGATCGATGCTGTCAGGAGGTATCATCATATTGCTTCAGAGGGTATTGAATTGCCGCCTGCCAGCAAGAGGGGGGTACAGGTCTCTCTTATCAGGCGTTTTTTATCCAACCAGCCTGAATTCATAACTATTGCCAAGGATTATATCCGGATCGATGATTTCTACCCCATACTGGATCGTATTGTTTTTACTCCTGGAAGTCATGGCCGGTTGGGAGGCAAGAGTACAGGATTATTCCTGGCTTTTCAGATCATAAAAGAATCATTGGACTTTCAACCCGAACTGGCGGACATTAAAATACCGAAAACCTGGTACCTGAGTTCGGATGTTCTTTTTCATTTTCTGAATCATAATAATCTTAACGAGGTGGTGGAACAAAAATACAAAGATATCAACCAGGTACGCCTGGAATATCCTCATATCATACAGACCTTCAAGGCCTGCAGCTTTCCCACGGAGATTGTCCAGGGACTGTCGATGATACTGGATGATTTCAAAGACATACCCATTATTGTAAGAAGCTCAAGCTTGTTAGAGGATAGGGCCGGAGCGGCATTTTCAGGGAAGTACAAGAGCCTGTTTTTGGCCAATCAGGGCAGCAAACAGGATCGACTGGCCGCGTTGATAGATGCCATTGCCGAAGTATACGCCTCTGTTTATGGACCTGATCCAATCGATTATCGTGCTGAACGGGGTTTGCTGGATTTTGTCGAAGAAATGGGGATCATGATCCAGGAAGTTGTGGGAACCAAAATTGGTGATTATTATTTTCCGGCTTATGCTGGCGTCGTTTTCAGCAGAAATGAATTCAAATGGTCACCGCGGATCAAACAGGAAGATGGCCTGGTTCGCCTGGTGCCCGGGCTGGGAACCAGGGCCGTGGATAGACTTGGCAATGATTATCCTGTCCTGGCTGCGCCGGGCAGGATAGGCCTCCGGGTGAATACTACCATCGATGAAGTGATTCGCTATGCGCCTAAACACATAGACATCATCAATCTAAAAACCAACCGCTTCGAGACCGTTGAAATACGGGAACTGTTAAAAGAAATCGGAAGTGATATTCCCGGCATCAACAGGATTATTTCCATTTATGATGGTCGGGTCATCCGCTTACCATTGGGCAATGAAGTGGATTTCCAGAAGGATAACCTGTTGATAACTTTCGAGGGACTCCTGTCCAAAACACCCTTCATCCCCAGGCTTAATACCCTGATGAAGCTCCTGGAAGATAAACTGGGGACACCGGTTGACATCGAGTTTGCCTGCGATGGGAGCCATTTTTACCTGGTTCAATGCCGCGCACAGAGCTACAGCCAGGGAGCTGAGCCTGCACAAATACCCGGGAATATTCCCCGGGATAAGCTGGTTTTTTCCGCCAACCGTTACATCGCTAACGGAAGTGTTCCTGATATTACTCATATCGTTTATGTTGATCCCCAGAAATACGTCGAGCTTGCTGATCACTCATCGCTTATGGCCATTGGCCGGGCAGTCGGAAACCTGAATAAATTGCTGCCCCGGAAACGGTTTATACTTATGGGACCCGGTCGCTGGGGAAGCCGGGGGGATATTAAGATGGGAGTAAAAGTGACCTATTCGGATATTAATAATACCGCTATGCTTATCGAAATTGCCAGAAAAAAAGGAGACTATCTCCCGGAGCCTTCTTTTGGCACACACTTTTTCCAGGACCTGGTGGAATCTAAAATCAGGTACCTTGCTCTTTATCCTGACGATACAAAAACAGTCTTTAACGAGAATTTTTTCAATACGGCAGACAATATGCTTGTGGAAGCCTTACCCGAATATGCCCCTCTCTCTCACACTCTCAAATTGATTGATGTGGCCGAAAATACCGGCGGCCTTTTACTCCACATCTTCATGAATGCCGAAGCCGATGAAGCGGTAGGTATTCTGGGTGAGCCGTCCACGGATAATCAACCACCGGTTGTTTCCCCGGACATTGGCGTGAAAAAGACCGAGAATCACTGGGCCTGGCGGCTTAGAATGGCGGAACATATTGCTTCCCAACTGGACCCTCTCCGTTTTGGGGTAAAGGGTTTTTATGTATTCGGAAGCACCAAAAATGCCACTGCGGGACCCAAGAGTGATATCGATATATTGATCCATTTCCAGGGGACCAAAAAACAGCGCCTGCAATTGGAATCCTGGTTGGAGGGCTGGAGTTTATGCCTGGATGAATTGAACCGGCTTCGTACGGGATACAGGACAGGGAGTATCCTTGATGTCCACTATGTAACCGATGAGGACATTGCCAACAAAACCAGCGATGCCGTGAGGATAGGTGCCGTTACCGATGCGGCTCG
>JGI10211J14876_10001351_pt1 | contig 10755 bp, 9 predicted proteins | sample Etolagsediment_FD_14876 | JGI IMG/M metagenome (IMG submission 14876)
CTTTGACAATCAGAGCCGCGAGTTCAAGGACATAATCCTGATTACCGACGGGGACGACCACGACAGTTTCCCGGTCGATGCCGCCGAAAAAGCCTCCGAAACCGGTATCAGGATAATAGCCATCGGACTGGGCGATGACGACACAGGCTCGCGAATCCCGATTACGGGGCCAGATGGTCAAAAAACTTTTTTGAAATACAAAGGCGAGGAAGTCTGGTCCAAGGTCGATAGTGACACGCTGCGAAAGGTCGTCTATGCCACCGACGGCGGAAAGTATTTGTCGGTCAAGCCCGGCACCACCCTCGACCTCGGCCAAATCTATGAAAAGCTTATCGTCACCGCACAAAAACGCGAGCTTGAATCGGTAACGATGATGCAATACGATGAGAAATTCCAGGTATTCCTCGCTTTGGGTATTGGGCTCCTTATTTGGGAGGCTTTGATAAGTGAACGCAGGAAAATTTAGAATAATCTTGCCGATAGGCCTGGCTTTGATTCTTGTACAGACTGGTTGGGCGGATTCCGCACGGGATTTGCTGCGCAGAGGCAACAAACTATATACACAGGACAATTACAACGATGCCATCACACAGTACGACCAGGCACTTGTCGAGAAACCTCAGGCCTTCGAGCCGAAATTCAACAAGGCAAACAGCTACTACCGGTTGGATGACCTTGCTAAGGCGATCGACTTATTCAAAGAAGTCGCAGCCGACAGCAAAGATATGGAGCTGGTTACCAAGGCCAAGTACAATCTCGGCAATTCTTATTTTCAACAGGGTCTAAAGCAACGTGATTCCGACCTGCAAAAAGCCCTTGACGATTTGAAAACCTCCATCAGTTATTGGAGACAGGTTCTGGACATTGAGCCGGAAAATGAAAAGGCTGCAAGGAATATTGAAGTTGCCCGCCTGATTATTAAAGACATCATCGACCAGATCAACAAGCAGAAAGAACAAAAGCCCGACCAGCAGCAGCAACAGGACCAGCAGCAACAACAGGGTCAGCAGGATCAGCAGCAGCAAGAATCGGGCCAAGACCCCAATCAGCCGAGCCCACAACAACAGCAGCAACCCGAGCAAGAGCAAGGCAAAGATCCCGAGGAACAGAAAAAGGAAGAAAAACAAGTACAACCTCCCGATGCAACTGCGCAGGAGATTCTCGATAACGAGCAGCGCCAGAAGGAAAAAAGGCAAATTTTGCAAAGGGGCGGCTGGCAAAAGGTCGAAAAAGATTGGTAGGATGAAAGGATTTACCAAATACATTCTGACCGTCTTTGTTTTAACAGCGGCAATGGCAGGCGTTGCCTCTGCCGGGATACAGGTCTTCGCCCAGGTGGATACCTCAGCGGATATCTATGTCGGCGAGAGCTTCACCTACAATGTGATTATCGACGGCGAAAACAAACCGGGCAGGGTTGACCTTGCCCCGCTCTCACAGTACAACCCTCAAAGCGCCGGCAACAGAGATGTCTCCAAATCTTCGGTGACCATTGTAAACGGCAAGGTGACCAGGAGTGCTACTAAGCGGTATGTAATGAGCTATTCGCTGACTGCCGGCTGGGCTGGCCGGATCCAGCTTCAACCGGTAACGGTAACCGTCGACGGTAAGGATTACCAGACTAATCCCGTTGAGGTAAATATTATCCAGCCCGGTACTACCGACAAACTTGACCTTGAGGTAAAGCTTTCCGATTACAAATGCTACGTAGGTCAACCGGTTATAATGACGGTGAACTTTTATATCTCCGCTGACATCGGTGATTTTCAGTTTAATATCCCGCCTTTCAGCAGCAACGCATTTTACGTTGAAGACACTGATGTTTCCGCCAAGGGGGCAAAGCAATATCGCCTGAGTACGGGAATGCACGTTTTTGTCAGCCAATACCGCGTAACTCACAAAGGTAAAGACTCTATCTTGCTTACGTTCAGCAAGGTTTTGATTCCCAAATACGCCGACCAAATACAGCTGGCGCCTTCAAGTGTTTCGGCTAATGTCGCCGTCGGCCGCCAAAAACGACGAGGCTTCTTCGACGACTTCTTCGACCGTACACAGTACAAAAGGTTCATGACAAAATCAAATCCGCTGATGCTGAACGTCCTGCCGTTGCCCGAAGAGGATAAACCCAAAGATTTCTACGGCCTCGTAGGCCGATATACAATCTCTGCTTCGGCATCACCAACCAAAGTAAGCAGGGGTGACCCCATTACCTTTACCATCAAAGTCGGAGGCAACAAATATCTAAAGCCCGTTCAGTGGCCGGCTCTTGAGCAGATACCCGACTTAGCCGCAAATTTCAAAGTCCCATCGGAGAAAAGCTCGCCGACTATTGAAAAAGGTTTCAAAGTCTTTACCCAGACGATTCGCCCGAACAACAACGAGGTTACCGAAATACCGGCCATTCCGCTGGCATTTTTTGATGTCGATAAGGGCGAATACGTGGTGGCGAAAACCAGGCCGATAAAACTTAAGGTATCGCCTGCCAAAAAATTAACCAGTGCCGACCTGGAAGGCAGAGATTTCGTACCGGTAAATAAGGAGGTCGAAGCCATTAAGAAGGGCCTCTCCGCCAATTATGAAAACCTCGATATTTTGAGAAATCAGGTTTTTTCACCTTTGGCCGCCGTAGTCAGCCCGGGCTATGCAGCCCTTTGGGGTTTGCCTTTCGCCGGCTTGGTATTGAGCTTTCTTATAAAGCTTTTTACCCACACAACGCCTGAGAAGATAGCAGCCAGGCGCAGACGCAGGGCTTGTGGCGAGGCCATAACACAAGTGAAAAAAATCGCGTCTGAGACCTCACAGCAGCGAGGCGAGTTGCTCTCCTCGGCCATGAAACAATACATCGGCCGGCGCTTCGACAGGATAGCAGCATCTCTGACCGCTCAGGACTGTCGAGAAATAATTGTCGCCGCCACCGGCGATACGCAAACAGCGGGCAAGTACATGGATGTTATAGACCAGTGCGAATCGGCACGTTACGCCACAGTCCAAACCGACATCGACTCCGCGAAAATCAAAGAAGTGATCAAACTTATTAGGAATATCGAAAAGAAGTCTAAGAAATGATGCCAAAAGCCGGCTTTCTCATATTAATCGGATTGTTTCTGTCCGCCCTTACCTCTTCGGCAGATGCTGAACTGCCGAAGGAAAAGACATACGTGCTTTTCAGCCAGGCAAATGATGCCTTCAGAGAGGCCAATTCAATGCGCGAAGATTCGCAAAAGGCACAAAAGCTTTATGAGAAGGCGATACTAAGTTATGAAAAAATTATAGATGAAGGTAAAATAGAAAGTGCCGGCCTTTATTACAACCTTGCCAATGCCTATTTCCTGAAGGGCGACCTCGGAAGAGCGATTCTGAATTACCGAAGGGCTGAAAATCTCGACAGCGCCGACGCAAACATCCAAAAGAATCTTTCCTTTGCACGCAGCAGGAGAATAGACAAGGTTAAAGTGGGAACCGAGAAACGGGTCTTACAGACTTTATTATTCTGGCATTATGATTTTTCCCTTAAAACTAAATTTATACTTACGTGCCTTTTCTTTGCCGCCGGCTGCATCAGCCTGACCATCGCAATATGGTTTGGCCGAATGGCACCTGCAACCATAACGACCACAATCGCCGGCCTACTGATGCTCTGCTTTCTTGGCTCCGTCGTTGTCGAGGTCAACACGCAAGCGAACAGAATCTGCGGCGTAATTACCGCCGAAGAAGTTATCGCCCGCCAGGGCGACGGCCAAAACTATGCCCCCAGCTTCAAGGATCCGCTGCACACCGGCACAGAATTCGACCTGCTCGAGAGCCGCACCAGCTGGCTTCACATAAAACTCGCCGACGATACAGACACCTGGATACCCGACCACTCCGCAGATTTAATTTAAACGCATTCTCCGAATACTCCGTCCTTCTAACGCCAGGACGCACTCTACAATCTCATTATCGCTTGAGCTATTCTTTCAGCTGCGTCCAACTTTGCCGAAGCCTGGCCGCACCGCGCCATTCGGCCGCGTCTTTCATCATCCTTCATGAGGGTCATTAATTGTTCGCAAAGATTTTTTGACGTTCGCTCAATGTCTCCGGCCAAGTCATCAACTACGACCGCAGCGCCGGCCTCGACCAGTTTGCCGGCGTTCAAATACTGGTGTTTATCCTTATGATAAGGATAAGGCAGACAAATCGCAGCGGTGCCCGCCGCTGCGTACTCAGCAACACTGACCGCACCCGCCCTGCCTACAACCAAATTTGCCGCGGCTAACAAACCCGGCATATCGTCGTAATAATCCAGAATCTTATGCGATATTTTTGCGTTTGTATAGCCACCGCTCACTCGCTCATAATCACTTTTGCCGGTAATGTGAACTATCTGCCAATCATCCGCGAACTCCTCGAGATTTCCCAGCAGTGCGCAAACCGCGTTGTTAATGTTCATCGCGCCGCTTGAGGCGCCGGTTATAAGAACGCTTTTCTTATTCTCATCGAGTTCCAACTCATCAATCACTCCCGTCCTGTCAGGATGGCCGAAGCCCTTCCGCAGCGGACAGCCCGTAACACTTACAACAGCCTTTGTCTTTGCAAAATGCCTGGCTGTATCCTCAAACTGCACAAATATCTCTTTCGCAAAACCGGCTAATAGTTTATTTGCCCGACCCGGCAGAATATCGACGTTCAACATGGCGACAGGCACATTGAGCTTACCTGCCGCAAACACCGCCGGCGCCGATGCGAATCCGCCCGACCCTATAACAATTGACCTACTGACAAAAGGCGTAATTTTCTCTTTCGCAAGATTGTAGCTTTGCAGGAGCGCTGCGCAAAATACAACAAGCTTGTCCGGCCGAAGCGAAAACGATTTTACCGGCAGCGGGATAAAGTCAAAGCCGGCCTTTGACAGGATTCGCGAATCGATTGGGCGCCGGCTGCAAAAGAATGTGATGTGCGCTTCGGGTTGGTTTTTTCGTATCTGCTCAGCGACCGCAAGGCCAGGATAAATATGTCCGCCGGTTCCACCGCCTGCAAAGAAATAATGTGACCGCGGCATCTTAAATTCCCCCGGTTCGCTCTGCGGCTCCGGCACTGGCCGCCCCGGCTTGCCCTGCGGTGTCGATGCTTTTTGCGATATTGAGCAGTACTCCCATCGCGCCGGCTGACAGTAACATGCCTGTTCCGCCGGCACTTATAAACGGCAGCGATATTCCTTTTGTGGGCAGAACTACAGTTGCAACACCGATGTTTATGGCTGCCTGGATTGCAATTGTAAGTACTATGCCGCCGGCTAACAATCGGCCAAAGCGGTCGTCACACCGAATCACTATTGTTATCCCCAATACGACAAAGGCAATAAAAAGGGCAATTACAAACGCCGCACCAACAAATCCTAACTCTTCAGCTATGATTGCGAATATAAAGTCGGTCGTATCCTCGGGCAGATGGCCGTACTTACAGATACCTTTTCCCAGGCCCTTACCCCATATACCACCGCTGCTTATGGCAATCAGCGATTGCCTTGCCTGGTAAGAAATGACATTGGGGTCGATAAAGGTTTTTATCCGATTGATTCGGGTCGGCGATACCACAATTGCGAAGTAAAAAGCAGGAAGTACCACCGGCAGGCCGGTCAAGAAATGCCACCAGCGCGCGCGCCCAATCACCAGCATCAGGAATGTCAACATTGTTAAAAATGCTGCTGTGCCAAAGTCTTGGGTAACTATCAGCCCGACAACCACCCCGGCGACAAGGCAAATGGGAACAAATCTTCTCCAGTATAATTTGATGGTCCCGGCGAATTTATCGACAAATGCCGCCAAAAAGAAAACCAAAGCCCATTTCGCTAACTCGGAAGGCTGAAAACTGACATATACCGGCCCCGGAGCCAGGTCCAGCCAGCGGCGAACACCATGCCTTTCAACGCCGACACCGGGGATCAAAACGAGTACAAGTAGCGCTATGGCAAGGATCAACAGATATGGCGTAAAAGACTTCGCCGGCAAAGTGCCTCTGGAACTAAATCTTTCATAGTCGATACGGCTGGCTAAATACATTATTACAACAGCAAACGGGAAAAAGAAGATTTGTTTTAGAGTGGTGAAATCATAAAAATGTTGCAAGTCATAGTCAATACCGACGTTAGCACCTGCTGAGAAAACACAGACCGTTCCCATAGCCATCAGGATTAAGACCGCCGTTTCGATAAGGGGCCCAATATGAGTAGTTTCAACTGTTTTCAGCACTTAAATCCGGGTTTTTAATACTGTTACCTTCATTATGTCGGCATCGCACCGGTCATCACAGCAAAAAATTTTTCCAAAAATGGCTTAAATCCCCATCGCATCTCTTGCTTTCTCGGACGTAATATGATAGTATAAATATGCATAAATTTTTCTCCCCTCCAGAAGAAGGGTGATGCTGCAAGGCACATCCTTCTTTTTTTCACGATTAAGGCCAACCTAATCGGCTCTTAATTTTTCAAGCCTTCAGAATACAGGTAAAATAGGGTTCGATTTTGGTATATGCGCCTATGACAGATGTAAACCGGCTTCGGATCGCTGGAAAGATAATGTGTGCTCACTTACTATATGTGTGAGTTTGATAATCACTTCGCCGAGCGGGCCGAAGCTATCGCATCTGACAGGTTCAGGCTGCCTTCGTATAGTGCCCTTCCGATGACTATGCCTGCTACGCCCAGCCGGCTGAACTTTTCAACATCAGCAACGGTGGTAACGCCGCCGGCGGCAATAACAGGGACATTCACCGCATCGACCAGGGCCTTTGTCCGCTCAAAATTGGGGCCGGCCAGCATCCCGTCTTTTGCGATATCGGTATATATAATCGCTGCCAGCGGCAGCTCGGCCGCCTGAACTGCGAATTCCAACAATTGTTGGGCACTGTCCTGGATCCAGCCACGTATCGCAACCTTAGAGCCCCTCGCATCGAGTCCAAGGGCCAGTTTGCCCGGGAACTTACGTGCCATTTCTGTAAACCAGTCAAACTTGCTCACAGCAGCCGTGCCGGTTATCACCCGTTGGATGCCGATATCGAGCATCTTCCCTATAGACTGTTCATCGCGAATGCCGCCGCCGACTTCGACCTTCAAATCAACAGCGGCTATTATTGCCTCAACAGCCTCAACGTTGATGGGCTTACCAACCCGGGCGCCGTCCAGGTCAACTATGTGCAGTCGGGTTGCGCCGTCGGCCAGAAACTGCCGGGCCTGCTTGACCGGGTCATGCTCGTAAGTGATTTGCCGGTGGTACTGGCCCTGGATAAGCCTGACACATTCGCCATCTATCAAATCAATTGCAGGTATTACATCCATATAAGTTAAATAATCGGTTCGCGCCTCTGAATTCTTTAGAAAAACCGGATTTACAGCGCCTGCCATTGAAAATCCATATACATTTTATTGCTGTGAACTTCCGCACCGATAGCTATAATGAATGACTAAGACATGTTTATTGATGAGGCGAAAATCTGGGTCAAGGCCGGTGACGGCGGCCATGGGTGTATCAGCTTTCGGCGTGAAAAATTCGTTCCCAAAGGCGGGCCTGACGGCGGCGATGGGGGTAGCGGTGGAAGTGTATATTTCGAGGCTGCTGAAGATGTGGACACTCTGGCTGATTTTGCCGGCAGACATCATTTCAAGGCCGGCACCGGCGGCGGCGGTGAAGGCGCCAACCGCCACGGCCCTGACGGCCAGGACCTGGTGATACGCGTGCCGGTCGGGACGCTTATTTATGATACGGGCCTCGATGTGCTGCTGAAGGATTTGGATAAGGTTGGGATGAAGGTTTGCATCTGCCGGGGCGGCAGAGGCGGCAAGGGAAACAAGGCCTTTGCCACAAGCACACGACAGACGCCGAGGTTTTCTACGCCCGGCAAACCCGGACAGGCCAGAAACCTGCGCCTCGAGCTTAAGCTTATAGCCGACGTGGGCCTCGTGGGGATGCCTAATGCCGGCAAGAGCACGCTGATTTCGAGGTGTTCAGCAGCCAAGCCCAAAATCGCCGATTATCCTTTTACCACCCTGAACCCGGTGCTGGGGATTGTTGAACTGACCGATTTTCGGCGGTTCGTCATGGCCGATATTCCCGGGCTCATCGAAGGCGCGCATGAGGGCGCTGGATTAGGCCATGAGTTCTTGCGCCACATAGAAAGAACTCGCATTGTCGTGCACATGCTTGATATAATGCCGTCCGATGGGTCCGACCCGGTGGCCAATTATGAAAAAATCCGGGCAGAATTAGCTCTTCACAGTAATGTGTTGGCCGAGAAGAAGGAGGTCGTCGTCCTCAACAAGATTGACCTTGACCCCGATGGCAAATTAGCGAAAGATATTACCGACAGACTACAAAAAAGGGGTCAGGAACCTTTTCCAATAATGGCGATATCAGCGGTAACCGGCCGGGGCATCGGCAAACTGAATGAAACTTTGTGGACGATGGCTAAAGGACATGTGCGATGAACATAATTGCGATTGATATAGGTAATATGAATATTACGGTGGCGCTGTTTCTCGACGACGCCGAGCAATTTACTGAATCCGTATCCGGCAATGATGCTGGTAAGCTCAAAAAGCTATTGACTTCGGCCTGGGAGCAGATTCCTTTTGTCAAGAGCGCCAAGGTAAAAAAGAGAGACGGCGTGATTGTCGTCAGCAGTGTTAAAGATACGTGGACAGAGCTTGTGGCTGATATCTGCCAAAAAGAGCTTGACGAAAAAATCAAGGTTATCGGCAGGGATGTGCCGCTGCCGATTGAAACGGCAGTTGATAACAATATGGAGGTGGGCACCGACAGGCTCGTCTCGGCCGCGGCGGCTTTTGCAGTGGTCGAAGACGCTGTGGTGGTGGCTGATTTCGGAACCGCTGTTACCATCGACCTGGTTGACGAGGAGGGAGTCTTTTTGGGCGGTTGCATCTTTCCCGGCTTTGAACTGAGCGCCGAGGCATTACACAACGGCACGGCCAAGCTTCCGCAAGTAGAGGTAAAAAAGCCAAAAAGTTCCATTGGGGCGAATACCTGTGAGGCGATTAACTGCGGACTATATTACTCGGCGGTTGGCGCCCTCGAGACGGTGGTCAGGCATTACGCCGAACAGCTTGGAAAATGGCCCCAGGTGATCGTTACCGGCGGAGCGGCCCGGATTATCAAAGACGATTGTGAGTTCGTCGATTCGTGGGTGCGGGATTTGGCCGTCAAGGGCGTCGTTTTGGCCTACAAAAAGCATCTCGAAGACCGGACCGACTTCGCAGAGCTTGCAAAAGAGGAAAAAACCGGGAAATAACATTCCCGACGCCAATGAACCCTTAACGTTTCACGAAAGTACCATGGAAACTGCGAACAAAGTTTATCCTGAATTAGCCTTTAGCCCTGAGCGCAGTCGAAGGGGTAGTCGAAGGAAACTACTCCGCAGGACGCCTAACGGCGGAACTGCGAACTGCAAAACTTTCGCTTCGGTAACAACCGCCAAGGGCATGGGGGCGATATCAAGCATTCAGGTTGCAGGGCCTTCGGCGAAGGCGATTATCAAAAAGATATTCAAGCCGGCCGGGGGCAAGGAGGCTGATTTTGGAATAGGCAATATTCTTACCGGCAATATTGTTGACGGCGAGCAAGTCGTTGACCATGTAGTTATTGGATGTGAAAGCGAGAACAATTTCGCTATTAACTGCCATGGCAATCCAATCATCATCGAGATGATAATGCAGCTTCTCAGCAGTCACGGCGCAGAACCGGCCGGCGCCGAGGAAATGTTGGAAAGACGGTTCGCCGAAGACGCCCGAATAAATACAATTGCGATAGAAGCGAAACTGGCACAACTGAAGACAGTTACGCTCGAAGGAGCCAAGCTCATCGCCGGCCAGGCAGGCGGAGGACTCGGCAAAATCGCCCACGAGTGGTTGGCGAACCTGAATTCCTTAACATTGGAAGACATCGGCGGGCAGTGCAAACAGATACTTGCCGACAGTAGAACAGCGCATCTGATTATAAACGGCTGTAAGGTGGTAATAGCAGGCCCCCCGAACAGCGGCAAAAGCACACTGTTAAACTGTTTGAGCGGCAGGCAAAAGGCAATCGTTACAGACATTGCCGGAACAACTCGCGATTGGGTTACCGGCCGATGCCGAGCTGACCGGCTTCTAATAGAATTGATTGACACTGCAGGTCTGGACGAGAACCTTTCAGAGAAAAACAGCATTGATGGAGAATCACAAAGAAGGGCCGCCCGGCTTTTGGCGGTTTGTGATTTGGCTCTGTTTGTACTGGACGGCAGCAAAAAGTTTGCCAAGGCAGGTTCAGCTCCGCCAAAATTGAAAAGCGGAAAAATTTTAGTTGTTTTTAACAAGTCGGATTTGGGCGGCAAGCTCGGGGAAAATCAATTAGACTTTGACTTCGCAGCCGGTGTGAGGATAAGCGCAAAAACAGGAGATGGAATTGATGCGCTTCTGGAGAAGATTCGAGAGGTTCTTGGTGTGGCGGACTTCGATTTGAAAAGTGCGGTCTGTTTCACCCGGAGACAACAAAACTTGCTGGAAAAGTTGTCAGAGGCAGGGACCAAATCTCAGGCCGAGTCGCTAATCACAGAGCTACTAAACGGCCCAACTGTGCATTAAACACAAAGGACATCAGCTAATCATAACCTGCTCATGTAGATGGCCCGGGCCGCAGTTTGACCAGGACGATTTCGCATTTTGAGCCTAATCGCATTCGCGGGCCCCATGTGCCTGTGCCGGTTGATACGTACAGGTACGAGCTTCCG
>JGI10211J14876_10001354_pt1 | contig 10752 bp, 21 predicted proteins | sample Etolagsediment_FD_14876 | JGI IMG/M metagenome (IMG submission 14876)
GATAGTAACTGAGTTCTGCATGATCTCAGCATCGTTCTCACCAGTGAAAACAAAACCAGCACCACCCATGTCGGCAGCAAACTGATAGATCTCATCGAAACACTGAATGTAACGATAAGGAACCGAATGATAGAAGTTACCACGGTCACCTTTGTACTCTAGGACGCGACGAACGAACTCTGGTTCGCGAAGGTCACCTAGAATAAATTCATCTGCCTGAGTATCTGAAAACTCAGGACGCTTTAGATCTACGCCACGCACCCAATATCCTTCAGACTTGAGTCGCTTGACCATGTGGGACCCAATGAAACCACCGGCACCAAGCACGAGTGCCTTCTTTCTATACTGCATGATGAAATAGTGTTTTGTACTGTTGAACTGTCTTTTCTATGTAGTCTAGCATAGGATCCGTGATTACGGGTGAGCATCCTACAAAGAATACATTATCTAATACCTTAGACGCATTAGGATAATTAGATGCTGGTTCGATGTGCCTGTAACCAGGGTGCATCAGAATGTTACCAGCAAAGTAATTTCTAGTTTGGATCTTGTTATCTTCTAGATACTTTACAAGATGATGCTTGTTCGTGGAGACTGGACCATCTTCACAGACAATGGGCACACCAAACCAAGAAGTTTCTGCATGTTCTTTTTCCTCAATAACCCGAACACCAGGGATCTTACTGAAGATCTCATGCATTCTAGCTTTGTTAGCACGACGGACAGCATGTATCTCATCTTGCTTAGTCAACTGTATAAGACCAATAGATCCTTGCAAGTCAGCAGGCTTGAGGTTGTATCCTTGGACGCCGAAGACATACTTATGATCGACATCCTTGTCGTACCCTTCCAACCAGCGATCGAAGCGATTACCACAAACACCGTTGGGCAATTTATTCTGGGCTCCTACACAGTAGCACCCACGACCCCACCAGGCGTACGATCTAGCGATCTGGGTAATCTCTTCAATGTTGGAAGAAACCATACCACCTTCGATCGTGCTAATATGATGCGCTGGATAGAAAGAACAAGACGCTGCGACGGCATGTTTGGTCAGCAAGTCACCACGCCATTTGCTTCCCAACGAGTCACAGTTGTCCGCGACGTATTTCAGGTTGTACCGGTCAATAATGTCCAGGAACTTATCAAAGTCATAGGGATTACCCAAGACGGGTGAGGAGAACACTGCTTTAGTTCTAGTAGTGATCTTCTCCTTGATCATATCAAGGTCCCAGTTCAGGTCATCGTAGTTGATATCTACGAAAACTGGTTTCAGATTGTTTTGAATGATAGGATTGATTGTGGTAGGAAAACCACAAGCACAGACGATGATCTCATCACCATCTTCCCATCCATAATACTTCTTCAGTGCAGCAATCATCACCAGGTTCGCAGAAGAACCAGAGTTGACCATCACTGAATGACCAAACCCAAACTGCTTGGAGAATGCTCGCTCAAACTTATTGACTTCCTCACCAGCAGGCAACCACTTGCCCCCTAGAAGCGTCGTAATTGCCGCTGCAACCTCCTCGTCTGACCAGTATGGTCCCGAGTAATAGATGGGGTCCCCTGGCGTCCACTGACGGTTAGCCATGAACGGGAATAGATCTTCTCCATCCTCCCGTAGACCATCAATAAACTGATGTACCTTAGCGTTTATAGACATAGATCTTTAATGATATGTTCAAGGTCTAGATGTTGTTCAAATCCTAACTTCTTTAGTTTGGATGTATCCATCCAGAAGTTCTGGCATTGTACCGTGTTATGAAACTCTGGTGGTTCAACACTAGTAATCTTACCTTTTGATTTGAGGAAATGATTAGCAGTCAAAAGAATTTCAGAAATCTTTGTTGGTTGCCCTGAACCAATGTTGTAGATTTCGTTCAGGTCCCCTTTATCTAGCACAAGTTTGATAGCACGACATACGTCAGACACATGCATGATGTCTCTGCAGTGAGAACCATAGTCATACATCTGAACATCATGATCGATCTTCAACTCATCAATCATCCAAGTGATAGCATTCTTCTTTTTGGATGCTTTCTGATCACCGGCACCTAGAACATTACACAAACGTAGGATGCGATACTTCATACCATACGTTTCAGCAAAAGAAATGATTAGATCTTCTGCTGCTTTCTTGGTGATTGAATAAAAACCTTTAGGGTGGCATGGGGCATCTTCCCTTGCAGGTAGATACACCTTACCATACACAAACCAAGAACTAATAAAGTTGAAGGTAATGTCTTCTCTACGACAATGATCCAACACTTCACACAGAACGCGAAGGTTGGTATCAACATCAAGGGTGATGTTGTCGTGTACGTTATAATTGTCTGTTGTGGAAATGAAATATAGAATGTCTTTGGTCTGAGGTTTCCTTTCCTCACGCTGTATTTCTACACATTCACCATACATCCTTTTGAAGTTGCCTCCCACAAAACCTGAGGCACCATATAGAGATATCATGTGGTATAGTATTCTCTCATGTCTATTCTACCATAGTCGTCTTCTAAACGCACTATGTCGTCTTCGGAGCATTCTCCATATTGCACTTCAATGAAAAGAACCCCCCGATCACCAGCAGTCATGCGGTGACGGGAGTTAATGGGGATATGGAAGTGCTTACCAGGAAAGACTTCTTCTTCATAACTGTTCAATTGAACAGTACCAGAACCTTCAATGATGCACCAGTGCTCCATCCTATGGTTATGATATTGAAGAGAAAACCTTTCGTTAGGTTTTACATAAATTCGTTTGACTACGTGTGTGGGACTAGAATCGATTGTTTCGTACCAGCCCCAAGGACGTTCTCTACGAACGCAGGAACAACCTTTTTTGAATTCCATAACTGTGCTGCAGGCTCGCCACTTATTTTTGAGAAAAATAAGAAAACATAATGTTCCTTGGAACAAACCAGTAAGACACCATTTGAAAATCTTTACCAAGCATATATGCTCGGTAAAAATCTTTAACGTCCTGTAATGAATTTCTATAATCTTTCGGATAGATTGTAAGACTCATTACGATGAAGATTATTACATGGAAGACATTGCTAGCAGGATGATGTCCTAACTGAAATCCGAGCAACTTTGCTTCATCATTTACACTGAACCCAAGATTAAAATGCGTATGCAATTGATCATGAAGTTCGGTGCATTCACCAATTCCCGGCAACCAATTTTCTAAAAATTGAATATAAGGATCTGGTTCCATTTTGGTTCAGTTGCAAAATAGTAAATCAACCACACGGAAGGGGTCATTTGGATCCACCACTTGCTCTTTGACTGGAAGCAAGAAACCAGGCGGGAAGTTATCCCATCCGCACCAGGGCACTTTTAACGTCATTCCGAGGACGCAGGGGTCATGAGACCATCCCGACCAGGGCGATTTTTAAGTCTTCCCGAGACTATACTAGAACACCGGCATCCATCAAATCATATTCTAGACTATCAAGCAAAATGTTGTAGTCTTTTTCAAAGTCATCGTAGAAATATACTCCTCGCGACTTGTAGAATTTGAGTACCTTATCATACAGTTTGGGATGGTCTTCATCAAGATAAACCGTACCTTCAACTGCTTTAGTCAAGACGCTGATATCGGTCTTGAACTTAGAAAAGAATGGACTCCGAGCCATTAGTGAACGTGAATTACCAAAGTATTGTAGTATATATGGAACTTAAAGTCAAGTCCCAATCGGAGCACTTGGAATCGAACCAAGATCGCCAGTTCCCAAAACTGGAGTGTTGACCATTATACTATGCCCCGTTATGGAGAATAGGAGACTCGAACTCCTGACATCCTGCTTGCAAAGCAGGCGCTCTACCAACTGAGCTAATTCCCCAAGAAATTATGGATTGAGTAAATCCAAAAGGCTTCCACTTTCGTCGATCAATCTATGACGTTTTCCTGTACTAGTTGCTCTGCTTTGAGCAGTACGAAAAGCATCTCGCTCATTGTGCTTAGTGGTATACTGTTTCCAATGACCGAATTGATCTTGATACTGAATGAAGATTTTCATTATACAATAATTATACAACACCTAGAAATCCCTTGTCAAGTAATTGGTTTTTGACTTTGGTTTTAGATGTTCAATATTATTCCACCTAGATGATATAATTTTTTTAAATTTTACATTGATATCCTTTGCCATAGAAGAGCATTTATCTATATCATCCTCATTATAGTTGAACACAATGCACTGCCAAGTAGTATCATTGCCCATAGATGCACATCGCTTCATTATATCATACAATTTTTCACCATCTTGATTGACTCTATACTTATTGCTATCCGCAGGTAACCCATCAATACCGAATATCCATTCAATATCATGTCCCCTAGTCATAAGGAATGCTCTAGTAAACCATGATTTGGGTCTAAAAGATGCGGCAACACTAATCTTCAAACTAACGTTCTTTTGAATAGCAATTTTTAAAATAGTAAAAAAATCTTCATGGTGTGTAGGATCAGATACTTGACCACACAAAAAAATTGTATCAAAGTAATCAGTTATTTTTTCCCACGAATCTATGTCTATATCTGAACCAGGAACATTTTTTCCTTGATAAAACTTTTGTCTAGTGCATCCAGGACACCTAAGAGAGCACTTATTTGTAAGATCAAGATTAAGAACTTTTTTAGGAATTACTAACTTTCTTGTGATCATGGTAATCAGAGCAATAATTTTTACAGGTCTGTGGTGCCTCTTCAGGTCTATTGATTAAGACATCAAAAAAATCTTGCCATTCATCAGACTCAATTATAGAATCAACAGAATCAACATTTGAAAGATTAAACTTATTTTGAGTCAAACTTTCATATTCTCCTATTCTATCTGGATGATCTACCCAACAGCATGGTAGTAAGAATCCAGTAATACTGAATCCGTAGCACTGATTACCATTCAAACACTTAGGTTTCATTAGCGCACTTCGTACTCTAATTTACGAACACCACGTTGACGGCGTTGCTGTTGCCATTCAAGATCAGAAGTTGTAAGGTATTGCGATTTCCTTTGACCTTCTTCTAGTTCTTCCGTCTGCATAATGACCACTTCGTTCATGTCTATAGCGGTAATCTTAGGACCAAGGATCGTCGCCTGATTGGGGCATCCGCATACTTGCATCTTTGACGAGCTTTCCAACTCCTTTCCGCACATCTTGCAACAAATTTTTAAGGTCCGCAATTTCATTTTTTAGTTCAGTGATCTCTTCGTGAATGTCTTGATGATGAAATCTCAATGGTCTTTGAATAATTTTTTTGAGTTTAGATGGTTTCATTATCCTAGTTATTTAAAAACAAAATTCTGAATATGTATTAGAAGTCATAACATTTAGATTGATAGCAATCCTATGTTCCTCACTTTCATATTTTGTAGGACAATGCATATAATGTAGGGGAAAAATTAAGTATTCTCCTTGTTTTGGAAGATAATCTATCTGAAAGTTATCGTCATCAATTATAGATATTTTCCCATCTTCACAATCAGGTTTCTTCAAATAAAAGACTGTACTCAGACCTTTATTGGGGGAAGAAAAAGATGTTAGATGATTGTGCCATTCATTTTTTGCCCACTGATTGTTTGAAACATATGTAAAAATACTGTGACCATCAGAAATTTGAATTTTATCAAATTGATTTTTGATAGACTTTAATAGATGATCTTCAAATATTTTACAGTATTCTTTTTTGGGAATAGTGACGTATGTATTACGAATTCTGTAGTGAATTAAACTTGCTCTGTGTCTTCGTATAAGTTTATCACATACTTCTTCGTAGTTATCAATCCATTCGATTCCAAGATCTAAGGAATAAATCTTGTTACCAAGTTTCTTCATGTCTTGATTCCGGGGTATTTATGCTCGGTGACGGGATCGAACCGCCGACACCCTGCGTGTAAAGCAGATGTTCTACCGCTGAACTAACCGAGCAAGAAACCCCCGAAGGGGAAACATGATCAGCTGATCACCCAGTCGCAAACTTCGCGATGGTTCACATCACCACCGAAAACTTTATCCACAGCAGTCTTTGCTTGACGCTCCAGTCCACTGTCGTTCTTCGACACCAGGAACTTGATGCAGTCAGTAATAAGTTCTGCTTTTAATTTGTCAATAGTAAGGTCCACGCCATTAGGGGTGGTTGCCCAAGCAGCGTTCTCAAGAGTCTTCGTAGTAGCACTCATCAATCCCATAGCACCAAAGGAAAAGGGTACTACAGCAGCACCGATAACCAGACTACGAACGATGCTAGAAATATTAAGATCCATAATAAAAAAGATAGTTTGTTTGGGTCGAAACCCAATGTCGGCGAAAGGACTTGAACCTTCACGTCGCAAGGACACTGGTACCTAAAACCAGGGCGTCTACCAATTCCGCCACGCCGACATATTTACCAGATAATTATACCACGAATGGATTATCTGGTCAAGCCTTCGACAAGATTTGAACTTGCGACCTTCGCTTTACAAAAGCGTTGCTCTACCACTGAGCTACAAAGGCAACTCCCCAACTTGGACTTGAACCAAGGACATCAAAATTAACAGTTTTGCGCTCTGCCAACTGAGCTATTGAGGAATGCTTTCGAGAATCTTCTTCTCGTTATCGTATGGTTTCTTCTCGCCCGTTAGATACCCGATATGATGTTGAATATCGGGTACCAACCATGTATCTATACGAACACAATAAGGCAAGTTTTGAGGATAGGCAAAGCAGTTCACCACAACCACGTAGAAAAACTTGGTGATGTAACTAAATGCTATCTCAATCATTGTACCTGCATTGTAAGATATATTCTACGGTATTTGCTACGTCATTCATAGCATCCCGTAAGAAAGGTCTTTGACCTGACTCTTGTACATTATCTACTCCTTCTTCGGATAGGGTCCATCTCCATTGACCCATAGGACCGCTGTACCAGAGATTGATTTTCATTGTAGAAGATCTGAAGGACGTTGAACCTGAGTGCTCAAGAAATCTTGAACAGACTGCCAGTCATGATCAAACTGCTCAAGACCTGCTTTGGTCAAGATGTGCTCATGCATCTGATCAAAGATCTTAGGAGGCATCGTGACCACCTGAGCACCATTATACCATGAACGGACTGCACGCTGCACACTACGGATAGATGCTGCTAGCACCTGTGTAGGGCAACCGTGGATGCGATACAGTTCTGAGATAGAACGTACCACTTCAAGACCAGCAACAGACTGATCATCAAGACGACCAACGAATGGTGAAACGTACTTAGCACCGGCACGAGCAGCAAGAACTGCTTGTGCTGCTGAGAAGATCAATGTTACATTGACGTTGATCCCTTCACCAAACAATGTGCGGCAGGCAAGGAGACCTTCCATAGTCATCGGCACCTTGATTGTAGCACACTGACCGAAGGTTTTATGCAAACGGAGACCTTCGTTGATCATGTCGGCACCACTGCCGACCACTTCCATAGAAATATCAGTTACACCGATGTCTTTGATTTCCTGATATACATCGTCTACATTTCTACCTGCCTTCATCATCAAGGTAGGATTTGTTGTTACACCATCAATGAGACCAGTGTCCCAATGCTTTCTGATGACTGCTGTATCTGCTGTGTCTAGAAAAATTCTCATTGTTTTAGATATAAAGCGATCCGACTTGGATTTGAACCAAGGACCGACTGCTTAGAAGGCAGTTGCTCTATCCACTGAGCTATCGGACCTCGGTACTAATTATAACAGATCAACCAGCAGGCGTCAAGCGATGAACGTATTGATTTGAATAGTGTGTTCTAGCGCCATGAATACCCCACCTAAGCCAGGTGTATGCACCATTCATATAGAATCCAATTGGTTTTCCTGGTGTCTTGAACTTCCATTCAGCACTTTTCCACTCACGCTCTGTGACCAAGTAAGACAACTGGGTCTGTAGTGTGGATGGATTGCCACCGATTGATCTGGCGTGGTTGCCTAGACCTCGATAACGACCAAGTGTTGTCCACTGAATTAGACCATATCCACCGCTGTGGCAATGATGGTATGGAACTCTTGCACCACCCTCGCAAATGTTTGGGACAAACATTGACTCTTGTTTGATGTTCCCCATCAAAGTAGCGAGGGCATACTTGTCTGTAATCCCGTAGTCCTGAAAGAACTCCAGAACAATCTTTTCGTTGGGCGTGCAAGCGGGACAGGTATACTTCGTCGTTGCTTTCTTTTTTACTTCTTCAGTTGTTGGTTGAATTTGTTCAATTGCCGGTTTAGTATTCTCCTCAACCATATCATCCAAAATACTATCAAGCGTTTTGGCGAAGATAGGGGTGAAGCAATACGCAACCAACAACGGTGTTGTGGTAAGAAATTTCAGCATAAAAAATTGTTTTAGTCTTATGTGTCTCACACAGTCTCTCATTATACTCTAAGGCAAAAGGCACGTCAAGCCTAAATACGTTTGACTCAAATAATATAACTATGAAAAAACTACTATTGGTTTTTTCTTCGTTATTTATTGCTATTCCCGTGTCTGCTGATATCACTTCAACAATCACAGACAGCGTACAATTGACAGTGCAAGGTGCGGCAGTTCAAACTAATAGAATCGGAGCTTCTTATGCAGTCTCTGGTTCCAATATTTCCGCCACATCATTTGGTGGAACTGCTGGTGCAGGAACTTATGATGTTCATACTGCTGGTCAATCATTTTCCTTTAGCGAAAGTTTGAATGCTGCTGACGCAACAGCGACATCACAAACAGTCACTTCTGGTCAGATCGCTTCTCCAGTGCTGCATGGTAATTCTACCACACAACTCGCTGGTGATGCAGGAACTCTAGCAGGTACTCTAAGTGGTACTAGCGTTCCTACTGTAACCGCAGGTGGAGCAGGTACAACTGCAATTGGACAGCGCACAATCGAATTGTCTGTATTCTAATGAACCGAGATCTCCCCTTAGGCATCCTATTGGGTGCTCTGTTGGGAGTTTTACATGGTGCTGCTCAGGCAGTTCCTATCGTTCCCAACTTTACGTCCGGTACGATGACCAGCCATACCGAGACGACTACAACTCTGAATGAAACTATACATCAAATTGATTATCAAACAGGATGGAGTTACACGGCAACGGGAACAAACATAAACGTCCCCAGTTCACCAAGCGTGAACACACCATATACAATAAACGTTCAAGGAGCCCCATTTCAGTTCTCAGAAACTTACACTGGACCTGGAATGATCAAAGAAACAACGGTACAAAGACAAACCACGGTGTTTTCCGTAACAGATTCTACTTCCGTCTTTACCCAGTAGTTGCTTCGCTCCTTTTTGCTACCCCATCCTTTGCTGAGACACCAGTCACAGCAATCGCTAATCCACAGGCAACTAGTTCTGGATCTGTCACGAACCAGGCAGTGCAAGTCCTTCAGGGTCCCTATGTAACCAACTCCTATGGTGGGGGTGTTACATGCCAGGGACCCACTTTTAATCTTACCCCATTTGTTACTGGAACCAGAAGCGGTCAGTCGCCATATGAACCGTACGCTGATCTAGATAACGATCCCACTACAGAATGGGAAAGAACAGGTCAGAAAGATAACTGGGCAAATAATTTTGGTATCTCTGCTACACTATCATTCCCACTAGACGGTGGTTTGCAGGAAAGATGTAAAGCGGCAGCAGAAAATTGGGCTGCTAGGCAGCAGGCAGAAGCAGACAAAGCACGTCTAGACTTTGAACTTGTGCGTCTGATGCGGTGTGGTGAGGCAATGAAGGCAGGTATTCATTTCCACCCAAACAGTCCATACGCTAGCGTTTGTTCCGACGTTGTTGTAGTTGTTCCCACTCCTCCGCCTGTCGTCGTTTCTCCGCCGCCGCCTCCGAAACCAAAGCCTTCCGAGTCTTCTTATCAAGCTCCATCGAGAACATAAGTTGTTCCTCATAAGGAGTTAAATCCTTATTCAATAGTTTCTTACCACGTACGAACAACTGCTTCACGATAGGTTTGAATACCTTTAGCAGTTGTTCTAGTAGTGCTTTACCTGCAAGTGCAGCAGCAACGGACGCTGTAGCAGTAGTACCTGCTAGGATGACTGTTTCTTTTGGTGGTACAGGAATATCACCAACCACAGGCAATTCAATTACAGGTGTTTCTGTTTCTGATTTAGGTTCTGGTATTGGTGGTGATGGTAAATTCAACTCCCTAGTTTCCAATGGGGGAGTTTCTGCAGCAGGTTTCTCTTGCTGCTGTGGTTTATTATCTTCCTCAATCATCTCCTCCCATTCTTCCTGAGTAGGAGCATCAATAGGTTCATATGAAGGAACCTCCCCACCAGGCACATGGATAACTGGAGGACGCAATGTCCTAGTTACCGGTTGTGCTGGTATGATGGGAGGTTCTATGTTCCGTATGATTGGAACTTCAATCGACCTTACTGTTGGTATCTGAATTCTTGGTACTTCCATTCTTTTCTTCTTCCTTCTTCTTCGCAGTCTGTACGCCGAAGGTAGCTAGAGTGCCTGTGAATACGGATGCGATGAAGGTAGGGTCAATTTGTTTTTGGGGAACACCTGGGATTGAAACATAGTTCAATGTTAGGATAGCGCCAGACCAGGCAAGGATGATAACACGAACAAGAGTTGCTACTCCTTCGTCGTGCCATTCATACTTCTCGTCTTTCTTCTTTGGTGTGGATTTTACTTCGGACATTTTACCTTAATCGTAGTACATTACCCGCCACTACTACTCGATCATCTTGAGATACAACTGCATCTACACCG
>JGI10211J14876_10001355_pt1 | contig 10744 bp, 7 predicted proteins | sample Etolagsediment_FD_14876 | JGI IMG/M metagenome (IMG submission 14876)
TGAATTTTCTTCATCCGATAGAAGGAACACCTCTCGGCAATGCCGAAACGCTCAAGCCTGTAGAGATTTTGAGGATTATAGCGATTTTCAGATTTATACTGCCCAAGACGAATCTAAAGATTGCAGGGGGCAGGGTCCTGAATCTGCGGGATTTGCAAAGCTGGATGTTTTATGCCGGAGCAACGTCGATTCTAAGCGGCAATTATCTAACGACCACCGGCAGGCAGGTTGCTGAGGATATGCAGATGTTGGAAGATTTGGGTTTGGAAGTTGACTTGAATACAGATTAGGCGCGAAGAAATCATGAGCAAAAAGACAACAGTAGCAATTTTATTCGGCGGCAAATCCGCCGAGCATGAGGTTTCACTTCAATCGGCGAAAAACGTTATCGCGGCCGTCGACAAGGAAAAATACGATGTGGTTTTGATAGGCATTGACAAGAAAGGCCGATGGTATCTGGGCGAGTCTTCAAAATTCCTCTTAAATGAAGATGACCCCAAATTAATCAAGCTTCAACAATCGGGCGACAGTGTGGCTGTGGCTCCGGGCGAAAATACCGGACATCTGATTAATCTTTCCGACGGCCGGACTATCGGCCCGATTGACGTTGTTTTTCCGGTGCTTCACGGCCCGTTCGGCGAAGATGGTACTGTTCAGGGATTGTTGAAACTGGCGAATGTTCCGTTTGTTGGCGCCGGTGTCTTAGGCTCGGCGGTGGGTATGGATAAAGATGTTATGAAAAGATTACTCAGAGATGCCGGGATTCCCATTGCGAGCTTTCTTGTTTTCGACCGGCTTCGGCGCGATGAAATTGATTTTAATAAAGTGAAGGATTCTCTCGGGCTGCCGGTTTTTATAAAGCCGACGAATTTAGGTTCCTCAGTCGGCATCAGCAAGGCCGGTTCGAATGAAGAATTTCAAAAGGCTGTTGAACTGGCGTTTCGATATGATAACAAGGTAATGGTTGAGGAATATATCGAAGGGCGGGAAATTGAGTGCTCAGTCCTGGGCAATGTTAATCCAATCGCGTCATTACCCGGTGAAGTCATACCTAAGCGCGAGTTTTACTCGTACGAGGCGAAATATATTGATGAAGATGGGGCGATTCTTGATATACCGGCCAAGCTTGACGATAATATTACGAAAAAAGTACAGGATTACGCAATCAAAACGTTTAAAGCGCTTTGTTGCGGGGGCATGGCCCGTGTGGATTTCTTTCTGAGCCAGACCGGCGACGTTATTGTAAATGAAATCAATACAATTCCGGGATTCACGAATATCAGCATGTACCCGAAACTGTGGGCCGCGAGCGGAATCGGCTATTCGGAACTGATAGATAAACTCATCCGGCTTGCAATTGAAAGATTTGACAGCCAGCGGCGGTTAGATACCGATGCATCTGAATTGCAATCTTAATGTTTAAGCGGAGCGGAGTGAATGCGGATAATAGCGGGTACAAAACGAGGGATGAAGCTACTGAGCCCGAAGGGAATGGATACTCGGCCCATTACCGACAGAGTTAAAGAGTCATTGTTTAACGTTCTTTACAACTACGATATGCCGCAGGACAGGACTGTTGCGGATTTATTCTGTGGCACAGGGTCGTTAGGACTTGAGGCGCTGTCGAGAGGAGCGAAAGAGGTTGCATTCGTTGACAACAATCCAAAGGTGGTCGCCATATTGAATCGAAATATCGCCAAGGCCGGTTTCGTTGCCGAATCGAAGGTGATAACGGCCAACGTGCTTAAGATTGGAGCTGCTGTGGCTTCGGGCCAGGCCAAATGCGAACTCGTTTTTGTTGACCCGCCGTATAAAATGACGGAGGATGTGGGGACCGGTTCGCCGGTGGCGCAGCTTCTTGGATTGATTTGTGACCAGGTAACCGACGACGCAATCGTCGTGATAAGAACACATCATCACACGAATTTGTTGGACGAATACGGCCAATTAAGGATAATAGACAGACGCCGGTGGGGGACAATGGCGGTAACGCTTTTACGGTTGAAACGTCAGGAGGCTGAGCGATTTGACTAATAGAGAAGCAGCGATAAGGATAATCAAACACCTGCGCAAAGCAGGTTTCCAGGCCCTGTTGGCCGGGGGATGTGTGCGTGACATGTTACTAAAGCGCCCGCCAAAGGATTTTGATGTGGCGACCGATGCCCGACCCGATGAGGTGGCCAAGTTATTCGAGCGAACTCTGAAAGTGGGGGCCAAGTTCGGCGTGGTAATGGTTATCATGGATCGCCGACAAGTGGAGGTCGCTACTTTCAGAACGGAAAGCGGATATACCGATGGCAGGCACCCCGGCGCTGTCGAATTCAGCAGCCCCGAGAAAGATGCCGGCAGAAGGGACTTTACCATAAACGGAATGTTCTATGACCCAATTGACCGGGTAGTGCTCGATTACGTCGGTGGCCAGGCCGATTTGCGAAGCCGAATCATCAGAACAATCGGCGACGCCAAAAAACGCTTCCGTGAAGATTACCTCAGGATGTTGCGGGCGGTAAGGTTTTCCACACAGTTGGGCTTTACAATTGAGTCGAAAACGTGGTCGGCGATTTGTAACAAGGCGCCCGATATCACCCATATAAGCGGTGAGCGGATAGCGATGGAGCTTGAGGCGATTTTGACAAACCCAAACCGCGAGCGTGGGGCATCTTTACTTGTTGATAGCTCCCTGGCTGAGGCGATCTTTCCGGGCATCGGCAGGAAAAAGGTCCTGTTCGGGATAGAAGTATTATGGCAGTTGCGCAAAAAAGTGAACTTTCCGTTGGCTTTAGCCGGTTTCTTTGCGGGATTTGAGACTAAATTTGCGATGGCCCGATGTGGCAAGTTGAAGCTGAGCAGGGCCCACAACAGGCATTTGCGGTTTTTGTTGGATACCAGAGGAAAGCTGTTAGAGGCCGGCATGCCGCTTGCGGAATTGAAGCTGTTCTTAGCGGAGCCTTATTTTTGGGATTTGTATGAGTTTCAGCGGGCGATTCAAAAAACGATGCGCGAAAGTGTCGGACCGCTTTTGACCATAAGGAAACGGGCCGAAGCACTTAAGGGACGGCAGCTTAAGCCTAAACCGTTGTTGGATGGTCATGAACTTATTGAACTCGGAGTCCAGGCCGGGCCTATGGTGGGGCTTGCAGCCGAGGAGATGTATATTGCCCAGCTTGGCGAAGAGTTGCACACCCCCGGCCAGGCCAGGCAATGGGTTATCAAGTGGCTGCAGAAACATGAGCAATTGGAGCGGTGAGGCTGCGCGGGAAAACATGCTTGCCGGATTAATAATTTTATGATAAATTAACGCGGTACGGGGCCTTAGCTCAGTTGGGAGAGCGCTTGCATGGCATGCAAGAAGTCGTCGGTTCGAGTCCGATAGGCTCCACTTTTCTAACTATCTTGTTTATAAGTATAGTGCTCACAGTTGAATTTTCCCGTTCGCTCACGGGATTTTTTTACCCTTAAGGGTATACTTGCCATTCGATCACCATCTATTCAACACCCCATGGCGCATTTATCCCTTAGGGAGCCATTCCACATTCGACTTTGAACGTTCGACGTTCTGTCGCCTGCCTGTCATCCCGACCGTAGCGGAGGGATCTGCTGAATTAGCGTCGCGAAGCGACTCCATCAACTATTCACTATTCACGCCTGCCCTGAGCCTGTCGAAGGGATATTCTTTCCTGCTCCACTACTCTACTCTCTCGCGGCTACGCCGCGCCCCCGCTTGCCCCGAAGCCAACGTGGTTCAGGGGTCATCCCGACCGTAGCGGAGGGATCTGCTGAATTAGCGTCGCGAAGCGACTCCATCAACTATTCACTATTCACGCCTGCCCTGAGCCTGTCGAAGGAAAGAATCTCAACCAACTTCATCATTCGAAGTTCGGTGTTCGATGTTCTACTTCGCCTCCATCCCCCTTGTCCTCCATAGCTTTACGCGACGGAGGATCCCTCCTCCCTTTTTTGCCCATCGGCAAAATAACTATGCCTAATCGCCTGCCTGGCTATCTTCCAGCTCTTTTAGCATCTCTTCGAGGCTGTTGACAAGACTAAGCCATGTCTCCTCATCGATTGTGTCCTTGGCCTCATAGAGCCAGTCCAAAAGCCCCTTAATCTGCTCGATTTGTTCTTCAACGCTCGGCTCGGAATAGCTCTGCTGCGATTCAGTAAGCTTCTCCTCCTGGATTTGGCCTCTAGACGTTGAGGCCGGATACCCACCGCCACACGTCCCCATCATCATTTCTATGGGAATATCCTGTGTCTTCCAGCATGCTATCCAGAGCCACTCTTGGGCGAAGTAAGCAAAGTCAATATAATCAATTACATCATCGTCATATAAGTCATACTCGTCATATTTAGCGGCCCAACAGGGATCGCTGTCATCAATCAGCCATGCGGCTGCCATTTCTACAAGGTCTGCCGTGTCAACGATGCCATCTTCGTTGAAATCCGCTGGATTTGCCTCGTTCGGATCACAATATTCATCGGCACCAATGTCTATTACAGCATTAGCATCATTATCACCATCAAGAAGGCGGAACTGTTTGTCGATATCTCTCTCACCACTGTAATTGGCGTATGGATTGCCCGCGTCGATACAAGCCGAGCCCGATTCCAGATGGTAATCATCGACACCGGCAACAAATGGCGGATAATTCGGGTCGCCGTCGATATTACCCTGACCAATGTCTCCATCTGTTATGCAACTATATATTGAATTGCAGTCAACAAGGTCGTATCCCTTTGGGTGGCCCCAGATTATGCAATTGCTTATTTCGGGGTATTGGCCGGTGTTCATGTATATTCCTGCTATTGTATTATTTGCGACAGTATTATTGCGTACTATGGCTGTGTCACTGGGAGAATCGAGGTATAGGCCGTAGTTGTTTTTGTATAGACAATTATTTTTAATGACAGGCTGCTCTGACTCAAAGAAATATATACCCGTACTATTATTTGTGATCTTATTGTGCAGGATTACAGGCGACGACTTCTCACAATATACTCCCGCCACACCCCCTCCAGTGATCGTAAAACCATCGAGCACATTTACTGAATTGGCAACTTTGCTGACAACAACATAGTCAACGCGGTTAGGATCATCATCATAGCTGTCAATATCGCCGCTCAGGATCGTTTCTTTGCAGGGGTCTCCCCAGTCACGCTCGTAGCGTTCTTCTTCTCCGCCTTCAAATCCGCCGTACAACCCTATCCCGCTAACCATTTGGAATGTCGCATCCGTATCGCAAGGTTCTGTCGTTGGTTTGTATTCCCCATCGGCTACCCATATCTCATCGCAGATGCTTGCAGCAGTTAGCGCGTCCTGCAATTTATCAAAAGCCTCATTCCAACTCGAACCGTCGTTTGCATCCACGACGCTGCCGTCCACATATATAACCTGGCCGCCAAAACAGCATACGGACGTTTCCTCTGTAGCCCACGAAGAATACTGAACCTCACTGCTTATTCGCTCAACTTCATTAACAATCTCGCTGAGCGGCTCAACTGTCTCGTTCACCTGCACCACTAATACCAAAGTGCCTCCTTCGCCAGGCGAAAGGATTCCTATATCCCACGTATATGTGCGATCATTCGGGTCATAGTGTCCGGTATTAGGATCGGCATAAATAAAATCAACCATACCTACCGGCAGAGGGGCGGCCGCATTAGGATCAGCAGGGATCGCTTCTTCTGTTTGCAGATGGTTAATAATAACTACATCGTTGGCATCTCCCACATAGCCGGAAGCGTTCGGGTCGGTAACAGGATTGGAATACGAAATTACGTATTCGATATAATCGCCCGGCACCATGCAATCGTCCGGCCCCAGTCCATCATCGACACTTATCCTCAAAAGATTAACCTCGACAAGCGCCTTGTGGAGATTTATCCTTCCCCATCCGTAATATTGGTCCCAGCCGGTATCACCTTTATCATCAGCGGTTGTTTCAATAATCTCCTGCACTTCATTAGAGGTAAGATATGGATTAACAGAAAGAATAAGACCAGCTAATCCTGCAACGTGAGGTGCTGAGCCGGAAGTTCCGCCGAACCATTTTGAATAATTGCCTTCGTCATCTCCAAGAGAAGTACTGCCCCAGTTATATCCACCGCTTCCCGTTATGTCCGTCGTCCAGAATGTAACCCCGCCATAGGTTCCCCACCCACTCGGCGCTACAACATTCAGTTCACTTCCGTAGCAACTCCCCTGATATGCTTGTCCGACAAGAACATCCTTCCACCTTTCATCGTTGTGGTCGGTCGCTCCAACCGTTATAGTTTCATCAAGGATCGCAGGATAGGCGATTGAACTGTTATTATCGTTTCCTGATGCACATACTATAACGCATCCTTTTCCACCCCTGCCGTTAGTCTTTGCATTTATAATAGAGTCGGTTAAATCCGAGTTTGGAGGTACACCCCAGCTACAGTTTAATACATTCGCCCCATTGGCACAGGCATAATCGATACCTTCGGCTGCGGAAGAAGATGGTATTGCCCTAATTGTACCTATTTTAACGGCCATGATTTTGCAATTTAAGGATACACCTGACACGCCTTCATTATTGTTACCGGTTGCACCGATTATACCTGCACATGCCGTTCCATGACCGTCACCGTCCCGCGGGTCACTGTCCTCACCGCTACCCGGACCGTCAGTAAAGAAATCGTAGCCGTAGATGTCATCCTCGTAACCGTTGCCATCGTCATCGAAACATGGGTCACCGTATAATTCCGCCTCGTTGACCCACATATTGTCGGATAAGTCTATATGCGTATAGTCAACACCCGTATCAAGAACAGCTATAATAATATCACTGCTGCCGGTTTCTATATCCCATGCCTCAGGAGCATTAATATCCGCATCCGGAGTGCCTGAAGGCGGGTTTTGACCTGTGTTATGCAAAGACCATTGATCCGCAAAATATGTGTCGTTAGGGTAATTAAGGAATCCGCCGACGAGCATAAAATCAGGGGCTGCATACATTACATCCGGATTTTCATTGTAGGTGTTTGCGACTTCCAGGGCACTTCCGGTCTTTGGATTTATAACGCGCAGGACATAGCGGTTGTGCCTGTAGGGGCTGGCCCTTACAATTTCGACTCCGTATTCGGCGTTTAACTGGCGGATTTGCTGTTTGGTAATATCACTTTTGAATCGCGCGACAAACTCATCCGTCAAAACCAGTTCTTTATCGCGATACTTAAAAACCGGTGCAGCGTATTTTACCTCCGGCAGTTTATTCAACCTCTCTACGGCCTGTAAAATGTCATTGATAGATAGTTCCTCCTTTGCAGCGAGAGAAACTAATCTGCTGGTAAGTCTTTTGGGCGATATGTCTTTTAGCGCTGGCTCGCTGTTTATAATCGCACCCCTTTGCTCCAAAGAAACCGTATCTTCGAAGCAGACGGCAACCGTCTCAGCCGATACATCCAACTGAACCTTCTTATCGAAGTAGTAGTAAAAGTTGGGAAACTGTGAACCAGCGGCTAATAATCTGGGGCTTGTACCAAGGAACAAAAAACAAATTACAAAAAGATGACGGAAAGACATGTAAATCCGTTTCTTCCTTTTTGCCTTCATGGCATCCTCCATTTAACAAAGCTTTAAGAGATATCTATTTTTTCCTTCTCAGTACGAAAGCAGCTAACACACCTGCAAATAAAAACATGGAACATGGCTCGGGGACAACCGTGATAGAGACGGGAACCTTTGAATATTCATACAATTCTTCTGCCATTGCATCGAATCCTCCGATTATGTCATATACTCCCGGCTCGACCAGGACCCCGCCAAACTGTTCCCAATCATCTCTCAAATCCCATACCCAGGTGTATTCTTTAGATTCATCAGGAAGGAGAGTGAAGAAAGTTGGCATCATATACCAACCCTGTGTTAGCGTTCGGATATTTTCTCCGTCTTTTTCTACCCAAAAGTTATTCTCGGGCGATACGCCAAAACCAAAAAGTTTTTCTTCTTCCTGCAAATTAGTTACCCTGTACAGCATTTCAACATCTTCGCCCAACTCATATACGGAATCATCCACCTGCATGTAGTATTCGATGTCATCGACAATCTTGGAATTTGAAACAATCTCCGCGTTCACTGTCGATGAAGCGATAAACAAAACGACCGCTGACATAAATGTAGTTTTCATTCCTCGTTTCATAATTTCACTCCTCTTTGAAATCTCCTATTACTCTTCCATATATACAACGTTTGGCCTCCGCATTTGGGTATAATCAAAACCATCTTTTTTTGTGATTCCCTACCTCTTTCTGGATGAACTTTAGTAGCCGATACTGGTAATCACTGATTATTAAGTAATGGTATCACAAAACCATATAGATTACAAGAAAAAACCAAAATTTTTTCCATCCCATCCAGCAGAAGCCTTCTGTATATACGTCGCCACCAACACCCAAATATTGATGAAAAATCCCCCCCCCAAACCTTTTGTAAATACCTTATCTATCTATTATTTTTCCTTGAACTCCTTGGTCCGCCATAGCCTTTAGTCCCGCCATAGCCTCGTGCGACGGCGGATGGCGACGGCGACTGTGGCCAAAAAAATGCTAAAAAATGCAAAAAAAGTGCGCCGAATTGTTAAAAAAGTGTCAAAAAGTGCGCCGAATTGCTAAAAAACGTCAATTTCTGAAATTTCCCACTTTTCGCCCTAACCCCAGTTGCCGCAACGAGTTAAAAAATTTTTCACCCTAAATGACGTTTGGCTCGCTTCCAATCTTTCTACGGACAAAGAACCCTTTTGTCTGCTCACAAATAGGATAGCGCCGCTATCCTGTGGACGCAGGCGTTAGCTTACGTGATGCTCGCATCAAAGTAAGTTCCCGCCAAGTACACTAAGCAGACAAAAAAACAATCCGTGTTTACCTGTGTTCATCCGTGGCCGAATCAAAATTAAAATCCTGTAAATCCCGTCTAATTAAATCTGCGAAACCCGCGAAATCTGCGTCTAAAAAATTTCCCCAAAATCAGGGCTTCTATAAGTCCTGGCAAGTTAGATGTTTAGCACACATACGAAAATAGTTCGCTATAAATCGAAAAAACTGCTTGTATTTTGAAAAAAATCGGGTATAATGAGCCCCCGAACAGGGCGGCCGAGCTTGTCCTGCCCGTCCTGAGCGAGTGTAAGGAGTCGAAGGAAGAGAAGCCGAAGGACCGCGAGTAAATAAAACAGGCCAAAAGTGGAGCAGGAGAACAATGAACCACTCACAACAATCCACGAAATACGAGATACGATTCACGAGATACGCTTCACGAGATACGCTTCACGAAATACGATCGACAAATTATAACTTTTTATTTAAAACAAACCCAATCTTAACATTTCAAAATGAGGGTTAACTAAAGCAATTAAAAGGACTTGACAGGATGTGTAGTAAGTTGCTATATTACAACGAGTTAAACATTGAAGCGCCTGTAGCTCAATTGGATAGAGCGTCGGTCTACGGAACCGAAGGTTTGGGGTTCGAGTCCCTACAGGCGCGTTAGATAGGCACGGGGGATGTAGCGGTTGAGGACCACAGGGATGAGAATCATTGGGGCGGAGGTCTCTGAGAAGTTCGCGGCCTTCTTGCGGGCCTGCGTGGCTGCGGAGCCTGTCGGCTTCTGGCCCCTTGAAACTTCGGTTGACCTTGAAATTCGAGCAATTCCTGCTTTGGAGGATCTTTGAGGTTTGTCTCTCGATACTTATTTACCTCTTTGGCAATTTCTAACGCGCCTATCGCCTCTTTATATTCATACTTGCCGTCCTGAACCACGAATAGCTCTATTTTCGAACCATCCGGCTTCTGCAGCAGCGGATGCTTCTCGGCCAATTCAATCACCGCTGTCCCATCAATCACAAAGGGAGGCACATATTTGAAATTGCTGTAGGTAAGCTCGCTCGTCTGCCTGCTTGAAGTTACCAGAAGCATCCGTGACTCCACATGCCGGGTTATATTGCCCTCGAACACAAATAGCGATTCCGGGTCATCCTGCTCGGCTTCGGCCTGCGATTCCTCAATGCTGTTGGGGTCTTTCGTTTCCGGCAGAATCTGTACTTCTGTCTCGGGTAGAATTTCTGCCAGCGAATATTTGTCGGCCTTAGCTATCATCGGTTGGCTCGCAGTATAGTCCAGTTCACCTTGAAGGCGTTCAATTTCGGCGTTGATTTTCTCTAATGTCTCTGCCGCAGTGTCTATTTTGGCCTGTATCTCGGCAGAGACGGTACTCATTTGGCCAGGGTCTGGTCTTGTCGACAGTATTCCATAGCTGACCACGGCCGCAAAGGCTGCCGATACCAAGCATACCAGCAGATACCGGACGAACAACCCATCTTGTCTCATTATCACAGGCTCTTGACAGCGGGTGCACCTAATGACTGTGCCGGAATACTTCTTTGACACAGACCATGTATTTCCGCAATGCGGACATCTTGCTTTCATGCCCTTCTCCTGTTGATATATACTGTGAAGCTCCGATAAAGATAGATATGACGATTATAACATATTTTCACTCCGGTTTCAAGCAAAAAGACAAATAGCTCGCCTGGCCGGGTGCATCTGTAGTTTGTAGGTGGATTTTTAGGCCGCCAAAGGCTTCCCTGCCCATAATCGCTCCCATTCGCCATTTAACAAACTAACCCTCAAAGCCAACGTTGCTGATGAGCCTGGCCTGCTCCAAGTCATTCCAGACTGCTTCAAGCGTTTACCGATCAAATTCTTACACGCCCCTTCCACTGCTCCG
>JGI10211J14876_10001356_pt1 | contig 10733 bp, 6 predicted proteins | sample Etolagsediment_FD_14876 | JGI IMG/M metagenome (IMG submission 14876)
CATCGACAGTCCGCCGTACACAAAACCCAAAACACCTGAGGAGGAGAGCTGGGAGGCAGAAGCATACTCGAAAATGATGAGCAATGATACATTCCAGGAATTCGTAGCAGCATATGAAGGTGCAGACAAGAAGAAGCTCCTGGCAGTTGCAGGATGGATGATGACGGACATAGCCAGGAAAGGATATGAAACAGATGCGATGGATGCATTGATGAACCTTGATTTCTTTGACCCTAATGTGAAAAGAGTAGCGAAAGCGGACTACGAAGATGTATACTTCTATATGCGGGTCTACAACTGGCTCGTGGAGGAATACGGTTCATATAATAATATTCCGGAAGAATACCGCAATGCGCTTGAGAACAGGGTTGCAATCTGTGCGATAATCCATGCAATGGGGGCAGAATTTCTTAATGCAAACGGAATATATGCATTGGCAATCTCCATGAATTCCAAAAACGGACCGCATGTAGTAACATTGGGAAATGATCCTGAGATAGGGACTTTCATAAAAGATTACCCTAATACGTATGTGACAGACCCGGATCTGATGCCACAGATACTTAACGATTACATGAGATTCAACGGTGTGCCGACCTTCTATTCACAGTTCTTCAAACCGGATAAAAAAGGAGTGTATAATGGCAAGCTGGAATACCTGGGAACATACCAGACTGCTGCAGCAAGGCTCTTGGAAAAAACCGTTGGTGGAGGAGCTGACCGTGATATTGTTTTCAGGTCGTTCTTCCTGAAACTGCATGCGCACTAGCCGAAAAGAGAGCCGTGGTTCGCATCTTTTATTTTTATTTTAATCCTGCTGCCTGATTCAGCATCTTCTTTGAACGCAACCTGCTTGTAATTTTCTGTTCTTCCCTTTCCTTTTTCCGTTACGAGAACGGGAAATGTTTTTCCTATGTATTTTCTATTGTTGTCAGCACAGACTCTCCGCACTATTTCGGTCATTTTCCTGCTTCTTTCCTTTATTTTTTCAGTAGGCAGCTGCTTCATTTCCGCAGCTTTTGTCCCCGGCCGTGGAGTGAACTTGGATAAGTTTACAACATTCGGTTTCATTTCTTCAAGAAGTTCAACCGTTTTCTGGAAATCCTCTTCCGTTTCAGTAGGATAGCCGACAATGATGTCCGTTGCAATCGTTACATCGGGCATCTCCTTCCTGAATGAGGAAACAATGTCCCTGAAATCCTTTACAGTATGCTTTCTTCCCATTTCTTTGCATACTTTTTCGCTTCCAGACTGCACAGGAGCATGGATAAACCTGAATAATTTTCCATTTTTCATTATTCCAATCAGTTCATCCTTCATTGATTTCGCATGCTCTGGATTTATCATGCCCAAACGCACAAGGAAATCACCGTCAATCCCGTTTATGCATTTCAATAATTCAACAAGATTCGTTCCCCGGTCGATTCCGTAAGCTCCCGTATCCATTGAAGTAAGCTGTATCTCCTTTGCACCGCGCCGCACTCCCTCGCTTATCCATTCTACTATTGTTTTTTCAGAATAGCTTACAAGAACAGGTCTTGCCAGTTTTGTCTGGCAGAAATGACAGTTGCCAGTGCATCCTTCGGAGATGGGCACGCGCAATATCGGAGCAGTATAAAGCCGTGATTTTGTTTCTGCCCTTTTCAGCTCGTTGAGTTCTACAGGCAATCCTTCAACAGCAGCATCAACCGCTTCTGCTATCCTTGAAACTGCAGAAGGCCATACCAGAGGTGCGTTGGGAAGAACAGAGCGCACTCTTTTTCTGTTTATCGAAAGGCATCCGGCAACAACCACGCGTTTTCCGTTCAGTGTTTTGAGTCTTGCTATTATTTTGTTTTCTGTTGGCCCTTTCACTGTGCATGTATTTAGGACAAGCACATCCGCTTCGCCCTCTTTTTCAACAATCGCATCCCCTCTTTCAACCAATATGCCTTTCATTATGTCAGTATCTGCCTGGTTAAGCGTGCAACCGTATGTCTCAAAGTATATCTTCATTCTCCAACCCACCGTGGAATAATCTTTGTGCGGAGGAGTTATAAAAAGATTGTTTTTCTAAGAAATCTGGGGTGGGAAAATGAAATCACATACAGAACATCTGTGGTTTGATACGAAAAACAAGATAGAATTCATAAGGATTACCGAAAAGGTGCAGGAGGAAATAGACAAAAGCGGGATAAAGGAGGGGCTTGTGCTGGTGAATCCGATGCACATTACTGCTGCCGTAATAGTAAATGATGATGAGGAAGGGCTGAAAAAAGATTACATAGACGTGCTGCAGAGGCTTGTTCCCTACGATGCACAATACCGGCACAATGTCGGCGAGGACAACGGGGCAGCACATATCTGGAGGCAGTTCATGGCGCATCAGGCTGTGATGCCGGTTACAAACGGCAAACTGGATTTGGGGCCATGGGAGCAGATTTTTTATTGTGAGTTTGACGGACAAAGAAGGAAAAGAGTGCTTGTGAAAGTGATAGGTGAATAGCTGACAAAAAAGTGAAGTTTAAAAACCCAGAATAACCTAATAGTATACAATTTTAATTAATATTAGATATGGGTTGGTGAAAAAATGGAAAATGAAAAAGAAACAACCAGTGCAGAGCCAATAAGCCAGACAAATGTTGCCATTATTGCGGTAGTGATGCTGGCAATCGGATTCGGTGCAGGCTATGTTCTGTTCTCTGGTGAAACTGAAGAAGGAGCAACGGACAACACACCCGTAACAGGGGAGGAATTTGTTTTTGATGAGGAAAGGGTAAACGGCATAACAGCAACATTCCAGGATTATTTCTACGTTTACAGCGAAGGACAGCCGGTTGAACTGGTTTATGATTCGTATTACGAAGACACGAATCATGTAAACCTGCTTTACATACTCAACGGCCAGCCTTTTGAGATTGCAGTGTCCAAGGACTACCAGTATCTTTACCCGAGCATCATGAAATACGATGACTTCCAGCAGCAGGTGACTTCTGCAAAGGCGCAGATGGAAGCTGCTCCGCCGGTCGCGGAGCCTGCAGAACTGCAGAAAACCGAGACGCCTGAAGTGCTTCTGTTCGTCATGAGTTTCTGTGCATACGGAAACGTAGCAGAGGATGCGATGGGCCCTGTGGTTGACGTTCTTGGGGACAACATGGAATTCGAGCCGATTTACATAGTTTCCGGAGGAGCAGGAAGCTGGTCAGCACTGCACGGAGAACAGGAACTGAATCAGAATGTAAGGGAAAAGATAATTTACAACCTTTACGGGCTTGAAACATGGATGGACTATGTTGAAACGGTAAACGGCCTTTGCGATTATACCAACGCGGATGCATGCTGGAAAGCACCTGCAGAAGAGATGAACATAAACACCACTGAAGTTGAGGAGCTTTTCAACAACCAGACCTATTTTGACGAACTGCTTCTCAGGGAGATGATGTTTACATCGCAGTACGGGGTAAGCGGTTCACCGACGCTCATAGTAAACGGAATTACGATGAATGTCGCAAGGACTCCGGAATCCTACAAGAGCACGATCTGCGATGCTTATATAGAAGCACCTGAAGACTGCAATGCAACGCTTTCGGAAGAAGCGCAGGGACCTGATGGAAGCTGCTGATTCTTTTTTTCTTTTTTCTCAACTTTTTTAAATCTATAAACCGGGTAGTAGTTCATGCTGGGCATAATCGGGGGGAGCGGGATTTATTCCCTGAAAAGGAATGCAAAGAACATTGCTGTCAGAACCCCTTATGGAAATGCTGCAGTAAGGAAAGCAAGGATATTCGACAAAGACGTGGTGTTCATACAGAGGCACGGAACCGGCCATTCAATTCCCCCGCACAAGGTGAATTACAGGGCAAACATCTATGCATTGAAAAAATTAGGGGTTAACTCGGTATTGGGGATTTACGCCTGCGGGATAATATCGAAATACAAACCGGGGGACATCATAGTTCCGGATGATTTTCTCGGATTCTGGACTCCTGCAACTTTTTTTGATGATTTCAAAGGCGGAATAAAGCATGTTGATTTTTCCGAACCTTATGACAAGGATTTGAAGGACCTTCTTTTTGCGGTTTCCAGAACGACAGGAGTAAAGGTCAGGAAAGGTGGCGTTATTGCGACAACCGTTGGGCCAAGGTTTGAGACAAAAGCGGAGATAAGGGCGTTGAAAACAATTGGTGCGGACCTTGTCAGCATGACGCATGGTTATGAAGCAGCGCTGATTGGGGAGCTTGAACTGCCTTATGTTTCTCTCGCAGTAGGAACGAATTATGCGTGCGGTGTCTCGAAAGAGAAGCTGAGTGCTGAAGAGGTAATAGAGCACATGCAGAAGGCGAAGGGCAGGATAGTAATGCTTGTCAATGGAATGATAAAAGAGATTTACTAATCATTCATTTCCATATAGAATAACCAACATTTAAAAACCCTTTCTTACACAATTATCATCTGAATATACAAATATAATTACTATAAATTAGGTGGGTGAAAAAATGGGTAAGTTTCAGGAATGGAAACAGGCTAGGAAAGAGAAAAAAGAAGAGAGAAAAAGGCTACTTAAGGAAGAAGGCACAGTTGAAACCAGAACAGGCTTGGTGGGAAAAGCATGGCATGCCATAAGACATCCGATTGGAGAAAAAGTCCACGTGAGGGCAGACGGCGGCGGACCAGTACCCAAACACACATCAGAACCTCGAAAAAGAGAGGGGAAAAAAACCAGGGAAGAAATTGAACAGCATAACAAGGAAAACGACCCACATTATGGAAGCGGAAGAGATGAGACTGGAGCAGAAGAACAGAGCGCACCTGCACAAAGGCAGCCGGAGTCAGCAAAAGGAATAGGTGGAGATGCAGATGCAGGAAAAAGATTCGTAGAACTTTTTCATGATGCTATTACAAGAGGACATGCAAGAATCGAGAACGGCACTTCGCTTTCCATCCGTGAAGCTGTGACCAAAGAAATAATCATTGATAGAGAAGACGGCACTAAAACGAAAGAAAAACTGGTAACCTACTTATCTGATTTTATAATACAAACTCCCATAGAAGAGTATAACCCCGGTTACCAGAAGGAGATGGCAGAAGTAAGGAAGAACCTTGTGGAAAAACTGAACAAAGAAAATCTCGAAACACTGACTTTTCAGGAAATCGACATATTAATAATGGCCATGCTTAACCAGCCAGGCCATGTATTCAGGGAGGTATTTTTTGACTACCTCCTTAATGTTGCAACATCGGAAAAGGAAAATTCGGAAGTTGGAAGCTTCATTGCGGGTGTTCTTACAGACCTTACCAAGATGACAAGCACAAGCGTAAAACTGGCGAGAGAAGTAGAAGAAGGAGTTCAGCTGAAAGGACTCATGAATCCTGCCATTGCAAGTGCATATCTGGAAGAGAAAAGCGCACATATAATCGAGGATGCAGTCAAAAAGTTCAAGGAAAGCCTGCCTGGAGACCTGGACGGGATTAAAAGGGGAAGATATGTTGATGCCTTCAAACAAACTCTTCTTTCAAGTTCTGAAATGATAAAGAATACTGAAGCGTTCGGAATGAAAATGCAGGAGACATATCGTAAGGATATAGGAGAAGTAAAAAAAGGCATGCTTGAGCTTGCTAATGGCATAATTGCTTTCAACAAAGATTCGGAAGTAAGGAAAGAGAAAATTGATGAGAAATACAATGAGGTAGCTAAAGAAATAGATAAGCTTGGGGGAATCGATGCTGAAACCAGGAACAAACTGGATGCCAAGCTCAAAAAAATGAAGAAAGTGTATGATGATAAATGTAAGATACTGAGCGGCGAGGAATTTAAGAAAGCTATAAAAGAGGCATGCAAAGTAGGAGAAGAAGGGGATAATGCAAGAAAGGAAGTCCTGCCCACGATTGTGTCTGACTTGGGAAAATTCGATGAGGATATGCATGTCCTTAGTGAAGACATCAGTAAAATCCACATGAAGGACGACCCGGTTGTCAAAAAGGCAAAGGAGATAGTTGATGGGCTTAAGAATATCCTGATAGAGCCGGACGGAATAACTGCAGACCAGTATGTTATTGCAACTGTTTTGTATGAAGGAGGGCTCAGCAGTTCGAAAATACAGGATAGTAATGTTGAGATAACCCAGCCGAAGCTTAAGTGGCCTAGAAGACAGCTACGGAAAATAGGAAAATTCCAAATTATCAAACCCGGAGAGGAGAAGGAAGGAAGAGGAGCAATAACGAGATTTCTCCTGAAAGCTGAAACAAAAGTAAGCAATGCGTACAAGGGTATTGACAATTTCTTTACAAAACCGTGGCTGAGCCGAGAGAGAACGAGTAAGATGGAGAATAAGATAGCCAGGTGGGCTGTGAGATTATCTGATCTGCTCTTGGTGACCCCTGCCCAGATAATACTGAACATCCCTTTTACGGCTTTTGTAAGATTACCGAAGTTTGTATTGTGGGATGTGAAATATAAAAGGACAGAACTAGGGGTATTCAAAAGAATATTTGACCATTTCAGCCATTCGGGTGACTGGATAAAAGAGCCGAACAAGAAAGGAGAGCTTGAATATTATACCAAAAGAGGATGGTATGGTGCAAGTCTTGCTGCATTTGCTGTGACTTTGGGATTTGTTGCACTTTCCTATGTTACTCCGTATCTGAATATGAAGAGAGTAGATGGTTATCTGCAGCAGTGGAAGCAGCAGACGCATATAAATCCATTTAATGAGGAGGAGTATGAGGCCCTTTATCCCAAATTTGTTCCCAACCTTATCAGGTATCCTTTTGTTTCAAAGAAGGAGCGGGCTTCCATGGAATGGAATCCTTTATCAAAGGAGGGTTGGGGGATGATGAACGAACAGCACTGGTTCGTCCTGAACGAAGAGCGGTTGCCTCTTAAGCCGGGGCAGAAGATAGGAAAAGCACGTCTGAATAAATCATTCCTGGTTGATTTGCAAAAAAATCCGAGATATATGCTCCAGGCATTCTATTCAAGGAAAAACCCAACAGATACAATGAAAGACATAGACCAGAAGGAACTTGAACTCGGGGAGCAGCTTGAATGGCTTACCGAACGCCCTGAAGTCGTAAAATTCCTTGTCGAAAGAAGACATTTGAGGAAGATAGGCTTGATAGCTATTGAGAAGGGGATGAAAGGAAAAACTGCTCAAGATATAGAAGACCTCAAGAAAAACAAGGAGATAATAATAGAAGGAGACGTTATGAAAAGGGTGGGCTTCCTGCCCGGGGAGATTGAAGACGGGCTGAAGCTGAACAGGAATAAAACAAAGGACTTCATAGACGCGCTCAGGATGATTGAAGAGGATATGGACGGAAAAGAGGTAGACTACGCATATCTTGATGATAATCTGAAGGTATGGGAGGACTTCGGCATACTTGTTCCGAAGAAAGCTGAATCATACATGAATACGTACGGCATAACCGACCCGAGGACCGCAGAGCTGATTATAGCAAGCCCTGACATCGAGAAATGGCTTTCACCGCTTGCGATTAAAGGCCATGCGCCGAAGCATATAAAGGAGGGAAAAGCAGAAGAGGTGCTGGCCATACTAAATGAAGTGCTTGAAGAGGAAACTGGCAAAGTCGGCCTGATTCCGGTTCTTCCTGCAGAAGAGAAAGAGGAGATATTCGCTACTGTCCAGAAAAAGGCAGAAGACAATGGACTGATTGAGGATACTGCCAGGGAATACGAAAGATATCTTACGGTAGAGAGACTCAGGAAAGAGCTTGGCAGAAATTATTCTGAAAAACATGTGGATTACCTTATTGAGAACGAGGTAAAGAAGGACTGGTTCGATTATCTTTCAGGAGGAAAGACAAAGTCTGCCAAAGAGGAAGGTGCAAAACTTAAAAGCAGGATGGAGGAGCTCAGCACAGCATTCGCAAGCTATGTCCTGATAGACGACGTGGACGGAGAGCAGAAGAAAAAGGTTGAGAAGAAAATAACCGAGATGGAAAAGATTGAAGATGAGCTGGCAAAAAAGCTGAAGAAGCCGAAAGAGGAACTGAAAGAGCGCCTTGAGAGCGAAAAGGAGGGATTGAACGAAGAAAGTAAAGAGAAAGTAGATTCATGGATTGCCTATCTTGACAGATATGAAAAGAAAGTGGAGAAGGACCTCAGGGAGGAAATCGAAGATGGAGAAAATACGATAATAAGAACAGGCCTCACAAAGGAACAAGCAAAACTCGAAACTCAGAAGGAACAGCTCCTTAACCAGAAAGAAAGGGAGGAGAATGAGGAGAAGACAGATGAGCTTGAGGAAAAGATAAAGAGAATGGAGGAAAAGATTGCTTTCGTTTCTGAGTGGGTGCCTGAGCCTGAAGAAGAAGCGGATGGACTCAGCGAAGATGAGTTGGCAAAAAAGCTGAATGAAGCAAAAGAACAGTCAGAACTGAAAAAAGAACTGAGGGAATATCTTGAGGACCTGAGAGAAACAAAGGATGTGAAATACCTTTTGGCCCAGTATCTGCAGCCGAGCAGCACGAAAGGAATAATTCCCGGAAAGCTTGACGACTTTATCACAACGATAAAGGAGAATATAGAGAAAAGGGGAAGGGCGGACGACTTCAATGCGATTTCAGGGGAAGAAGGAAAACTGCTGAACTATGTTGACAAGAGATATCTCAGGTCGCTTATGAAGAGCATGAACAGCGTATTCGGAGAAAAGGGAACGATAATCGTGCTGACCGAAACAATGGACAAGAGCAGAAAGGTAATCGAAAATCTTGACACGGTAATCGACCTGCTCAGGGGAGAGGACGAGTTCAAAACCGCAATCAAGAAATACGGCGAAGGCATAGTAAAGGAAGAGATTACAGCCCTCATTTACAAGAAGATGGGAAGTGCAGCAAAGAACAAGAAGATAATGAGTGAGCTTACAAGCAACGGAATAAGATTTGACAGCGACGGAAATGCCGAGATAAAGGATAGCAAGAAACTCGCACCTTATGTCCTGGAAAAAGCCGTTGCAAGGCTTAACATTGAGATAAGCCAGGAAGCAAGAAGGCAGAGTGAAGACATGCTTGACATGGTTGACGGTATACTCAGCGGTCTTGCTGAAAAAAACAAGGTTTATCAGGATGCTGTAAGCGCATACGGTGAAGAGAGGGTAACAAAAGCAGTGCATGAATATCTGCTCGGAAGGATTACGCTTGCATATGCGGGAAATGACAAAGTAGAAGGCGAACTCCGCAAAAACGGAATAGAATTCGATGAGGAAACAGGCAAGCCGGAGCTCGGAAAGAATGCCACAAAGCTCAGCAAGTACATAATAGATAAGGTTCTGGACCAGATTAACAGTGAAGGTCTTGAATCAGTTGTACCATACCAGAGAGAGAAGCATGTGGAGAAGACCAAAGCAACAGAACCTATTGTGGAAGGAGCAGTAGGAGTGGAAAGTGAACTGAAGACCATGACAATCAGGACGTATGAGGACAAAACACAGATAGTCGAAGATGAGGAAGGCCAGCTGCATGCAAAGATTGAGGGCGTGGGGCTGAAGGAGCTGAAGCTTACGGAAAAAGAGGCAAAGGCGGCGCTGCCTGATGATCCATACGAGAAGATATATGATGTCGTGGGACTCTACCTGAAAGACAATGAGCTCGTCTACAAGATAAAAGCAAGAAACAACGGCGGATACACGGGCTTTGCATATGACGCATATGTCGAGGTCAACATGAAGGGAGAGATAGTGGGCGAAACAAGAGTTCTCCACAAGAAATAATCAGGCAAGGTATCTTTCGATAAGCGGCCTGATGCTGACTTCGGAGACCTCGGAAGCTATGCTGTCGGTGACAAAAACACCGTCGCATATTTCTTTCAGTTTTTTCAATGAATCTTTAAGGAAAAGGCCGTGTGTTGCAGCACAATAGACTTTTGAAGCGCCTCCTTTTTTCACGTTTTCCACTGCTTTTATCATCGTTCCTCCTGTTGAAATCATGTCATCAAGGATGAGTATGTTCTTTCCTTTTACGTCAAAATCCATTTCAACCGATTCTATTTTCCTGTATGTCTCTTCACCTTCCTGGTATTCCCCCCTTTTCTTTTCCATGCTCTTTCCGCCGAATTCCTCAACAAGGTATTTTGCACCTGCATCAGGGCTTATTATTTCCACTTCGCCCGTCTTTTCCCTTGCATGCTCTATAAGGAGTTTGTTGGCTGAAATGTTTTCTATTTCCAAGCCCGCATATCTGAATGTTCCTTCTTTCTTCAGGAAATGACAGTCTATTGTTACAAGTTTTTTTGCGCCTGCATGAAGCAGAAGGCCGCAGATGATTTCTGCACTGAGCGCTTCCCCATCCTTAAATGTCTTGTCCTGTCTTGAATATGGAAGATAGGGTGCAACAAGCGTGGCTGAAGCTCCTGCACGTTTAAGCGTGTCAAGCATCTGGACTGCCTGGAAGATAGCTGTATTCTGCTCAGGGTAAAGGCGGTGGAGAAGCATGGAATCCTCTTTTTTGATATGAGGAATCCTTACGTAGCTGTCTCCGTCAGGGAATGTTTTAATCTCTATGTTCGGCTCAAGCATATCCGGGAAATTTGGTGATACGAATCGCATAATCTTTCTATTGTATAACCCATTTTTAAAACTTAACCGACACATTTATTCACCATGGATGACAGGGGGAAAGCAATAGAGTATATAATAGAAAAAATGCTGGAGGGCAGGAGAGACATCCATAGGATAAAACGTGAGGCCGCACTGAAGTTTTCCGTAAAAATGATAAGGAATTCCGAGATATTCGGAAAT
>JGI10211J14876_10001360_pt1 | contig 10710 bp, 7 predicted proteins | sample Etolagsediment_FD_14876 | JGI IMG/M metagenome (IMG submission 14876)
ATATTTTGCAATATCTTCTTCTGTGAGATTGCCAGGAGAACTTTACCAATCTTAAATTTTTGATAGGTAATCGTCTTCTCAAAAAAGAGCACCTCTTCCCCTTCATGAATAAAGGAACTCACTTTTATATTGCAGGATTCTTTAAGAAAGATAATGTTCTCTGGGGGCAAATAGGGCTTATTTGCCTCCTCAATACTGCTGTGGGCCTTGATAACATTTTTATTATCTGCAATAAGCGCATATATGACCTGATCATTTTTGGCAATATCATTGATCAATTGAAATAAGCTCAGGTCTTCTCCCCCTAAAAGTTTATCAGGGGCATTACTGGCTGCAATTTGGACCATGCTCGCTCCGAGGTTTATCAATTGGTCAACAAATTGTTGCTTTTGCTTTTTCAACATTGAAATGCTAATGGAAAAAATGACCATAAAGATGAGCAGAGCAGATAACATAGAAAGCTTAATAAAGATGGGAATTTTCAGGCGAGACTGACGGCTTCTTCGGTGTTGACCGCTTCTTCGTTCTTGGGCATCTATTTTTTTCCGACGGGTTCTTCGTTCCTGAGCGCTTCGTTGGTCCTGACCGCTTCTTCGGTGCTGACCGCTTCTTCGTTCTTGGGCATCTATTTTTTCCTGACGGGTTCTTCGTTCCTGAGTGACTCTTCTTTCAGTATAGTTTTTAAAATAGGCGGCAAGCTTTATAAAAATTCGAAATCTTAGGTTTTGAATCCAGACCCAAGGATGAGAAATATAACCCTTAAGGTGAGAGAGCAGAGGCTGCCCTGCAGGACGCTTTGATCCTTTCTTTGGAGGGATTTTAACCTTACTATTATCGCCAGTCATCCTTTTTGACCTTATAACTGCCAAAAAATATTAAAAACTCTAAAATTTATAACCCAATCGTGGGTTTGAGAAACGCAATTTACCTTAATGTACAATAAACAATCTGTCAAGGGAAAGTCTAACAGGGAAAGTCTAACAGGGAAATGGGAATGGTTCATTCAAAAAGAAATATGAAAAGAAATATGACTCTTGACAGATTAGTAATATTTTAATAATTTACCTTTGTTATCATCTTTCAGAACCTATAAAAAATGTAGGTAGACCGGTCAAGATTGCAAGGAATTATACGTAGAAAATTTGCCTATATGAGCAACCCAGAGATGATATGAAAAATGAAATCTTCATGGCTAAGGGTGAGGGTGAAAGCACATCAGTTGCTGATGTCAATAAGGGTATTTACGAAATCCTTGTAAAGATAAGTCAAAAATGGCAAAATGACATTCAGGCAATACCTTCTAAACCGGATAAAAAGTCAGCCTATCTGCCGATGGAAGAGCCGGAAATTGACCAGGCTGAATCTGATCTTCCAGAAGATGACATCATCAAGGAGACAGTTATACTCTCAGCAGACGATTTCAGAACAAAACCACCTCCTTTAGAGGTCGCAGACGATCACGTCCCTGAAACGATTATTGCAAAACCGGAACCTGCTCAACCGCCTGAGACCTCAATCCCTGCTCTGCAACCTACGGATGATGTGGGAGAAACAACCACACCTCCAAAACCGCAGGAGAGCGATATTCCAGAAACAGTTATCTTCTCCCCTCAAAAATCACCTGCTTCGCACGTTGATTCTGAGGAAAATCAACCAGCTGAAACGAACAATTCTGGATTAGGCGAGCAACAGGGTAAGGAAAAGCTTGCCACCAAAAAAGAAAAAGATGATGCTATACCTGAAACGGTGATTTTTAAACCCGATAAAAACAAAGATAAGCAATAAAATTATGACTGAGCAATACAATTTTGAGCTTTTGGCAAACGAAATTCGGCAAATATACAGTAAAGATACACTGCATGCCGAAAGCCTTATTGAGGATTTTCTCGAAACTTCGTTTGATGGTATTGTGATTGATGAAAAAATCACGTTGTTGGATGAACTGATAAGCAAATTTAAACCAACTGATACCTATACGGCCGAAGAAGTAAATGTGGATCAAGAGATCTTGACCCGGATTTTTTCCTTCCTTTTGGGAAAAAAGGTTACCCAGGCTGATCTTTCCTCGACAGAACTCCTTCAGCGACTAGCATATTCCCTGAACACAATGTTCGATATGATGAATCAGCTGGTGGGAGTCATTAACAAGACCTTTCTGGGTGAACACGAAGGCATCGAAACCATCCGTCAGGTTATCGGCTTTCATCTAGAAGGGGAAAATCAAACACAATCTCTGGAAAACTATCTGGGTCAAATCAACAAAGCGTTTCTGACGACACAACAGGCATTTAAGGTCGCGGTGGAGAAAAAAGTCAAAGAAATTATGATCGAACTTGATCCCGAACGGATTGCCGCCTCCCAGGGTGGTGGTTTCAAGCTTGGCAGGATGCGCAAGGCTGAATCATTTGAGGTATATGCCAAGAAATTTGAGGAATTTAAAGACTGGGTTGACTCGGGGCGTTTTATGCAAGATCTTCTAAGGGAATTCGAAAAAAACTGCCAAAAACTTTTTTTACAATAAGGAGGTAAACAATTGAGAATACTAACGTTCACATCAAGTTTGTTGTTACTGCTTTTTCTTCTTTGTTCCTGTGCAACCAAGCAACTCCCACCACCTAAATTGGAATTTGCGGAAGATGCAATCAAAATCCATGTGAAGGCCGATCTCAAATTAAATCTGAGCGACGGCAAACCTCATACCCTTCTTGTATGTGTCTATCAGCTAAAGGACCCTAATGGGCTCAATCAGCTTGCCAGTGATGAGGATGGACTGTATCGACTCCTGGAGTGTGGTCTTTTTGACGCAAGCGTGGCCGGGGCAAAGAGATTGATTATACAACCCGGGCAAAATGCTACGGTCAATTTTGATAGGGCAAAGGGGGCAAAATACGTCGCTGTGGCAGCCGGTTACTACCTCATCGAAAAAGAAAGGATGGTGCGCTTATATGAAATCCCCGTTCTTATTGAAAAAAAAGGGATAATCAAACGCACTAAAATAAAAAAACTGGGTCCCCTCGAGATCGATCTCAAATTGGGACCTCAACAAATTCAATAGGCGAAAAGGATATTATTATGGAGCGACCACTTTTCTGGCATCAAGGCCTTTTTTTGCAGCCCCAGCACTTGCAGCTCGCGGATTTGCATGTTCAATCGCTGCTTACACCAGTATACAGATACCTTTATCCCTATCCCTGGGGGATTGGAGAGCTGGAAATCCAGACAGCCGCACTCGATACCCTGAACTTCAATCTATTGAAGGGCACCTTTCTATTTCCGGATATGACCTATGTCGACCTACCGGGGAATGCGATTATCGAGGCCCGTTCTTTTGACGAGGCATGGGGAGAAGGGGGTAAACCCCTTGATGTATATGTTGGACTTAAGAAGTGGAATGAATCCGGTGAAAATGTAACGGTGCTTCCTCGTCTCTCAAATCTTACTGAAGTGAATACTAGGTTTGTCACAACAGTTGACCCGGAAGAGGTTAAGGATTTACACCACAACGGTCCACCGGCTCAGGTACAGCGACTTTATCATGTCTTGAAGGTTTTCTGGGAAACGGAAAAAGATCAACTCGGGGAGTATCAACTCATACCCGTTGCCAAACTGGAAAGATTGGGCGAACGCGTTGGCCTTTCCGAGAAATTCATTCCACCAGCCCTCACCATCAAAAGTTCAGAGGTCCTATTGAGGCTGATTGGAGATATTAAAGACCAAATCGCATCCCGTGGCCGCCAGCTGGAATCCTACAAGCGTGACCGGGGTATTCATACAGCCGAATTCGGGGCCAGGGATACCGTGTATTTATTGGCACTCAGATCCCTTAATCGCTACATTCCCTTTCTTGAGCACACATTGGCTTCTACTCACACCCATCCCTGGAACGTATATGGATTCTTACGGCAAATGATCGGAGAACTTTCCTCCTTTTCCGAGCAAGTCAATGTCATGGGGGAACTGGCGGACGGGAGCCAAGGTGTTTTAGCGTATGATCATCGTAACCTTTGGGACTGTTTCGAAGGAGTCGGTGCAATTATAACAAAACTGCTAGACGAGATCACTGCAGGGCCAGAATATGTGTTCCAGCTCCTCTTTGACGGAACCTATTATGCCTCGGAGCTACCTCCGGCTGTATTCGAAGGTGGAAACCGATTCTATCTGGTTTTTGAAACAGAGACAGATCCTCAATCCGTGAAGCAGTCTTTGGAAACCATTTCTAAATTGAGTTCAAGGGAATCATTACCGTTACTGATCGCCAAGGCGCTTCAGGGGATAAAAATGGAACATTTATCAGAACCACCCCAGGAACTTCCCCGCAGAGCCCGTGCAATTTATTGTCAAATTGATCACAACAGCGACCAATGGGCCCAGGTACAACAAAGCCATAATATTGCCTTATATTGGGATACTGCTCCAGAAGATCTGAAGGTTGAGCTTATGGCTGTAGGGAGAACGTAGCCATGCGAATTGTCGACTGTTTCATAGAACTATTAGCTTATGTGGCCTATTTCCTGAAAACAGTAAAAACAAGGCAGCCCGCCTTTGACCAGGTAAAAGCCGATATCGAACGTCTTGTTTCCCAGGCCGGTACCTGCCTACAGGAGAAAGGCATACCCAAGGAAGAAAATGATCAAGCGCGTTTTGCCATTTTTGCATGGATCGATGAGGTAATTCTGAGCTCGCCGTGGAATGAAAAGGCGCAGTGGCAGGGACAACAGCTTCAACGTACTTACTTTCAGACTGCCGATGCCGGCGAGGTTTTTTTTGAGCGTTTGAACATGCTTGGCCCCCATCAAAATTACGTGCGAGAGGTATATTATCTGTGTCTCGCTATGGGCTTTACTGGGCGCTATATCCATGAGGGCGACGATTTTCTTCTGGATCAATTAAAAACTTCAAACCTGAAAGTTTTGATGGGCAGTTCTATGGGGCTGCCTTCCCTTGATAAAGGCCAGCTCTTTGCGGAAGCCTACCCCCGTCAAACAAAAGAAGAGACACCCGAACAACGGAAGCGAGGTTTTTCTCCTATTACCCTAGTGGGTATTGCTTTTCCTGTTGCCCTGTTCGCCGCTTTATTTCTGATTTATTCGTTTATTCTCAATAATATCGCCGAAAACTTATTACATGTGGTACCATAAATGATGTGGAAAATCTTAAAAGTTTTACTGATTTCCCTGGCCGCACTCCTTGTGATCGGTCTGGTGTTTGGGTTGGTGTTGGTCCTTGAATGGTCCTGGTGGGTAGGTATTTTTATTCTCTTTGGTATACTGGGTCTCGTGCTCATTCTCCTCGTTTTGAGAAAAATTTTTCTCAGGCGACGCGAGCAACGATTCGTTCAGCAGGTCATTGCACAAGATGAAGTTTACCGAAAAACCCTGGGTAATAAAGAAAAACAAGGCTCAAAAGAGCTGCAGGATCGCTGGAAAGAGGCCATCACGGCGCTTAGAAAATCCCACCTTAAGAAACATGGGAATCCCCTCTATGTCCTTCCCTGGTATATGGTGATAGGCGAAAGCGGCTCTGGAAAAACCACGGCAATTCAAAGTGCCAGGCTCTCTTCACCTTTCGCCGAAATTCGACGAACGTCCGGTATTTCCGGAACACGAAATTGTGACTGGTGGTTCTTTGAGCAGGCCGTTCTCCTTGACACCGCGGGGCGGTATGCCATTCCTGTTGACCAAGGCCGGGATACGGATGAATGGCAAAAATTTCTACGGCTGCTCTCCAAATTTCGGAAAAAGGAACCCATTAATGGGCTTGTCGTAACCATCCCTGCCGATAAGCTGGCATCATTGGGACCTGATGATTTGGAGGAAGAAGGTCGAAGCATTCGCCGCCGCATCGATGAATTGATGCGAGTGTTGGGGGCAAAATTTCCGGTCTATGTTTTGGTAACAAAATGCGATTTGGTTCAGGGTATGACCACATTTTGTGATGCCCTCCCTGAAGAAACACTCGGCCAGGCCATGGGAATGATCAATCAAGACCTATCGGCGGATGTCGAAGGCTTTACAGGAAACTCCATAAAATCCCTTGGCGAGCGATTAAGAGATCTGCGACTACTCCTTTTTCATAAATCCCACTCTAAAACCCCGGATCCCGGGCTCCTTCTCTTTCCTGAGGAGTTTGAAAGGTTAAAGCCCGGGCTCAACGCCTTCATGAAGGGCACCTTCCAGGAAAACCCCTATCAAGAGACACCTCTCCTGAGAGGAATCTTTTTTAGCAGCGGAAAACAGGAAGGCAGCCCATATTCCCACTTTCTAAAAGAGCTCGGCCTCATCAATGAACAGGAGGTATTACCTGGAACGAGTAAAGGTTTATTCCTGCACGACTTTTTTTCACGCATAATGCCTGCTGACAGAGGCCTGTTTGCGCTTACCCAGCGAACGCTGGAGTGGAGCAGGCTGACCAGAAATTTGGGCCTCGTGGCCTGGTTGGCAGTAGCCATCGCGATCTGCGGGTTGTTGAGTTTTTCATTTGCCAGGAATTTGATGATCATGAAGGAGGTTTCACGGCAGGTCTCCGAACCGGTCGTTTTGCAAAACGAGATTGTTGCCGATGTGATCAGTCTGGAGCGATTTCATACGGCAATTCTTAAAGTGGAAAAACGGAATAAGGGTTGGTGGCTTCCCAGGTTTGGTTTAAAAGAAAGTATGCACGTTGAAAGCGAACTTAAAACGAAATACTGCAAAAAATTCTACGATGGGTTTCTGATCAATTATAACGAGAAAATGGCCGAAACGATAACACGCTTTTCAGCAACTACACCGAAAGAGGTGATCGGCTCACATGCTGCTCAGTTAGTGCAGCGTATCAACCTTTTACACGCCCGGCTGAAAAATGAAAAACTGGCCGCCCTCACGGCAATGCCGCAGCCGTCCTATCTGCGCACGCTCCAGGCAACCCACCAGGACGTTATCCCTGAAGTCGGACACAAGCTCGCTCATTTGTACCTCTATTATGTTTCCTGGCGTGAGGATACCAGCATTCTGAATCAGGAGATGAATAAACTGCACATTTTGTTACAACACATCCTCACACTAAAAAACTCCAATTTGAATTGGGTTGTCACCTGGATCAATGGTGATCCTGCGCTTTCCTTTCTTACCATGCAGGACTTCTGGGGAGGCAACCTGGAGGTTAAAAACGAAAAGAGCATAGCGCCGGCCTTTACACTTCAGGGCAAAGCGAATATCGATTCTTTTTTCAATGAGATTGAATCCGCCCTTCCTAACCCTATGATCATTGCCGGGAGGAAATTGGAATTTCAAACTTGGTATTCAAAAGCATATTTTAATGCCTGGCATGACTTTGGGATTGCATTTCACCACGGTGCCAACAGATTAAATGGAAAAACTGAATGGCGTCAGGTGGCATCATTAATGGGTACCGATCAAAACCCCTATTTCGTACTGCTTGATCGCCTCGCGAAAGAGATACAGCCCCTTGCTAAAAGCCCTGAGCTCCCTTCGTGGCTTCACCTCGTTAACGATTTCGAGGCTATCAAGGTTAAGGCCGCTAAGCTGAAAGAAACCAAAGATGAAAAACCGGGGATAATCAAAAAGGCAGCCCGAAAAGTTGAAAAGAAGCTTGCTAAGCTTGAAAAACAAACCGGCATAAAAGCCGGTGACTTAGAATCCAAACTCATCGCATCTCAGGCCCTGCGAAACTATCAAGATGCCCTCGCTGAGATTGTCCCGGTTTCAGTATCTCGAGAAACTGCATACCAGACTGCTGTAGCCATTTACAAAGATGATCCTGCCACGAGCCAAACACCCTATTACATGGGATGGAGAGCATTGGAAAAGCTTAAATCCTTTATGGCCGGTACAAAACCGGATCAGGAACTATTCTGGAAACTTGCGCGCGGTCCCCTCGATTATTTCCTGGCGTTTGTATCCAGAGAAACCGCCTGCCAGCTCCAGGAAATCTGGGAAACAGAAGTCCTTGTAGAGGTACAAGGGGCACCTGATCAAAATACCCTCATTAAGCTTCTCTTGGGCCAAAACGGTTTTGCCAGGAAATTCGTGAGTGAGCCTGCAAAGCCATTTCTCTCCAGAAGCCTTAAGAAGGGTTTTTATGCAAAAGAAATAATGGGCCGGAGCATCCCTTTTCATCCGTACTTCTTTTCCTTCTTAACCAAGGGCTCCAGATCGGCACGCCCTGTACAGGCGAGCTACACGGTCACTATCAAAGGAAAGCCGACCGGGGCGAACAAAGGGGCTTTAGTAATACCCCATGAAACTATCCTGGAAATGCAGTGCGCTGAAAAAACCTTACGCTTGATTAATCTTAACTACCCAATCAGAAAAACCTTTAAATGGTCGCCTCAAAACTGTGGCGATGTTTCTTTTAAGATCAAGGTTGGAGACCTGATTCTCACCAAAAAATACACCGGGCATCTGGCATTTGGGAAATTTCTAAGAGATTTTGAAAAAGGCTCACGCACATTTTATTCCCGGGAATTCCCAAATGAAGAAGCTGATCTCAAGCGAATGGGGATTCAATACATACGGGCCAAATATAACCTTCAAGGCCACAAGCCGGTCATTGGGCTTTTCCGCACTGGTCCTGGTAGGGTACCTAAGGAAATTGTAGCGTGCTGGGATCAATAAAGAAGAAACCCGCTTGGGAATGGTCCGCCATGGGTAAGCATCCCGTGGCCATGGACTATTTTCAACTCGGCATGAGTGCGCCTCTGGTGAATGCCTTTGGGGCATGGATAGAGAACGGATACCAGAAAGTAGTTTCATCTACCCGAAACGGGTCAGCATTCCATTCGTGGCGTTTCTGGGCCAGGGGAATACAAAAAGGACATATCGCCTGCGGTGTTGTGCGTGACAGTAGTGATAGTACTGGTCGACCCTACCCCCTCCTGGTTATGGGGATCGGCAAGCTTCCCGGGTGGGAGAAAAATTGGGATCTTTTGAACCTTTTATTTGAGGAAATATGGAACCAGATTGAATACCTTGCTTCAAGGCGCTTCGACGATTTAAAGCAACTGGAATCTGAGATCAGCCGGATTCAAGTGACGGCTAAGGATTGGGCGAACTATCCAGATCATGTGTCTGAAGAGAAGGGATATTCTCAGCGTTCCAACGGCGTTCAGAAAGCTGTCGAGACGCTTCTAACTCGCAATGAATGTTACGTTTCCATCAACTCTGATCGAGAAAGTGACACTGCACTGGTAGCAAGATATTGGAATTGTGCTGTAAAATCTCGAACGGATATTGTTCCCAATGCCGTGTTTATGGGAGGGATTCCGGAAAAATCGTATCTAGCGATATTTACCCGATCACTGACATCGAGCGACTTTGCACAGCTTTGGTCAGTATCCTTCGAAGCTCAGAGTACAATTTAAGAAATATTTTACCAATTAACCCTGACGCTTCGTTTTATGAGTATACATAAAAAAATTATATGGTGAATGTGTGGGAAATGAGACTTTTTTGTAATCGCGCGGCGCAAGGAGTATGTGTAGGTCTTTTTTTATCTATGCCCTAAACACAGGACCTCACAGGATCCCCATAATCGGGATGTAGAGCAACTCGGCCTTATCCGCTTATGCGTAAAGTGCTCAGCCTGGCACATCCCGATTATCGGGATCACACCGATGCATTTATTATAGGGCATGAGTAAAAAAAGACCTACACGTACTCCCTATGAAATACATGACCTTGAGGGTCTGACCGCCATCTGGCAGGCAGGCATGGTTAAAAAAAGACATCTCCATGCTCATGCGTCTCACCAATGATACCCCTTAAAGGCCATGGGGAAATTTAGAAGAGCTAAAATGTTACCAATTTAATTATTTTTTCATACCATTCGGTTTATACAGCATCTCGAGAGGAAAGCAGTTTAAATATATAACCGATTGAAATTATAACGTTTTAAGAGGGAAAAGAGGAACCTGTAAATGGATATTCATTCTCTGGGCAAAGAACCTATTCAACAAGATCAACCTGCTGGATTAGATGTCCGCTATGAACCCGAGTTTGAACAGCTTCAAGCCGAAATTGATAAGCTTACACTGCCTTCGGCATCAGGTGGCGTAAATTGGAAAAAAGTGAATGATCTGGCAAGTATGATCCTGGCTGAAAAGTCAAAAGATATTCTGGTGGCCATCTATTTGGCAGTGAGCCAAATTCATATGCGTCAAATTGAGGGACTAGCTGACGGGTTGACAATCATCCATGACCTTATCGTCAACTACTGGGATAGTATGTTTCCGCCTAAAAAACGAATGCGCGGTCGACTCGGAGCTGTCGAGTGGTGGATTGAAAAGACGGAAACAGCCCTCACCGGATTAAAGCCCGAACCAATTGCAGTGGAAAAGCTCGATGTTATTAAAACAACCCTCTCTCAGATTGATACCCTTCTGAATGAACATTTCCCTGAACCGCCATTACTCCGTCCTATTCAGCGTGCTCTTGAGTTGATTCCGTCCATTTCCGAAAAGAAACCTGAACCTTCTCAAACCATGGAAAAAATGCAACCGGATCAGGCACCCGCATCTGAGCAAGATACAGAGCGAGAGGTTCCTAAGCCAGCCCCTGTTGAAGCCGAAACAGAAAAGCTAACCACTGAACAGGATGCCCTAAAAATCATCTCATTAGGCATGCAGAAGATCCGCCAGGCCACCGCTTTTCTTCTGGAAAATGATCCCAAAAATGCCATGGCCTATCGGTATCGGCGAATCGCTGCCTGGTC
>JGI10211J14876_10001363_pt1 | contig 10701 bp, 11 predicted proteins | sample Etolagsediment_FD_14876 | JGI IMG/M metagenome (IMG submission 14876)
GCCCGCCGCGACGGAAGCCGTTCAGTTGGCCCGCGAAATGCCTACCTTAGGCATCGGTGTCCACTTGAATCTTTTCGATGCCTCTCCCATATCCGAAGACAGACGGATAAAAGTCCTACTGAACAGCAACGGCGAATTTGCCTTATCGCTCGGCAGGCTCGCACTTAAGAGTATGCTCAGCGGAACCGTTCGCCAAGCGATAGAAATTGAGTTGGCCGCACAGATTCAGTGGGTAATCGATAACGGAATAAGGCCAACCCACCTCGATTCACACAAGCACTTCCACGCGTTTCCACTCATTTATCCTGTAATCGTCAGCCTGGCCAAGCGCTTTAATATCGCCGCGATAAGATGGCCGTTTGAGTCGGCGCGCCTCAGCAGCCCCGACTGGCCCAACCCATCCAAAGGCGGCCGAACAAGAGCACGTATTGTCGGCATAATGGCGAAAATCAACCGCCGGCAAAACAATACGTTTATCAAAAATGACATGTTTCTTGGAGTAGCTCATACTGGTAAAATAGATGCCGATTTCTGGCAGCAGGTAGCGAAATACTCCTTTAGAGGTGTCGTTGAAGTGATGACGCACCCCGGCTTTGTCGATGGCCTTGACCAGGTTCGAACCAGGCTGATAGAACAAAGACAGATCGAACTTGAAGCACTCTGCAGTGAAGAAACGAAAAAAAACCTGACTGAAGCAAATATAGAGCTAACACATTATGGAAAGTTATAACATGGAAGAAACACGCAACATTCAATGCTCGGTCGTAGTACCCCTTTATAATGAAGCAAAGGTCGTCGATGAGCTTTACAATCGCCTTACGAAGGTTATGAGCGAAACCGGCCTTCACTATGAACTTATATTCGTTGAGGATGGCAGCGGCGACAATACACTTGAATTACTCAAGACTATCGCCGCCGGGGACAGCAACGTTGTGATAGTCCAGCTCAGGCGTAACTTCGGCCAGACCCCCGCCCTTGCGGCTGGTTTCGATAATGCGACCGGCGAGATAATAATCTCTATGGACGGTGACCTGCAGCATCTGCCCGAAGAGATACCGATGTTCCTCGAAAAGCTTAAAGAAGGATACGACGTTGTTAGCGGCTGGCGCGAAAAACGGGTCGATAATCTTATTATGAGGAAGATTCCCAGCAGAATCGCCAACTGGATTGCCTCAAAGGTAAGCGGCGTCGATATCCACGACTTCGGCACCACCTTCAAAGCTTATAGACGCCATGTTATAGAGGATTTGAATCTTCACGGTGAAATGCACAGGTTCATCCCCGCCCTGCTTTCCGGCGGCGGCGCGCGAATAATCGAGGTGCCCATAACAAACATCGAAAGACCACATGGTAAAAGTCGCTACGGCATATCCCGAACCTTCAAAGTGGCCTTCGACCTGGTAACGCTCAAGTTTCTGCTTGGCTACGCCACAAGACCGTTGCACTTCTTCGGAAGACCCGCCCTTTACAGCTTTTTGCTGTCTTTCGCTTTGGCGGCATACATATTGTTTGATAAACTGTACTATAACGTGCCTATCTTCATCGCACATGGGCCGCTTACAATGTTGTCGGCGATTCTGTTGCTCATAGGCTTTGGCCTTGTCTCAACAGGCCTCATAGGCGAACTTATAAGCAGGGTATATTTCGAGGCCACCCAGAGGAAAATATACGCAGTGCGGAAAATCCACCGCACCGAATAACTTTATGAGGCATATAGCATGGGCAAAATCAAAAAACATTGCAAAACACTTATCGTCATCGCACTGGTTGTAGTCGCAATTGTCGGACTCGTCAGGCACTTTCACATAAAAAACTTCCACGTCGTCGAGCCTGGTATCCTTTACACCAGCGGCCAGCCAAGAAACATGGACTACACCCGGCTCCTCTACAAATATCACATCGCAACGTTTATTAATGTTCGTGTAGCCAGCGAGCACAGAGAGCAAAACTGGTATAACGAAGAGGTGACATGGATGCGTGAAAACGGCGTCAATTACGTTGAACTGCCCATTGAAAAAGGCGATCGTTTTCCCGACGAAGAAATTCAGGATAAATTCCTTGCCGTAATGGCTGCCGTGGAAAATCTACCGGTCCTTCTGCACGGAAGTAGCGGCGAGAAAAGAGCCCCTATACTAACAGCCGTCTGGCTGATAAAGAGTGAAGGATTATCTGTCGAAGAGACTATTAAAATAGTTGAAAAAATAAACGATGACCGAAAAGTAACCGAGGCGGAAAATGAATTTATCGCCCAATTGGCGAACTGAGTTTGTTCGGCAGACCTTTATAGAGTGTCTTTGAGTTTCGGCGCCGATTTGTGGAATAGTGCACCTCTCGTGTTTCCTGTTCTTTTTCGCATTTCGGCCTTTTCGTTATAGTAAACCTTTTTGAACCGGCCATCTTGTTCCAGCTCTTCCAATTCGCCCGCAGTGGCGATAACCCAGTCACCCTGTTGATAGTGTTGGTAAAGTGAAGATTTGTCCTGCAGTTTCAGAATTGGCCTTCCAAAGTAATGCACTACTCTCGGCGAAACGTACCCATAGGCCGTTAAATTGTCTGTTATCGGCACTTTCTCTAATATCTCCAATGCAAACTTCCTGGTATAATTATTATTGTTAAGAGGAACTGAGAAGCTGATATAATAAATCGTCAGGATACAGTAGCCTGCGAAAATGAATCCACACGCCGGAGCAGCTTTCTTTTTTGCAAATGATATCAAGATTCCCCCAACCATAGCCAGTGCAATCAGGCCTAAGGTTAGCGTTTCCAACAGAAATTCAGGATGAGCTATGGTCACATAAATCATGCCCACAACAGCCGAAATAGTTATGAATACCATATGACAAAGGAGAAAATTTTTGGCAAATTTTTGTGTGAATGCTCTGCGTACAAAGGCCATATCTTCCATTGTAATGCCGATTAAGATGGCAACAGCAGGCATTGCCGGAAGGATGTAATGCTTACGCTTGCCGCCTGATATAGTCAAAAAGATCAAATCAGCCACAAACCACAGCCACAGAAACAACATGGTTTTCCGTTTTTCGTCCCAGATTCTATAGAAAGGTGACATAAGAGCGGCTGGTACGAAAGCAACCCACGGCGCAACAAACGCAAACATGAAAGGCAGATAAAAGTAGAAGGGGTAATTGCCCGAGTCAAATTCGCCGAAGAAGCGATCAAAAAAATTGTGCTTCCACACGACCAAATCCCAGTTTCCTCTTTGAGCAATAGCCAACGGCCACGGCAACACGATAACCAGAAAAATAATCGGTCCTATGACCGGAAGCAGTTTCGGCAGTTTATTCCACTGGCGGAACCAGGCAACGTAGGAAAATATCGGAACCAAAACAAGCGGTAAGGGAGCGGGGCCCTTGGCGAGCATTCCCATCCCAAAGCTCGCCCAAAAGACAAGCATATAAACAATCTGGCTCTTCCGGTTTTTTTCATTGACAGCCGAGTAAAAACTTAGAAAGCACAGTGTCACAAAAAATGTAAGAACCATTTCCGGCCGGGCATTGTGCGAGTACTTGATATAACCCAGCGACGTCGCCCATACAAGAGCGGACATTATTGCAATGCGAAAAGTCAGCCATTGGTTCACAAAATACAGAATGGCTGCAATCGATAGAACAGCAAAAATAGCACTCGGCAGCCGGGTAGTGAATTCATCAATTTGACCGGTTGTTTTGCCCAAACCCGCAACAAGCCAATAGGAAAGCGGCGTTTTCTGAAGCCGAGGCTCTCCGTTGCAGGTAGGCATAACCCAATCGCCACTTTCCAGCATCTCCCGTGCAGTAACAGAGACCAAACATTCATGATTTTCCATCGCCCCCACGGAAATGCCCCAGGATGCCGTTAGTACCGCAAGCAGTAACACACAGACCAAAGCCAGAATTTTGTTTTTTCCCGAGACGGATTTATTTATCAAATCATCCATATCATCCGGTATCCTTTCCAATGGACTTGGTCGCGTCCAACTTTGACCTCAGCTTGCAGGACCTATTTGCGGTAGCGAGGGGGGGACATGATCGATAACGCCCATCTGCTGGAGCAGCATAGCCAATTCCTCCATATGACTGTTGAGATACGGTAGAAGATACGCATTGCGCTTGGGGTTCCATCCAAAACGCATCATTTCGGCAAGAACAAAAGGTGCATTCTCTTTCTCCACAAGTAACCGGTAAGCGGCAATTACTCCGCCGGTGCGTTGCACCCCGGCAGTGCAGTGCACCAGTACCGGCTTTTGTTTTTTCTGCGCCTCGCATATGGCGGCGATCGCCCTGGCGTAGTTGTTAATATCCCCCGTGCCATTACCACTCAGCGGAAATATCAACCTTTCGATATCCAGTTCGGCTGCCGCCTGCCTTTCAGCATCTTTATCGACATCGCCTGATGAATCGCCTGACAAACTAACAATCACCCCAATTTTGTATTTGAGTAAAATCCTTTTGACCAGTGATGAGGAAAGCTGACCGCTGCGATATATCTGACCTTCCTTAACCACACCAAATCGCTTGGGAATAACGCGATCTTCGACCACATCCTCCCAGAGCCAAATTGTCCCCACGAGCAGCAGAATCGCCGGCCACACCAAACGGGGTTTTCCCCACGTGAACATCAACTTCAACCGTTGCCTTAAATGACTATCCTGCACGTAATACTCCATTGAAGGGCAAAACGCCCGCCCCAAGCATCCAGCCGGCCGTTATCGCCGAAATCAATAGCACACAGCAAACGGCCACTGCTTTCTTTGTTATCAAATTGCTCTGGCCCAACCCCATCTTCGTCCTGTTCCGTCAAGACTTTATCAGCCTGATTATTTCTTCAAGGTCATTCGCAGCTTCAACCGGAGGATTGCTGAACTCGCCCTGTCTGTCTTTGTGGTAATTCACTGTCACATTCGGGTCTTTCAATGCGTGTCCGGTTAACACACAGGCTACTCTTTCATCGGCTCCGACAATTCCGTCAGCCCTTAAATGCTTTAAACCCGCGATAGTAGCCGCCGATGCCGGCTCACAACCTAAGCCGTACATCCCTACCTGGGCCTTTGCATCAACGATTTCTTCGTCGGTAACAGCCAAGACAATCCCGTTACAAACATCCAAGGTCCGCAGACACTTCTTCAAATTAACTGGCCGTGATATCTCTATCGCCGATGCACATGTGTGCGGTGAGAAATTACGAGCTGTCAAATCCGCATAACAGTCATCAATAATCGACTGGTCAACCTTGCCGCCGTTCCACCTGAGCTTCTTATCATTAAACAGGTGCGTCAATGTATCCGCCCCCGTCGCGTTAATGATGGCCATCCGCGGAATGCGCTTTATCAGGCCCACCTGCTTGAGCTCAAAAAACATCTTGCCGAAGGCGCTCGAATTGCCCAGATTGCCGCCCGGTACGATAATCCAGTCGGGCACCTCCCAGCCCAACTGCTCGATAATCCGAAGCATAATCGTTTTTTGTCCCTCAAGCCGAAACGGATTATTCGAGTTAACAAGATATATCCCTAATTTGCTGCAAACATCCTGCACCTGCCGCATACAGTCATCGAAATCGCCGCGTATCTGGATAGTGTGCCCTCCGTAGTCCATCGCCTGGCTCAGCTTGCCAAAAGCGATTCTGCCCGACCCGATAAGCACCGTACAGTTAAGACCGCAACTGTGAGCGTATAAGGCCATCGATGCCGACGTATTACCGGTTGAAGCGCAGGCGCTCGACTCGGCCCCGACCATCTTGGCGTGGCTAAACGCCGCCGTCATACCATTATCCTTGAACGAACCCGAAGGATTCAAACCCTCGTATTGTAAATAAAGGCAGCCCGGCTTCATATCAACCTGCTTAGCTAAGTCGTCATTTCGCTGCAGAATCGTCTGGCCTTCGCCGATTGTTACCTTGTATTTATCATCACAGAAACCGAGCAGCTCCCGGAACCGCCAAACGCCTGAAAAATCCAGCCGATTATTTCTCGTTGCCCACCTGCCGGCAAAATCCGACATTTTAGAAGGCACCTCGACCTTGTCCCAGTCATACACTACGTCTAAGAGTTCGCCGCACTCGGGACACTTAAACAGGGATTGGCCGCAGTCGAACTCGGCTGCGCAGTCCGGGTTAATACATTTCTGAAAGGCTGCATCAGTATGCTTTGTCATATTTACTCCTTCGCATCGACCTTGGCGCCTATTTTAATCGGGACAGGTAATTACTACCTTACCGCATTTGCCCTGGTCCATCAATGCGTATGCCTCGGCGGCTTTTGCCAGCGGGAAGGTATCTGTAACCGTTACGTCGGGGTGCATCTTCCACCGTGTCAGCTTCTCCACAAGATCTTCCAGATGCGGCACCGACGTAACCCACGAACCGTAAATCGTAATCTGTTTATGGATAATGTCCCTGCTCGGCTCAAAGCTGACTGTTCCTCCTTCGCCGACAAATACGCATCTGCCCCATTGCCGCGTGCTCTGAATAGCCAACAGCCGACCCGCAGGATCGCCCGAACAGTCAACCGATACTTCAACGCCCAACCCATCGGTTGCTTCCTTAATTTTGTCTAAGACGCCCTTGTCAGCTTTCAGGACGACATCTGCCAGCCCTAATTTTTTGGTCAGCTCGATTCGCTCATCAACAACCTCCACACCGATCAGTTTTGTAGCCCCCATCGCCTTGGCCAACACCAAACTCGCTAATCCCATCGGCCCTAAGCCAACTAACAACACACGGTCTTTGCCCGATACCTTGGCCCGCTCCAGTGCCTCATAGCAAGTGCCGAACCCGCATGCACACAAGGCACCGTCCGCGTATGTCATGTCGTTTGGCATGAGGACAAGGTCTCTTTCCTCGGCCAACAGGTAATCGGCGTTGCCGCCGTCCCGCTGCCACCCGTAGGCCGCCCGCAATTCGCTCGTGCAGCTAATCTGATACCCCATCCGGCAGTCATGGCACAGCCCACATCCGGAGATATGATAGACGATGACCCTGTCGCCTTCCTTGAACCGCTTAACGTCCTTGCCTAATTCGACGACCTGCCCGCACGGCTCATGGCCGCATATCACGCCCTGATAGGCCTCCGGCCCTTTACCAAGATGCTCGCGATAAATCGCACGAATATCGCTGCCGCAGATGCTCGACGCCTTCATCTTTAACAGCACCTGCCCCGGTCCCGGCTCAGGAATCGGAAATTCTCGAAACTCGACGGTGCTATTACCCGGCAGAACCACGCCCGTCATTTTACCCATTGCTATTTTATCCTTTTACTTGCACCGCGAACCGGCGAGAGAATCGCTCCCGCACTTTTTGCGCCACAATACTAAGGATAAAACCTGGAATTGTCAATCACAATGCCAATATGCTGATGTTACTTAAACAACGGCTGGTGGCCACCGCAGCAACAAAGGCCCGGACAACCACCAGCCATGTCATTCTTCACGGCGGATACACTCTTGGAGATAGTAGCCTACGCCGCAGCCGTGTCAGGCTCGCTTTGCTCCTTGATCACAGATGTCACCGCCTTGATCATGCCTGCTATATCAGAGAGGTTCGATGGTATTATTATCGAGTTATTCGTCTTAGCCAGCTTTCCAAACTCATTCAAATACTGCTCGGCAATTCGCAGATTAACCGCGTTGGTCCCGCCTCTCTCATTAATCGCCGAGGCGATTTCCCGGATTCCCTTAGCTGTTGCCTCGGCGATTCTTTGAATCTCCACGGCCCGGCCTTCAGCCTCATTAATCCGCTTTTGCTTTTCACCTTCCGATTTGGCTATCATCTCTTTCTTGAAGCCCTCCGCCCTGTTTATCTTTGCCTGCCTGTCTCCTTCGGACTCGGCAATATTGGCCCGCTTTTCGCGCTCCGCCCGCATCTGCTTTTCCATCGCATCCTTAATACTCTGAGGCGGCAAAATATTCTTCACTTCGTACCGTGTAACCTTAACACCCCACGGGTCCGACGCCTTGTCCACCGCCTCGACAATCACGCTGTTTATGGTCTCTCTTTCCTCGAAGGTCTTGTCAAGGTCAAGTTTACCCATCACGCTTCTCATGGTTGTCTGTGCTAATTGCGTAGCCGCGAACCTGTAATTGTCAATACCGTAAGACGCCTTCTTCGGGTCCACAACCTGCATATACAAAATACCATCCACTTCCACCGCAATATTATCCTTTGTGATACAGGCCTGCGGCGGGACATCAACCGCTTGTTCCTTCAGTGTGTGTTTGTATGCGACCTTGTCAAGAAACGGAATAAGAATATGAAATCCCGCTTCGAGCGTGGTGGAATATTTGCCAAGACGCTCAACAATAAATGCCATCTTCTGTGGTACAATCCGTATCGTCTTGAAAAATACAACCAGCGCAAAAACTAATACCCCAATTAGAACGATTGTTAATGGATTTACCTGTAATTCTGCCAACATTGTTTGCTCCTTTCTTTTATAAAACTTTTACTTTAAGTGTTAAATTATCCTTACCCGTTATCTTAACGGTTACTCCCTCTTCAATTTCCTCATCCGCTTCAGCTTCCCAGTTGGTCCCGTGAAATTCAACCTTGCCGCCGAGATTCGGTACAATCTTGCTGATGACAATGGCTTTTTGGCCGAAGAATTCATTCATGTCTTCTCTCATGTTCTGTTTTGCCTTAACATGGCCTATGAATATCGCCTTTACCCATTTGCGAAGGCAAAGCAACAACACAACGGAAGAGACAATGAATATTATCAGTTGCGCATTTAGCGAGATGTCCGTCAAAAAGCAGACGCCTGATACTATGCACGCCCCCACCCCGAAGAAAAAAATGATTAGCCCTGGCACCGCAAACTCCATAATAAGCAGCACCACGCCGATCAGAAACCATATCACCTCCGGCTTCAAAAATTCCCCAATCGTTTCCATTTGTATCCCTTTCACTTGAAAATATTAGCCTTCAAACGCCTTTCACTCGACTACCACAGCCGTGCCGTAAGTCAAGAACTCGGATGCGTTTTGCATAACCATCGAGGTTGTAAACTTCATCCCCACAATCGCATTGGCACCTTTGTTCTGTGCCTCTTCGATCATCCTGTCCAGCGCCTGCTCTCTTGACTCGGCCATCATCTTCGTATAATCGCTAATCTCCCCGCCGACTATATTTCGCAGCATGGCTATAATATCCCTGCCGATGTGCCTGGCGCGAATCGTATTACCTCGCACAAGCCCCAGATACTTGATAATTTTCTTACCTTCAATCTGATCTGTCGTGGATAGTAGCATTTGAGTTACCTCCTTACATCTTTGTAACGGTCTTTTTTCCGAAAATACAGCCGCTCCCGCAGCACCGACACAAGCAACACTGCCAGCCCTGATATAAGCGTCAGCAACCCCGCCTTCAAAATGATACCGATGGTAGGATCCTTGATGATGTCCTCTATCAACTTGAAGCCACCGTATATCAATAGCAAAATCGCCGCAACCGAAAGCAGAATCCATCCCACGCCCCGCTCAATCCGGTTGTAGATACTGGACCAGTAGTGCTGCCATATCCTGTCTTCGGGCTCAGCTAATACGACTTCATCCGTAACCTGAATTAACTGTCTGAATTCTTCGACTTCGCCCTTACACTCAGGGCATGTCGCCAAATGTTCCTCAAAGGCTCGCCTCTGCTGGTCTTCAAGCTCATCATCCAGGTAACCCATTATAAGGTCCTTAAAATCTTGGCAGGCCATCTTTATCGACCTCCTTTCTCACTATCCAAATTTTCTTTGAGTTTCCTGCGCGCATGATAAAGCCGGCTCATCACAGTCCCCTTACTGCAAAAAAGGGTCCTCGCCATCTGCTCGTAGGAAAAATTTTGAAAGTGCCTTAATATTATCACTTCACGATGTTTATTGTCGAGCTTGCCAATTGCTTGCCAAACTCTCGTTTTAAGCTCGTTTCTCTCCGCCACCGCCTCAGGACCAAATGCCTCATCGCAATCGTCCGCAATCTTCTCCTCGCCGATATCGTCAATCGCAGTTGTCCGTCTGTAACTCTTCCTTCTCAGGTGGCTGAAACACAGGTTCTTAAGAATCTGATAAAACCACGGAAAGAACTTTCTCCCTGAATGAAGCCGGTTTATATTGTCATACGCCCGAAAGAATGCTTCCTGCGAAAGGTCCAGCGCATCTTCACGATTGCCTACCAGACCCAGCGCGATAAAATATGCCTTTTTCATATACCTTCTGACAATAACCTCAAATGCATCGGGCGACCCCCGCCGACAACGCTCTATCGCTATTGCTTCTTCTTCACAAAAGCTGCCCAATTCAAAAACTCCCTAAATCGCCGTTACCGACTTACGTTCACTGCTTCTGCCCATATATATACCACCAAGATACCTATTTATTCAAAACAAAATGATATTTTCTGCTTTCGGAGTGCAAGATAAATTTAGGAGAGGTACCAATTTTTATTAGGTTTCGACTGAAAAATAAAGATTCATCCTTTTGCCTTATTCCCCCAAAGACAGTTTCGGCCTGACCGGCCTCGTGCGTACATAACAAAAACCGTATGGCTGGATGATGGCTGAATATTATAATGCTCCCCAAAAACTGGGCGCATGATTAAGGTGGATTTGTCGCCTGAGACGATAAACTATTCAGGAGACAGATTTATGAAAAACAAAAGGCGTAATCACAGCGCTCAGTTTAAGGCAAAAGTTGCCTTGGCAGCGGCTAAAGGCGACAAAACGATAGCTGAA